>Ga0075421_100001350_pt1 | contig 28538 bp, 25 predicted proteins | sample SoiMetdeltSBSDD5_FD_75292 | JGI IMG/M metagenome (GOLD analysis project Ga0075421, IMG submission 75292) | Bulk soil microbial communities from a Populus tree surrounding site in Tennessee, USA - Soil MetaG P. deltoides SBSDD5 | ecosystem: Environmental > Terrestrial > Soil > Tree plantation... | reverse complement strand
CCTCGCCGGCCGTACCGCCGCCGCCTCGGCGGCACCGGCCGGGGGCCGGTGGAACGGCCGGCGGGGCGCCGGCCCCCCGAGCTCGTCGACTTGTGCGTTTCCGCCACAGAGGATCAACACCACATGCGCACCGAGCTCACCGCGCAGACGATCCGCCGCGGCGAGCGTGCAGGAGCTCGCCGGCTCGGTCAGCACTTTCACGCGCTCGAGCAGAAATCGCTGCGCCTCGATCGCGCTCGCGTCCGACACGACCGTGACGCGCTCGAGATACTGCTGCGCGAGCGCGAACGTCTCCTCGGCGACCGCGGGCGCGCACAGAGTTCGCGCGACCGACGACACGTGCGTCAGCTCGACGACATGTCCCGCCGCAAGCGCGCGCGTCATCGTTTCCGCGCCCTCGGTCTCGACGCCCCACACACGCACGTCCGGACGCTCCGCGCGGATGGCCACGGCCACGCCGCCGGCCAGTCCTCCGCCTCCGATGCTCACCACGACGTCCGTCACCATCGGCAGATCCTCGAGAATCTCGAGTCCGAGGGTTCCCTGTCCTGCGATGACCAACGGATCGGCGAAGGGATGCACGTAGGTCCAACCTGCTTCGACGTACCGCGGAACCGCACGCATGGCATCGGCGAGGCTTGGAAGAAGACGCACCGTTGCGCCGTAGTCCCGCGTGGCGTGCAGATAGTTTTCGGGCGTCGACTCGGGCATCAGCACGAGCGCGCGCACGCCCAGCTCGTGTGCGGCCCAGGCCACGGCCTGCGCGTGATTGCCCGCGCTGACGGCGATGACCCCGCGGCGCTTCTCGCGCTCGGTGAGCGTGAGCATCCGATTGAACGCGCCGCGCACCTTGAACGCGCCGGTCTTCTGAAACATCTCCAGCTTGAGATACACGTGGGTGCCGAGGCGCTCGCTGAGGGTGCGGTTGCGCACCAGCGGCGTGCGATGGACGAAAGGCGCGATGCGCTCGCGAGCGGCACGTACGTCACTCACATCGACTCGACGGCTTGCGCGCATGCGACCCTCCGCGTGACCGCGTCCTGCGCTTCGTCGCGAAGCGCGAGCATCTGCTTCGCGTAGCGGCACAACTCCTCACCGATGCTGGTCAGCTCGAGACCGCGGCCGCGAATCCTGCGAAAGAGCGATGCCCCCATCTCATCCTCCAGTCTGGCCAGGGCCATGCTCACCGCGGGCTGCGTGCGCAACACACGCTCCGCGGCGCGCATCACGCTGCGCTCTTCGGCTGCGGCCACGAACATCTCGAGCTGCTTGAACTCCATGACACTCCCTCCCTCAGATACAGGGCACGGCGCTGAACGCACCGGCGAACGTGCAGTCGTCGACGTAGTGAAGCCACTTGCGATAGCGCGGCAGACGCCCGGCCGTGGCTTCCATGAACGTCTTCTGAATCGAGCGCGTGATCCAGCCCGGCTTTCCGTCTCCGACGAGCGCGCCGTCGACTTCGCGGATCGGCGTGACCTCCGCGGCCGTGCCGGTGAAGAACGCCTCGTCCGCGGCCATGAGGTCTTCCACCGCGAGCGGGGTTGTCCGCACCGGGATCCCCAGATCGCGTGCGATCGTGATCACCGCGTCGCGGGTGATGCCCATCAGGATCGACTGCTGTTCGTCGTTCGTGTAGAGGACGCCGTCGCGCACGAGGAAGAGGTTCTCCCCCGAGCCTTCGGCGATGCCACCGCTCGCGTCGAGCAGCAGCGCCTCGTCGAAGCCGCGGCCCGCGGCGTCGCGCACGGCGAGGATGGAGTTCAGATATTGCCCGCACGCTTTCGCGGTCGTCGGGATCATCCGGCTGTGGAACTTGCGCCACGGCGAGACGGTGATGCGCACGCCCGCTTCGAGCGCTTCCTCGCTGAGGAACGCCGGCCACGGCCACGCGAGCACCGCAACCTCGACCGGACACGAGCGCGGATTCAGGCCGAGCGTGCCGCTGCCGAAGAAGATGATCGGCCGCACGTAACAACTGGCGAATTCGTTGGCCTCGATGGTCTGGCAGATCGCCGCACCAATCTCGCCACGCGTGTTGGGAACCTTGATTCCGTACACCCGCGCCGACTCGAAGAGACGGTCGAGATGCTCTTCGACGCGGAACACCGCCGGACCATGATCGGTCTCGTAACAGCGGATTCCTTCGAATACGCCGCTGCCGTAATGCAGCGCATGCGACGAGACATGGATGTTCGCCTTCGTCCACGGCAGCAGCTCGCCGTTCATCCAGACGGTCTTCACCTCATCAAAAGACATGCGCCACCTCCTCCGTCTTCACGTCCTGCGCTTCCTGCTGCAGCCACGGCATCATTGCTCTCAACCGCTTGCCGACTTTCTCGATCTCGTGCTCGCGTCCCGCCGCTTCGAGCCGCGTGAAATTCGGCTTGCCCGCCTCGCACTCGGCCATCCATTCGTCCGCGAACCGGCCGGACTGAATGTCGCGCAGCATCTGCCGCATCTCCGTGCGCGTGGCCGAGGTGATGAGACGGCCGCCACGAGTGAGGTCTCCGTACTCCGCGGTGTTCGAGATCGAATGCCGCATCTTCGAGAGGCCGCCCTCGTAGAGCAGATCGACGATGAGCTTCATCTCGTGCAGACATTCGAAGTACGCCATCTCCGGCGCATAGCCTGCGTCGGTGAGCGTTTCGAATCCCGCCTGGATGAGCGACGTCAGTCCGCCGCAGAGCACGGCCTGCTCGCCGAAGAGATCCGTCTCCGTCTCTTCTTTGAACGTCGTTTCGAGAATGCCGGCGCGTCCGCCGCCGATCGCGGATGCGTATGCAAGTGCGAGCGCGCGTGCGTCGCCGGTGTGCTCCTGCGCGACGGCGACGAGACACGGAACGCCGCGGCCGCGCGCGTATTCGGAGCGCACGAGATGGCCCGGTCCCTTCGGCGCGATCATGAACACGTTCACGTCCTCGCGCGGCACGATCTTCTGGAAGTGCACGGCGAATCCGTGCGCAAACGCGAGGGACGCGCCGGGACGAAGATTTGGCGCGATCTCCTCGCGATAGACGCGCGGCGCGAGCTCGTCGGGCACGAGCATCATCACGACGTCCGCCTCGCGCGCAGCCTCGGCGGCAGTTCGCACGGCGAGCCCAGCGCGACGGGCCTTCTCGCGAGACGGGCTGTCCGCGCGCAGACCGACGACCACGTCGAAGCCGCTGTCTTTCAGATTGCCCGCATGCGCGTGGCCCTGGCTGCCGAAACCGATGACCGCGATCTTCTTCCCCTGCAGCACGCGCCGGTCGATGTCTTTGTCATAGAGAACGTTCACGTTTATCTCCTTGTCCCTGAGCCGTACGTAGGGCGTGGCTTCAGCCCGCCTCCCCCGGGAGGGGCGGGCTGAAGCCACGCCCTACGTCGGTCACGTCGCGTGCGGACAGCACGCGCACCTGTTTGTCGAGAGTGCGAAGCAGTTGATCCGTCGCGCGATCGTCGGCGTCGACGACGATCGACATCACGGAGATCGCCACGTCCGTCGTCGCATCGACGGACAGCGACTCGATGTTCACGCCGCGCGCGGCGAAGAGATTGACGATGCGCGCCAGCTCGCCGGGACGGTTCTCCACCTCGACCGCGAGAGTCCGGCTCAACGGAGCACCATCTCTTTCAAGCCCGCGCCCGGCGGCACCATCGGAAAGACGTTCTCTTCCTGCGTGACGGCGACGTCGATGACCGCGACGCCGGGCGTGTTCAATCCTTCCTCGAGCACGGCACGCAGTTCCGACGGATGCTTCGCGCGAAGCCCGCGCGCGCCATACGCCTCGGCGAGCTTCACGAAGTCCGGAGCGCCGTCCATCGCCACCTCGGAGTAGCGGCGGTCGTAGAAGACCTCCTGCCACTGCCTCACCATGCCGAGGTGGTTGTTGTTCATGACGACGACCTTCGTGTTCGTGCCGTACTGCACGGCCGTCGACAGCTCCTGCGCGGTCATCTGAAATCCGCCGTCGCCGACAAACGCGATCACCTGCCGATCCGGAAACGCGAGCTGCGCGCCGATCGCGGCGGGAAGTCCGAAGCCCATCGTTCCCAGTCCACCGGACGTCACCGACTGCCGCGGCGTGCGGAACGGGTAGTACTGCGCGAGCCACATCTGGTGCTGACCGACGTCGGTGGCGATGAGCGCTTTGCCGCGCGTCACCCGCGCCAGTTCCTGACACAGATGCTGCGGTTTGATCGAGTCGAGCGAGGGCTCGTACGCGAGCGGCGCGAAACGACGCCACTCTTCGATCTGATGCCACCACGCGTCGAGACGCGCGTCGTCCCCATCGTTCGGAACGAGCTCCAGCATCTGACGTGTCACCGTGCGCGCATCGCCGGCGATCGCCACGTGCGCGCGCACGTTCTTCGACAGCGACGACGGATCGATGTCGACGTGCACGATCGTCGCGTGCGGCGCAAACTTCTCCAGCGCGCCCGTGACGCGATCGTCGAAGCGCACGCCGATCGCGGCGATGACGTCGGCCTCGGAGATGGCCATGTTCGCGGCGTACGTGCCGTGCATCCCGAGCATGCCGAGGGAGAGTGGATGGCGCGCGGGAAAGCAGCCGAGACCCATCAGCGTCGGCGTCACGGGAAGGCGCATGCGCATCGCGAGCGCGAGCACTTCCTCGGCCGCGTTCGCGTGGATCACGCCGCCGCCGACGTAGAGCACCGGCCTCCGCGCGGCGGCGATCGTTTCGACCGCGCGCATCACATCGTCCTGCGGGCCGGCGACTTCGGGGCGATACCCGGGCAACTGCAGCGGCGCCGCGCGCGTCACGCGCGTGCGCTCCGCGGTCACGTCCTTCGGGATGTCGACGAGCACGGGACCGGGACGTCCGGTCGTGGCGAGATGAAAGGCCTCGCGCAGCACGGTCGCCAGCTCATCGGCGTGCTGCACGAGATAGTTCATCTTCGTGCAGGGACGGGTGATGCCGATGGTGTCGATCTCCTGGAACGCGTCCGTGCCGATCATGCGCCGCGGCACCTGTCCGGTGATCACGACGAGCGGCGTCGAGTCCATGAACGCGTTTGCGATTCCGGTGACCGCGTTCGTCGCGCCCGGTCCCGAGGTCACGAGCACGACGCCCGGTTTGCCGGTGGCCTTCGCGTAGCCCTCCGCCATGTGCACCGCGCCCTGCTCGTGTCTCACCAGCACGTGACGGATGCGGCCGCGCATGCGCACGAGTGCGTCGTAGAGATGGAGGACCGCGCCGCCCGGATACCCGAAGACTGTGTCGACGCCTTCGCGAAGGAGTGCGTCCCACACGATCTCCGCACCGGTCATCGACTCCGGTGCCGCCTCGGGCCATTCCTGCTGCAGTTGTGCGATTGCCGTCATTCGTACTCTCCACGCGCCCCAGAAACGAAAAAGGCCGCCATCCCCTTGGGATGGCGGCCTGTGATCTCGATGTCGATGTCGTCAGGCCGTCATCCGCTCTCCGCAAGAAGCAGAATGGAAATGAGGCTGATAACGACGAGGACGAACGACAGCTCGGCAAAAGACACGAAGGCCAGGCGGTTCGCGTCCGCCATCAGTGCCCGTGTCTTCGATGCGCCGTTCGTCATGAGTTGCGGCGTTTTAGCAGGCGGCGGCGGTTGCGGTCAAATCAATTACGTTGATGAGCCGGCACGGCCGGCGGCGCTGGTTGGCCTAGCCTTGGGCACGTACGGCTCCTCCGAGGCGAACTTTGCCGCGCAGGCTCTCCGGATCGTGCGACCTGCGGCGATGCTCATAGAGACCTGCGCCGCCGCGGACCGCCCTCACCCATCACGCGGACAAACACGCGCGGGACGTTCCCCAGCGAAGGATCCGTGCGGGCGTACGCGATCCATCGCCCGCTCGCCGACGTCCACGCCGGCCACGACCAGGAGGCGCCGAGATGCATAGGCTCTTCTTTCGGCACACCTTGCGCGTCGACCGCAAGAGCGCGAATCGCGATCTTCACTTCGTCGTCGAGTCCGAACACCACCACATATCCATCTTCGAGCCCCGCCGCCGAAGCCGTCACCCATCCGTCGGCCAGGACACGCTCCACGCCCACGCTCCCATTCGCGAACACGGGCTTCGCGCGCAACGTGGCCGTGTCGGCGGCCAGGTGCTGATAGAGCACGAGGAAGTCCGATCCGTTCGATGCGACGACCGGCTCCCGCTCGTTTGCGCTGCTGACGGCAACTGCAATTGGCGTGGTGTCGATGAGTGCACCGCTCGCGTGAAAGCGCATCGCGTAGACATCGATGAAATTCGGCGACGGGGACTGCCACTGGTCCGATCCTTCTGTCCAGACGAGAAGGAATCCGCCGCCGTTGCTTACGAGCTCGCCCGCGGACCCCAGCGGTAGTTTTTGTTTTTCGAGTTGCTCGCCCGCGCGCGAGAAGCGGAACAACTGATCGCCGGCGACAATCAGCGTGATCGTGCCATTCGATGCAGCGGTCACTCCGCCGCTCGCATTGAGCTCCACGGGCTCCGTGTCGAGCACCGTACCGTCACGCGCGACCCGTCGCAGGAACGTCCGCAAGCCGCCGGAATCCGTGCGAACCGACCATACGACGATCCACACATCGCCTGTGAAGACGACTGCGGGCGCGTTGTCCCTCGAAACGTCCGTGCCGAGGCTGATCGGCTTGCGGTCGAGACGATTGCCGCGCGCGTCGACGCGCGTCGCGACCAGCTCGCCGCGCGCGGTTCTTGCCAGATCGATCCATGCTACGAGCGCGGTGTCCCCTGCGCTCGCGATCACTGGCGACCCCTGCGCGACCGTAGTGCTCGTCACCGGCGCAATGTCCGACTCCGGTGTCGACGCCGTCGCGTCGAACGCGAGTCCGAACAAGTTCCTATACCTGATCTCGTTTGGTGGCGAGGGCGGGTCGGCCCACGTGTAGCGATAATCGCCCCAGATGCTCATCACCCGCGATCCGTTCGACGCCAGCAGGAGCCTGTCGCCCAGAACGTTCCCGAGTGGCATCGTGCGTCCGCTTTTCGCGCCAAACGGAATCATGGTCAGATCGAGTGAATACTCGCCGTCGTACCGATTTTGGAGGAGGCCCACGGCGAATCCGCCGGGCGTCGGCACGACCTGTGGGAATTCGTCGTGGGGCATGGCGTACGCGGGATGTTCGATGCTCGTGAGCGTGGCCGCGTCAAGCGTGAACATGCGCAGCTCGGGCTCGGCCTTGCGCACGACAAACGAGAAACCGACCTGTTCCCCTGAGCCGGCCGCGTGAATGCTTTGCACGTTGCTCCGCAGTGAACTGACGACAGCCCTGGAAATCTCGATCGCGCCCGCCTTCGAGATCCGTGTCGCGCGCACCGTCGTGTCGGGAAATCCGTCGTTCCCCTTCTCGAGGGTAACGACGACGAATCCTCCGGCAACGGCGACCGCGCTCACCGCGTTCAGGCTGCGCGAAGCCACGGTCGTTGGCAGTACAACGCTGCTGTTGTTGCCCGCCAGGAACGCTTTGATCGCGTTGTCCACGGCGGCCACGATGAGCGTCCCTTCCGCACCCGCTGCGATCGCCATCGGGAACGGATGCTCATCGTCCGACAGAACCTGCGGCTCGGAGATCAGTTCCGCGTTGCGACTCACGCGGGCGGTGAACGCCGTCTGCCGCGTGGAATCCCACCAGACGAGCGCGTATGCATCACCCGTCCATGCGGCGTATGCAGGATAGCCATGCGCGATGGCGCGCGGCGCGGGTCGCGGCGTGCCGTCTTCCTCGATGACTGACGCACAAATGCCGTCAAATCCGTTCCACACCGCGAGGAAGTCTTTTCCATCGCTGGCCAGCGCGAATGGATACTGCCCGCCGTATCCGGGACCATAGGACGGTGGCGCGACGCGGCGCTCTGGCCCGACGCGCGTGGCGGCAAGGAGAAGCGCAGCGGCGATGCTCATATATTCAAATAATACTCCAGAGCCCGCCTCGCGAAGCTCCGGTGAATCCCCCAACACGTCGTGATCGCTCACCTGCTCGGTCTGTTCCGGCCGGAATCAACTCTTCGTAGTCGGCGAACGCCCACGCTGCAGGCTCATCGTCATGTAGACGTTCGCCGTTTCGTACTTGATGTCGTCCGGGAGCGGCTCGTGACGAAAGCCGAAGGATTCGTACAACCGGATCGCCGTCGCGAGCGACGTGTGCGAGGTCAGAAAGATGTCGGTCGCGCCGTTGTCTCGCGCGTACTGAACGACTTTCTCGCAGAGCCGCCGTCCGACGCCGTCGCCGCGCGCGGCGGGCTCGACGGACAACTTCGCGAGCTCGAATCTGCTGTTCGTCACGCGAATCGCCGCGCACGTTCCCAGCACTTCGCTGCCGCGCATCGCGAAAAACACCTGCCCTCCGTCGGCGAGAATGAGGTATTCGGGATCGCGGAGGTAAGCGAGATCGAGCGGCTCGAGCAATGAATGCCCTTCGAGCCACAACAGGTTCAACCGTTCGAAGTCGGCGCGGAGCTCGGGCCGATACTCGACGAGCTCGATTTCATTCGACGACATGCGCGGGAGTATAGATACGCGCCGGGCAACCAAAGTGCCAGATTCATCACGATCGCGAGACCGCCGACGAGTATTCCGAATCCCGGACCGGTGCTCTTGCGATAGCGCGGCATCACCGACGTCGCCGTAGCTTCGTATCCACCGCCCGAATATCCGTCGTCGATCCAATAGAGCTCGATGTGCTGACGATCCGGCGTCAATTGTTCGACGTCGAGCGTCCAACCGCCCAGCTGAGCCTCGATCGCGTCTTCTTCGCCAGCAGGAACGAGGTATGACGCACGGGCCGGAAGCGCCGGCGCACCGCGCGCGAGATCGAAGGATTGCACGCGCGGAACGCCATCTTCGATGACGACGACTCGAAACGGCGGATTCCAACTCGACTGGAGCGGCCTGTTCGTCATCGGATCGAGGATGCGAAATCCCAAAGGCACAAACGCGGTGCAACTGCCGAGGAACAACACCGGCAGCACGACGCACCCGAGAATGGCGCGACGCGAAGGAAGGCGGAACCCCGCACGGCGGCGCGGCTCGAGACAGATCGGGCACGCGACCTGATCGTCCGTGAAGAGCTCGCCGCAAATTCGGCAATGTTTGCTGCGACGCTTCAAATGCAAGTGAGACGAGCGGCTCGTCGAAAGGTGTCCCCTCATTCGCACGCATTCCGCGAGCTCGAACCTTCCATCGCCGAAGCCCCCACCCGCGGCAGCTCGACGCTGCCGCAATGAAAGCGGCAGCATCGCTTCGCTATGCTGCCGCACTCCACACATCGGACGTCATGGATCAGTACGCCGCAAATGTAACGTCTTGGCACATTCGCCTCGCGAACGGGCGGGAGTAGGATTTCCCGCATGAAACGCACGATCCGTTTCCGCCTCAACGGGAAGCCCGTGACCCTCAACTCCGAAGACGACCGCACGCTCCTCTGGGTCGTGCGCGGGGACCTCGGATTGACGGGAACGAAGTTCGGCTGCGGCCAGGGCATCTGCGGCGCCTGCACCGTCGCCATCGACGGCGAGGCCGTTCGCTCCTGCCAGACGACGCTGGCCGACGTCGACGGAAAGAGCCTCGTCACCATCGAAGGCCTCGAGAAAGACGGCAAGCTCCATCCGCTGCAGCAGGCGTTCATCGATCACGGCGCGCTGCAGTGCGGCTTCTGCACGTCGGGCATGATCATGAACGCTTACGCGATGCTGCAGGCGGAGAAGAAGCCGTCGCGCAGCGCGATCATCGACAAGATGGACGACAACCTCTGTCGATGCGGCGCACACCAACGCATCGTCGCGGCGGTTCTTCAATCGACGACGGAGGAGGTGTCGAAATGAACGTCCTCGACCGTCGCGAATTCTGCAAGCTCCTCGGCGGCGGAATCGTCGTCCTCATCACCTCGCCGCCGACGGATCTCTTCGCGCAGCAACGCCGCCCGTCGTATCCCGAAGATCCCAACGCGTATCTGCGCATCGACGAGAACGGACGCGTGACGCTCTTCTCGGGCAAGGTGGAGATGGGTCAGGGCATCAATACCTCACTCAGTCAAATGGCGGCCGAGGAGCTCGGCGTTTCGCTCGATGCAATCACGATCGTCATGGGCGACACCGATCTCGTTCCGTACGACCAGGGCACGTGGGGCTCGTTGACCACACGCTTCTTCGGACCCGCGGTTCGCGCGGCTGCGGCCGAGGCGCGGACGGTGATGTTGAAACTCGCGTCGGAGAAACTCGCGGTGCCGCGCGACCAGCTCAGTGTCGCCAACGGCGTCGTTACCGCGGGGAACAAGAAAGTCACGTACGGCGAGCTCGCGGCGGGAAAGACGATTGCGCGACTCGTCGACGAGAAAGCAATCCTGCGCGCGGCGAAAGACTTCAAAGTCATCGGGAAGCCGACGAAGCGCGTCGACGCGCGCGACAAAGTCACCGGCCGCGCGATTTACGCGGGCGACATCCGCCGCCCGGGGATGTTGTACGCGCGGATGCTGCGGCCGCCGATGCACGGCGCGACGCGCAAGTCGCTCGACACGACGAAGGCGAAGGCGGTGAGCGGCGTGACCGTCGTCGAGAAAAACGATCTCGTCGCGGTCCTGCACGAGGATCCCGAGATCGCGGCCAAGGCGCTGGAGAGCATCGCAGCGGAGTGGGATCGTCCTGCCGCGAACTTCGACACCGACACGGTCTACGACTATTTCGTCGCGAACGCGAAGGCGCCGGAAGTGCCGGGCCAGTTTCAGTCGACGTTCCAGACCGCGTACCTCGCGCACGCGCCGATGGAGACGCACACTGCGGTCGCGGAGATGAAGGATGGAAAGCTGACCGCGTGGATCGGAACGCAGAGTCCCTTCGGCGCACGCGCGCGCATCGCCGAAGCCCTCGGACTCGAGGACAAGAACGTCCGCGTGATCACACCGTTCATCGGCGGGGGATTCGGCGGAAAGAGTCCGATCGGTCAGGGCGTCGAGGCCGCGCGGCTCGCGCAGATCACCGGGAAACCGGTGATGGTGATGTGGACGCGCGCGGAGGAGTTTTTCTTCGACACGTTCGGACCCGCGGCGGTCGTAAAGGTCACGTCGTCGATGGACGACAAGGCCAAGATCACGCAGTGGAATCACAACGTCTGGGCCGCGGGCACGCGCGCATCGGAGATGCTGTACGACGTGCCGGATGCGAAGGTGAATGCGCTGATGGGAATGTGGCGATCACCAGAGGCGACGCTGCATCCGTTCGGCGTCGGCCCGTGGCGTGCGCCGGGCGCGGGAACGAACGTCTTCGCGCGCGAGTCGCAGATCGACATCATGGCCGCGGCCGCGAAGATCGATCCGCTCGAGTTTCGTCTGCGCAACACGACCAATGAGCGTTTGCGTCGCGTGCTGAAGACCGCGGCGGAGGCATTCGGATGGAAAGCCGGTGCGGGTCCGTCCGGTCAGGGACGCGCGATCGCAGTCGCCGAAGATGCCGGCACGATCTGCGCGCTCGTCGCGGAAGTCGACGTCGATCGCAAGACCGGCGCGATTCGCGTGAAGCGCGTCGTCGCCGCGCAGGACATGGGCCTGGTGATCAATCCCGAAGGCGCAAAGATGCAGATGGAAGGATGCATCAACATGGGCCTCGGCTACGTGCTCAGCGAAGAAGTGCGCTTCCGCGGAGGCGAGATCTTCGACGTGAACTTCGCGACGTATGAACTGCCGCGGTTCTCGCGCGTGCCGAAGATCGAGACGGTGCTGATCAAGAACGACGATCTCGCGCCGCAAGGCGGCGGCGAGCCCGCGATCGTGCCGATGGGAGCGGTGATCGCGAACGCAGTGTTCGACGCGGTGGGCGTGAGGCTCTATCGACTGCCGATGACACCGAAGCGAGTCCTGGCCGCGCTCTCGACTTAGCGTTTGGAGTGCGGCAGAGGAGCGTAGCGGGACTGCCGCTTTCTATCGCCGAAGCCCCCACCCGCGGCAGCTCGACCGCTGCCGCAATGAAAGCGGCAGCATCGCTTCGCTATGCTGCCGCACTCCTAGATTTCATCGAGAAACGGGACCTGCCCCGCAATGATTCGCTTACGCGCCTCGTCGATCGTGAACCACGACGCGCGATCCACCTCGGGGAACTCCCGCTGCTTCCCTGACTTCGGCGGCCACTCCATGGAGAAGACATTGCTGCGCAATTCCGATGGATCGCAGTCCCCTTCGACAGTCCAAGCGAGAATCGTCTTGCCGCTCGGCTGACGGAGCGGCGTCAGCGCACGGAACTCGCCGTCGATCGGGAATCCCGTTTCCTCCGTGAACTCACGAACGGCAGCGGCGAGTGGATCTTCGTCCTCCGCGAGCTCGCCCTTCGGCAGCGACCACGCGCCGAGGTCCTTCTTCGCCCAGAACGGTCCGCCGGGATGAACGAGGAACACTTCCAATTCGTCGCCGCGGCGGCGATAGAGGAGCAGTCCGGCGCTGGTTTTAGGCATCCGAGCCCGGATAGCCCGCGGTCGCTTCCCGCCGAAACAGACGGCGCGACAATGCGAACCGCTTCTGCAGTGCGACGATGCCGAAGAACACCCGATTGAGAATGCGCGTCCACAGACTCGCGTCCCATCGTCCCGCGAGAATGGTCACGACAGACCGAAAGAGCAGTTTGGGCGGATCCGGCCTGAAGAACAGGTCGCGAAATTCGGGTGTATAGAATCCAATGACGAACCGCCGGAACGTACTGAAGCGTTTCCGTTGGCGTTTGGAGAATTTCGTGAAGGACCGAGCGGAAAAATTGTTCCGCGCCAATGCCCGATCGAGCTCCGTAGCGGCTTCGATTCCCGACTCCATCGCAATGGAAACGCCCGTTGAAAATACCGGGTCGAGAAACGATCCGGCGTCGCCCGCAAGAATCCAGCGATCGCCGGCGTACGCCGAAGCGCTATAAGAGAAATCCTTCTCTACGCGCACAGGCCACTCCCGCGTCGCATTGCGCATCAGCTCCGCGACGACCGGTGTATCCGCCAATGCACGCTCGAAGCGTTCTTCCGGCGAGCCCTCCGGCAATTGCATGTACAGATTTCGCGGAAGAACGACACCGACGCTCATCAATTCGCCGGAGATCGGAATGAACCAGAACCAGCCGGAATCGTCGCGCGCAATGATCCTGATGTCATTGGGGCAACCGTCCGGGAGCCGCGGCACATTCGCGTAATGGGAGAAGATGGCGATATTGGCGAGCAGCGGCTCGTCGGTGCGCAGGTTGTACTTTCTCGCAATCAGACCGTTTCTGCCCGAGGCGTCGACGACGGCCTGAACACGCAACTGACCGGCCATGCCGTCGTTGTAAGCGACGACAACGCCGTCGGGCGCGAACTCACAATCGGTAACGCGACAGTTCTCGCGGACCTCAACCCCGACTTCGCGCGCGCGATCCATGAGAATCCGGTCGAATTCCGCGCGGGGCACCTGGTACGTCTGCGGCCGCCGGACCTCGCGCACGTCGGCGAAGTTGACACCGCGGCCGCTCGTTCCGTCGTGCGTCAGCAGGCGCGCTCCCCACTTCTCCGGAAACGACGCCGCCGCCATCCGCTCCGCGATTCCCAACGCGGCGAACGCATCGTTCGCGGTGGACAGCAGGGATTCCCCGATGTGAAAGCGCGGGAATGTCTCCCTCTCGAAAAGAATGACCGAATGGCCGCGCTGCGCGAGGGTGATCGCCGCCGAACAACCGGCCGGGCCACCGCCGACAACCGCAAAGGTGAAGTCCGTCATCGAACGAGGAAGCTATCACGGCGCCGGGCAAGCGCCCAGTCGCCTGCCGGTCACGGTCGATCCATTCGAGCTCGTCGATTCGTACCGATCCCCGTGATACGTGGTCGTCCCGACCACCTCGGTCTTCCCGCACTTCATCGTGACCACCGTGCGGTTGCCGTCCAGCTCCACGTCTTTCACGGCACATCTTCCCTTCGTGTTCGCCGCCGTCGACTCCTCGAGGTACTTCCGCAGCGTGGCCAGATCTCCGTTCATCGCCCTGGCCTCCGCCGCGGTGATGCAGTACTTCGTGACCATCGGCTGCGGGGTTGCTCCCGTCAACGTGGTCTCCCATTGACCGGCTTGTACGCGATCCGCGGCGCTAGCGTCCGCGGCACAAAACAGGAGCGCGGACGAGAGCAGGCACATGGCAAGGGTCTTCATCATCATGGACTGCATTGTAAGCGGCGCCCGTTCCGGTCAGTCCACGAGGAGCAGTTGCAGCCCCAGCCATACGAGGATTCCGCCCGCGATCAACGTCAGCACAGCGAATGGAGAGAACCCGCGGCGCAACGCGCTTACGGAGGGCGACGACGCGCTGTACACCACGTCGACGGGATCGCCGAGGCGCAGCGGCTGCTGCTTCGCGTCGTTCCAATCAAACGCTGCCGGGACTCCAAACCGGCGACGCGTTCCTCGATAGTTCGTCCCGGCTACGGAATAGGAATATTCGAGCTCCTCGCGCCAGACCTCGTCGGCGTGGCTATTGAGCTTCTTCACGACTCTCGAAGCGGTGATCACGCCGTTCGTCGTCGGCCATGAGCGACTGCGGACGCCGCGCAGGAGCGTGCGCACGCTCCTGAACAGCCACCAGCCTCCGACCCCGAGAAACACCGCGGCAAGAACGTTGATCAACCCGCCGAGCCCTTCACCGCGTAGTCATCCCCGTAAAACTTACTGGTGATGCTGGTGTGGAACTCGATCGCCTTCACCGGCGGGTACTTCGGCGCGCCGGCGCACGGCAGGACCTCGAGCACCTCGTCCTCCCACACATAGACCGCCATCGGAAACGAGATGCGCGGTTCCAGGCACTGCGACGCGTCGCGCGGCTTGCTGACGCGATGCGTTGTGGACGGGAAGATGTCGTTGCTGATGCGCTGCATGTAGTCGCCGGTGTTGAGGATGATCGAGCCACGCGGCGCGTGGAGGCGCACCCATTTCATGTTCCGTCGATTGAGCACCTGCAACCCCTCGGTGCGAGGCGCCGGGAGGAACGTGAACATGTCGACGTCCTCGTGGCCGAGGAGACGCGCCGCGCCGGACTGGTCGTCTTCGCGCGACATCGGCGGGTAGTAGTTGAGGCGCAGACCGAAGTTCGTGCCGGCGAGCTGGCGGTCGTAGGAGTGCGGGTCGCATCCGAGGTATCCGAGAAGACTCTGCATCACCGGAAGGATCAGTTGCTCGTGCGCGAGAACGAGTCGTTGGAAAAGCGGCTCGTATTCGGGAAGGGGCCAGAATTCCTCGACACTCGCCGGGTCGAATGCGCGACGGCAGAACACCCATCCCTCCACGAGATCGGGATGCATGTTGCTGGTCTCTTTGATCGGGAAGTAACCCTGATTGACCGAGCCGTGACGATGCGCGCGAAAGCGCATCTTCTCTTCCAGGGAAAGCCTTCCGAACATCTCTGCGACGTGGTCGTGCGCTTCGTCGTACAGCGCGGGGTCGACGCCGTGGCCTTCGAGGATGGCGAAGCCGATCTCGCGCAACGCGTCTCCGAGCTCCTGCGAAAACGTCGGGCTGCGCATGTCGCACGTGCGGATCACGAACTCGTCGTCGAACTGATCGTCGGACGGCGTCTCCGCGAGGTGATAGGTCTGCGCCTTCTCCACCTGCTCGTAGCGGATGAAGTCCTGATTCGTGGCGCGGATCCCGTCTTCCTTCATTTCAGTATCATCGCCCGGAACATGATCGCACTGGAAGGCGAGTGCCGCGTCGTCGGCCTGAAGGAAGGCGAGCCCGTGCGCGACGGCGCGCTGCGCGTCTGGCGACACTTCGAAGGTGCGCTCTCGCTGCGCGTGCTCGAGCTGGATGGCGAGGCGACGCTGCGCAACGCGAGTGACGACGAGACGTTGTACGTCATCGACGGCGAGGGCGAGGCGAACGGAATCGCCGTCTCGAAGAACAGCGCGATCGATCTTCCTCCCGATCACGTGCTTCAGCTTCGCGGCAAGATGACGCTCGTCAGCTCGCTCTGTCCCGCCGCGGAATCCCCGCGCGCGATTTCGATCGTTCGCCTGGACGACCGACCGATGGAACGCACCGGCGATCGCTGGTATCGCGAGCTCATTCAGGGGGAGACGACCCAGTTCGTCGGCGCGATCCCGCCCGGCCGCGCGCCCGATCACTTCCATCTCTACGAAGAAGTGATCTGCATCCTCGACGGCACCGGAGTGATGTGGGCCGGCGCGACTTCCACACCGATCGCCGAGGGCTCGTGCATCTTTCTGCCGCGCAGGCAACGGCACTGCGTCGAGAACACCGGCGAGCGAGAGCTGCGCCTCCTCGGCGTTTTCTATCCGGCAGGAAGTCCCGCCGTGCGTTATTCGTGACGACGCATTCGCCCGAACGCGTAGAGAACCGCGCCGATGAGCGTCCAGAAGCCGGCCAGCACCATCGTCGCGCGATCCCGCGCGAGCTGAACGATCAGCACCGCCATCGCGCCCATCGAGAGCACGGCCGCGATCCGCTGCACGCTGAGCGGAATGTTCACGGTCACCGAGCGGAACAGCTCCGGATTCAAACGCGGAAGCAGAAGGAAAGCGAGGCTGTGCAGAAAGTAGAGAACGACCAGAGCGAAGACCGCGATGTTCAGCGCGACGGAGATCCTTCCGCTGATCAGCAGCGCGAGCGCTACGGCGAGTGTGATCGTGAGTCCGAGAATCGGAGTGCCCGTCCGCGCGGACACCCGCCCCACCCATCGCGGCGCAAGCCCATCCTCGGACAGCATGATCGCCACGCGCGAAGGAACGAGCATCGTCGCGTTGAGTGAGGTGGCCACGGCCATGATCGCGCCGAGCGTCACCATCGCCGCCGCACCGACGGGCAGATAGGTCGCGGCCGCATCCGCCATCGGCGCAGACGAGACGCGCAATTGCGCGGGCGAGAGCACGCCGAGGGCGACGGCCGACATCAGGAAATAGATCACCGACGTCGCCGCGATCCCGCGGATGAAGATGCGCGGGAGCCGGCTCGTGCTGTCGCGCACTTCGCCCGCGGCCTGCGCCAGCGACTCGAATCCCGCGTATGCGAAGAAGAGCGGCGCGAGGCTGGCCAGAAATCCGCTCGTCCCGTGCGTGAAGAACGGACGATAGTTCTCCGCGCGGATGGCGAAGAGTCCCGGGACGATCAACACGATCAGCGACACAAAAAGCAGCGCGCACATCCACACCTGCAGGCGGCCGAACCAACGCACACCCGCGACGTGAATCGCGTAGAAGAGAAGCAGACTCCCGATTGCGGCGCCCATGTGCGAGACGCGGGGAACGAGCTCCGTGACGTAGTCCGCGAACGCGTTCGCGAGATAAGCCAGCGCGCCGATGTACGAGATGATCTTCAGCCACGCGCCGACGAACGCCAGTCCGTAGCCGCCGAACGTGCGCGAGATGTGCGTGTACTCACCGCCGGGCGCGCGCCCGAGGGGCGTGGAGAGAAACACGGAGTAAGCGACGGACGTCGCGAGAATCACCGGCGCGAGCACGAGGTACCCGAGGATCACGCTCGGACCGGTGAGCGCCCAGGCGTCGCTGGTGACCTTGAAGATGCCGGCGCCGATGAGGATGCCGAGGAGCGCCGCGTAGGAGTCGAGCGTACCGAGGTCGCGGCGCAGGTTGGACGGCATCAGCTCATTGTCGTGTAGCGCGACAGCTCGCGTCCATCGTCGTCGACGATCTGAAAATACAGCGCGCGGTCGATGAGCTCGAGTCCGCGCATCGACGGGAACGGACTCCCGTTCATGCGTGTCGTGGCCGCGGGAAAGCCGAACGCGCTCGGACTGACCTCAATCCAGAGATCCGCGCGATGGACGACCTCGGGAACCGTGTTCCATTCCGGAACGACGACGTCGCCTTCGCACGCGCGCAGCAGTCGCTTCATGAAGCGTGATCCGTAATGCCGCTCTCCGAAACGCAGGAACGATTCAGCCTCCCATGCGCGCCGCTCCGGCGATTGCGCCGCGCTCGGATTGTGAAGATGAATCGCCTCCGCCGCGGGCACAAACAAAGATTGTCGTCCGGCGTGTGCCGCGCGGAGCAGCCAGTCGTTCTCTTCGTAGTACAGGCGGAATCCTTCGTCGAACGGTCCGATCGCCTCCCACGTGTCGCGACGAAACGCGAGCAGCGCGCCGCTCAGCGAAGTGCTGGCCAGCGGATCGCGACTGCGCCAATGACGCCGCGCGTGTTGCCGCCACACCTGGCGTGCGACTTCGAGTTTCTCGAGACTTCGTCTGCCGGCGGCCTTGACCAGCTCATTGCGGCGCGTGCGCTCCTCTGTGCATGGGAGGAGCAACGTGCAGTCGCGGTCCCAGAAAAACTTCGGACCGGCGACGGACGCGCCGGACGCGAGCGCAGTCCGCAATGTGCGCAGACAGCCCGGCAACACGAGCACGTCCTCGTTCATGACCGCGATGAAGTCGGAACGCGTGTGTGGAACCGCGGCGTTGATCGCGCCCGCGTAACCGGCGTTCCTTCCCATCGCGAAGTACGTCACGTTCAGCGAGTCGAGGAGCGCCCGCTCGTCCAGCGTGCTGCCGTTGTCCGCGACGATGATGTGGATCGGAAGGTCGCTCGCGCGCGCGTCCGCCCGCAAGGCGTCCACCGCCTCGCGGACGCTGAGCGCGGCGTGGTAATGGACGATGACGACGTCCATCGCGATCAGGGACGGCCGATCCATTCGACCTGCTTGTCGATCATGTTGAAGAAGAAATCGTCGTACTCGCCGAGCGCGACGGTCTGCTTGATCGTGCAGTGCTGGCAGTCGATGCCGGGATTGGCGAGCTCGAACTCCGCGCGCAGACTCGCGAGCTCGTCGCCGAACCAGATCTCCTCGAACGACTGCCGCGCCAGATTTCCGATCGGAGGGCGCGTCCACGACATGCACGGATGCACGTCGCCGTTCGCATGGATGGCCAGCGTGTCCCAAGGACGGCGGCAGGTCATCCGCGCACCGGACTGCTTCGTCAGCTCGACAACTCCGGCTGTGTCGCGAATGAATCCGCAGTCTTCGATGCCATTGCGCGCGAAGTAGTCGAGGAAGAGCGGCCGGACGCGGCTCACCTTCTCGAAGAACGCGGGATCTCGGCTCTCGTTGCCGGTCTCGTACGCCATCGGCTGAATCGTTCGCACGTCGACCTGTTCCGGCCGGATTTGGTCGAGCAGCGCCAGAAACTCGGCGACTCGATCAATGTTCCGCTCCATCAGGACGTGGTTGATCTGAAGCCGCGGAAAGCGCGCGCCGCGCTTGTCGCGCATCGTTCGGAAGAGATCGATCTTCGCGAGCACGTGGTCAAGACGCGAGCCGACGCGGATCTCCTCGTACAACTCTTTCGTCCCGCCGTCGATCGAAAACGTGAGCGTGGTGATCTCCGAGTCGAGGACCTTCTCGATGGCTTTCGAGGTAAGGAGCGTTCCGTTCGTCACCACGCGTGAGTACGGCACGTCGTGGCGACGGACGAGCATGAGGCGGTCCGGAAAATCCGGCGTCATGAACGGCTCGGTCATCAACGACATGTGGAGATAGGTCGTAGCGGGGAAGATTTCTCGCGCGATGACCTCGAACATCTCCGTGGGCATGTGAAACCGCGGAACCGCGGCCGCGCGTGGATCGCTGAAGCCGCACATGCGGCACTTGAGGTTGCATGTGTTGTTCAGCTCGATGAAGACGTTGAGGTACCGCCCCGCCTCGTCCGCACTGCGACGCCATTCGAGCTTGCGCGCAAGAATCTCGTAGTCGGGTCCCTTGCCCACGGTACGGATACGGAACGCAGCAGTGCGCTGTCCAAAACGATTCGATTCACGCGCGTGCGCGACTCACGATTGCGCGCAACCACATCCGCCGGATCAGCGCGCTGCCCGGATAGATCGCGCGCCAGTACGCCGCGAAGCGGCGCCGCGCTGAGTCGCTGTTGGCGTACACGCGCGTTTCCGTGGTGACGATCGACCCGCCCTTGCCGTCGGGCATCACGAGGAAGTTCATCCCCGCGAGAGCGAAGCCCGGCGGCAGTTGTTTCCTGAACACGTCCGGCGTCAACGTACCGCGCGTTCCCGGAGGCGCAACGACGACCGTGCCGACGACGATCTCCCGCGGCGCATCATCCGCGAGATAAATGAACCCGCTGTTCGTGGCGACGTCGAGCAGCGGCCTCTCGGCACCGGCGTTGAGGATGTTTTCGGGAAGATCTTTCCCGCCGCGCCGAATCCAGGTGAGCAACCGAAAGAGCGCGATCTCGTCGGCGCGCACGGCACGAATCGCTTCGAACACGCGCTCCGGTGTCGCGGCGACGTGCGCCTCGTGGTGCTCGCTGAATTGCCAGCGCGGGAGGAACTCATCGAGATGCGTCGTCGCCTTCGCGACGCGCTGTTCCGGCGCGGGCAGCATGAATGCGATGACGACGATCAGCACACCGATCGCGAAGATGATTGCGCCGCGACCACGGGTGCGGATGCGCAGGAAGCGCAGCGGGACGACGACGGAGGCGAAGCCGACGAAGGCGGTGATGAGACCGAGGTAGAGGATCGCGGAGGCGAACACGGAGACATTCTGCGCTCACGCGACCGACTGCCGACACGCGAGCTATGATCCCTCTCGATGAAGAAGCTCCTCTTCTCTCTCCTCTTCGCCTCCACACTTCTCGCCTCCGAAGGCAAATGGACACCGCAGCAGGTCCTCGAGCTCGATCCGCAATGGCTGAAAGCCGAGGGTCTCGAGCTGCCGCCGGAGCGCCTGTGGGATCCGAAACGTGGGACCGGCCTCCTCGCCGCCGCCATCAACACCGGCGGATGCTCGGGCGGGTGGATCTCGGCCGAGGGACTGTTCGTGACCAATCATCACTGCCTGTTCGGAGTGCTGCAGGAGCACGCGACGCCAGAGAACGACATCATCGCCAACGGCTTCCTGGCGCGCTCGCGCGATGCGGAGCTGCGCAGCCGCACCGTGCGCATCACCATCCCGCGGCGATTCACCGACGTCTCCGCGGAGATTCTCGCGGCGATCCCGAAAGGAGCGAGCGATGCACAACGCTTCGTTGCGATCGAGAAGAAGTCGAACGACATCGTCGCCGCGTGCGAGAAGCAGCCGGGATCGCGGTGCAGAGTCGCGGCGCATGACGGCGGCGTGCAGTACGTGCTGCAGGAGATGACCGAGCTCGCCGACGTCCGGCTGGTCTACGCACCGCCTCGGGCGGTAGGAGAGTTCGGCGGCGAGATCGACAACTGGATGTGGCCGCGCCACACCGGCGACTTCGCGATCGGCCGCGCGTACGTCGACGGCAAGCCGTTCCGCCCGGAGTTTTTCTTCCCACTCGCCGCGAAAGGCGTCCAGCCCGGCGACTTCGTCATGGTCCTCGGATACCCGGGCATCACCTATCGCGCGCTGACCGCGGCGGAGATGGAAGAGCGCCACCTCTGGTTCACGTCACGCGCAAACGTTTATCGCGACTGGATTCGCATTCTCGAAGAGGCAACGAAGGGCAACAAGGAAGGTGAGCTGGCGGTTGCCGCGCTCGTGAAGACGCTCGCGAACCGGCAGAAGAATGGCGAGGGGCAGCTCGACGGGTTCAAGCGCGGCAGCATTCTCGAGAAGCAGCGCAGTGCCGATCAGACCGTGCTCGCGTGGTCGCGCGAGCACAATCGGCCCGCGGCCATCGCGGCATGGGAAGGTCTCGGCGCGATGGCGGCCGAACAGAAGAAGACCGCGGATCACGACTTCCTCCTCGACCACATCCGCATGACGCAGGCGTCCCTCGCGCCGACCGGACCCAAGGCGCTGGTGTTCGCGGTCGCGATCGCGCGATCGGCCATCGAACGACAAAAGCCGGACGCCGATCGCGATCCGGTCCTCATGCAGCGCGTCATCAGCCGCGTGCGCGATCAGATCGAGCGCGATCAGAAGAGCTTCTACGCACCTGCGGACAAAGCCCTGCTCTCCGACTTCCTCCGCCGCGCGCAGAACATCACGGCGTTGAGCAGCATCCCGTCAATCGACGATCTCTACGCAAACACGAAGCTCCTCGACCTCGCCGAGCGTCTGAAGATGTTCGAGGAAACACCGGCCCAGCTCCACGCGCGCAAAGACCAGCTGGTCGAGTTGGGCTTCGCGCTCAACGCGGAAATCGATGCGCTGGTCGAGCGAAAGAACCGCTGGGAGGGAACGATCTCGCGCTTACGTCCCGAATGGCGCCGCGCCGTGATCGCTCACGCCGGCAAGCCCGTGGCGCCCGACGCCAATTCGACGCTGCGCGTCTCCTTCGCGCACATCAAAGGCTATGCGCCGCGCGACGGCGTCTTCTACACGCCACAAACGACGCTGCGCGGAGTCGTCGACAAGCACACCAACGCAGAACCGTTCGACGTCCCCGACACCGTCCTCGCCGCCGCGCCCGACGACCTCGATCTCCCGGTGAATTTCCTCGCCGATGCCGACACCACCGGAGGCAACTCCGGCAGCCCGGTCGTGAACGGCCGCGGCGAGCTCGTAGGCGTGAACTTCGACCGCGTTTGGGAAAACGTCGCGAACGACTTCGCGTTCAATCCCGACGTCGCGCGCAATGTGAGCGCGGATGTGCAATATCTGTTGTGGATGCTGCGCGATGTCGCGAAAGCGACGGAGTTGTTGAAGGAATTAGGCTTGTAGGAGCGCCCGGCGGCGCTGCAAAAAACGACGCACGGCAGGGTCGCGCTCCAGACCGATCGCCACGTCGTACGCGTGGCGCGCCTCGCTCGAGGCACCCATCCTCGCCAGCAGTTCCGCGCGCGCCGCCCAGTACGGTTGATACTCGCGCAGCCTCGCATCGGCGGCGGGCTGCGGCATCGCCTCGAGCGCCGCAGTCGCACCCTGCAGCTCCGCGATGGCAACAACGCGATTGACCGCCACGACCGGTGAGCCGGTGAGAGCCAGCAGCGCATCGTAGAGCTGCACCACTGCCGCCCAGTTCGACTGGCCGGTCCGACAGCGGTGAACGTGCGCCGACTGCAACGCAGCCTCGAGCTGAAAGCGCCCGATGACGCCGAACGTGCTGGCACGGCGCAGCAACGTCTCCGCTTCCTCGATCATTGGCTCGTTCCACTTCGCGGGCTCCTGATCGGCGAGCGGAACGAACTCACCATCGGCGCTTCGACGTGCACCGCGCCGCGCTTCGGCGTGAAGCATCAACGCGAGCAGACCGAGGGACTCCGGCTCGTCCGGCAGCAACTCGGCCACGACCCTCGCAAGAAACAGGGCTTCCGTGGTGAGGTCGCGGCGAGCCACGTCGGTGCCACCCGGATCGGTCCAGCCTTCGGCGAATGCGGCATAGATCGCCTCGAGCACGGCGTCCAGTCGCTCGGGCAGCTCATCGCGTTCCGGAATGTGGAACGGGATCCCGGCTTCACGAATTTTGTTCTTGGCGCGCACCAGTCGCTTTCCCATCGCCGCCCCCGACATGAGGAATGCCGAGGCGATCGACTTCGCATCGAGACCGAGGACGACCTGCAGCATCAGCGGAGGACGGATGGCGGCTTCGATTGCCGGATGCGCGCAGGCGAACATCAACGCGAGCCGGCGGTCCGGAATCTCCCCTTCGGCCACCGCGGCGCCCAACTCCTCGGCAAGAAGCTGCAGCCGACCGGCTGCAGCTTCGCTGCTGCGCTCGCGCCGAGCGCGGTCGATCAGCTTGCGGCGAGCGACGGTCAGCAGCCATGCTTCCGCGTTGGACGGACAACCCTTCGCCGGCCAGTCCGTGAGCGCCGCATGGAACGCTTCGGAGAGCGCGTCTTCGGCCGCGGCGACATCGCGAGTGCGTGCAGCGAGAAAAGCCACGAGCCTGCCGTAACTCCGGCGCGCGACCGCGTCCGCCGTATCGCGGGCTTCATCGTGCGGCAACATAGTCCAGCACGACATTGCCGTTGCCGAAGCTGCGCGTGGCAGTCAACTTCAGCTTCAGCGCATCGCGAATGCCTTCGAACATCGTCCTGCCACGGCCGAGAACGATCGGGTTCACCACGATCTGATACGCGTCGATCAAACCTTCCTGCGCCAGTTGCGACACGATACTGCCGCTGCCGAGGATGACCATATCCGGCCCCGATTCCTTCTTCATCGATCGCACTGCCGCGGCGATGTCGTCCGTCACCAGACGCGTGTTGTTCCACGTCGCGCGCTCCATCGTTCGGGAGAAAACGACCTTCGGAAGATTGTTCATCCGCTCGGCGACGACCGGCATGGTCTCCATCGCCTGCGGAGTCGGCCACCAACTCACCATCATGTCGTAGGTAATCCTGCCGAGAAGGAGCACGCCGCCGCCGCTCGCGTTTTCGGACACGAATGCATTCCACTCCGGATCGCCGTCGTTCGTATGGGCCCAGCTGAGGTCACCCCCAACGCCTGAAAAACAGCCGTCCAGCGTCACGTTCTCGAAGACCGACAGTTTCCTCATGCTCTTCTCCATGTCGTCGCTCACGCCGGACCCGCCCAGAGCGGCCGCACTTCGACGATGCCGTGATGCACCGTCGGGCAGCGAGCCGCCCAGGAGATCGCGGCATCGAGATCGGGCACCTCGATGATGAAGTAGCCGGCGAGCTGTTCCTTCGAGTCGGGATACGGGCCGTCGAGCACCTGCGTCTTCCCATCCGTGACCCGCACCGTCGTGGCCGTGGAGCTCGGCCCGAGCCGGTTCGTTCCGCGGAAGACACCTGCTTCGCTCAGCGCCTCCGCGTAGGCTTCATAGGCCGCCATCCCGAGCTTCTGCTGGTCCGGCGTCAGTTGTTCCCATCCGCCCTCCTGCACATAGGTCATCAACATGTATTGCATCGAATTCTCCTTTTCGGCGGTGCGCCATGCATCGTCAACGTTATGACGTTCGAGGTCGCGCCATTTGGACGCCGCGCGCGCGTCGCAGGTGGAAACATCGACACCGAATTTGCCGTCAAATTGGCGGCGATGTCTACAGCGCCGTCAGGTATCTGTTGTGGATGTTGCACGATGTTGCGAAAGCGACGGATTTGTTGAGGGAGGTGGAGGGGACGAAGTAGATTCTGACCGGTAGTACGATGATCGCGTGAGCGACATCCTCTACCTCGATCTCTGTTGCTTCAAGCGTCCATTCGACGACGCAACGATCGAGCGAATCCGAAGGGAAGCCGAGGCGGTCGCAGCAATCCTTGACATGGCCGAGGCGGGGCGACTTCATCTCGTGCGCTCGCCTGCTCACGATTTTGAGAACGAGAAGAATCCGCGCGAAGACCGGCGACTCGCCACTCGCCTCTGGCTGGAGACCGCTGTCGTTTCCGTCGGGGCAAGCCAGGGCGCCGCGGATCGTGCTCGGTCTATCGCTGCTCTCGGATTTGGACCACTCGACGCACTGCATCTTGCATTCGCCGAAGCTTCGGCGGCACGATGGTTCGTGACTACCGATGATCGGCTTTTGAAAGCAGCCTCGAGGCATCGCCAACACCTTCGCGTCGAAGTCGTCATGCCCGATCAGGTCCCGCTCGAATTGGAAGGAGCTCGCGAATGAGCGGTTCGATGTCTCTCTACCAGATCCGCATGGAGGGATGGAAGGCTCTGACTGAGCGCCTTGGCCCGGCAGGTGCCATGCGCTTCATGATGCAGTACGACCCCGGACACGGCGACTACACGAAAGAGCGAAGGGAGATCTTCGCCGAGCTGACGATCGAAACGCTTCTCGACGCCATCGACGAAAAAGCCGACCCCAAAGAACACAGCTGATCGCGCACAACATCTCGCGGCGAGCCTCTGTGCTACTAGCCGCGAGTTTCTTCGTGTCGCGCAAAGAATCTAGGAGTGCTGTGGCGAGGCGGGCGGCGGAGGAAGCCGCCGCTCTGGTGTTTCGTAGTAGCACATTCGCCGTACCAGAGCGGTGGCTTCCGCCCGCCGTCCGCCTTGCCACCGCACTCCTAGATTCGATTTGGGTTGCGGCGCAGCGACGAAATCGCCGCGCCACGCGAGGAAATACGAGATTAGTAGTACAGACAAATTTACAACCACGGAGCACGCGGGCGAGACTGGTATCGCTCTTTGGCGCACCAGGACGTTCGGCCCCATCCGCATTCGTTTGGTCGAGTACTCGCCTGGCTACTGCGCGGACCACTGGTGTACCAAGGGCCACATTCTGCTCTGCCTCGATGGCGAACTGAGAACCGAACTGAAGGACGGCCGCACGTATCGCCTCACACCAGGGGTGAGCTATCAGGTTGCAGACAACGCGGAACCGCACCGTTCTTCCGCGGAGCTGGGCGCCAGGCTTTTCATTGTGGACTGAAGCGCTACTGCCCGTCCCAGTTCCCGCCGACCGGCGCGTCTCCCGGGGCCTGGAGCTCGAACACGAACCCCACGGTCGCGCCAGAGTCCGTGGTCAGGTGCATCGTCTCATCGGACGGACGGAAGACGCCCACGTCGTCCGAACCGTTGCCGTCCCAATCGCCGGCGAGCGGTAGATCACCGACGACTCCGAAGACGAACGACGTCGCCACGCCCGCGGCAAAGTCGTTGATCTGGAAAAACGTTCTCGTCGAAGGACGGAAAAACCCGACGGTGTCCAGACCGTCGCCGTTCCAGTCGCCGCCCAGCGGCAGATCGCCGGCTTGTCCCGCCGCGACGATGATGTCGAAATCGGGAGCAGGCGAGGCTTCGACGCGCGTGTTCGTCAGGAAGAAGCTCTGCCCGAGCTTGGCGTCGTTGCGCAGGAAACCGACCGTGTCGAAGCCGTCTCCGTCCCAATCACCGGCGACGGGGAGATCGGCCTCGTTGCCGCCGATGACGATCACGACGACACCAGAGCCGAGCCGGAGGTGGAACTCTCCGCGGCTGGGACGGTACACGCCGACATCCGTCACGCCGTCTCCATCCCAGTCGCCGACGACCGGAAGATCGCCGGGCTCACCATGCGGCACGACGAGATCCGCGCCGCCGGTGGTGTTCGAGTTCCGGAGTTGGAACTCGTTTCGTTTGGAGTCGTAGAGGCCGGTTGTGTCTCCGATCACCGACGTGACTTTCGCAACGAATGCGTCGCGCCCTCCGCCGGACGCCGTCTGGAAAGCGTTGACGGTGGTCGGAAAGTCCCCATCCGTGAATCCCACGACGTACGCGTCACCGTTGACGTCGACGGCGATGCCGCGAGCCCTTGCCCGTTCGCCGCCGAACGTCGTCGAGTAGACGAGCGCCGGCACGGTCGTGCCGGACGTCTCACTGCCGATCTTCGCCACGAAGGTCGTCCCGCGCAGGTCCACTGCGAACGGACTCTCGAAAGTACCGATCGGGAACGAATCGCCCGCGGACGTGTTGCCGGTGACATACGCGTTGCCTGAAGCATCGATGGCGATTCCCGTCGCTTCCTCGAAGTCCTCCGTGGTGTTGGTGTTCTCGCCGCCGAGAAAGGTGCTGTAGAAAAGAGCGGTCCCGTCGGCGTTCAGCTTCGCGACGAACGCTTCGCCATTCGTCTGCGTCGTGTCGAAAGCGTTGACGAGCGGGAACGTCGCCCGAGAGCTCGTCGCCCCGGCAATGTAGGCGCGCTGGAACGAGTCGACCGCCACCGCTTCGACACGGTCATTCTGATCGCCGCCAAAGTACGTGAGGTACGTCAAAGAAGGATTGCCTTCCGATTCGGTATCGACCTTGGCGACGAATCCGTCGAACGGACTGCCCTGGAAGCTCTCCTGCAGGGGCGGGAGCGTCTGGCCCGCCGGAGCTTTCGTCTCGAGATCGGTCGAGCGCGTTTTCCCGACGACGTACGCGTTGCGATCCGGGTCGACGGCGATGCCCAGCGCGCGATCGTCCTCGCGGCCGCCGAGAAAACTCGCGTAGAGCAGCGTGTCGTTTCCGCGCTCTTGCGCCGGATCGAACACGGCGATGAATGCATCCGTACCCTCCCCCAACGACTTGCGCGAGCCCTGGAAGGCATTCTTCATCGAAAGGTCGTTCGTGTTCGTCACGCCGGCGACGTAAATGCGGCCGGAGCCATCGACCGCGACCGCATCGGCACGATCGAAGGAAGCATCGTCCAACCGGTTGCCACCGTAGAAAGTCGAATAGAGGATTTTTTGCCCGTCGGCGCTGACCATCGTCACGAACGAATCGATTCCGCGCGACCCCCGCAACCCGCAGTTGATGAGGCAGAAGCCGTTGCCCTGGAACGCGTTCTCCGTCACCGGGTAGTTGCTCTTGTTCTTGAAATTCTCGACCGCCCCGGTGATGCAGGCTTTCCCGTCGGCGGTCACGGCGATCCCTGTGGCGATGAGCGCGTCCGAGCCCTCTGCGAACAAGAAGCCCGTGATCTGGTTCGTCCCGATGAGGCTCGCGTACACCAGGTCCGTGCCGTCCGCATTCAGCTTGGCGATGAACACCAGCGCGTCCTTTTCATCGTTCAGGAGGCCGGACCGTGGAAACTCGAGACTGTCCGTCGGCCCCGTCACATACGCGCTCCCCTGCGCGTCGACGGCCACGCCGAACGCTTCCTCATTGAGCAAGCCGCCCAGGAAGGTCGAGTAATCGAGGACGGGATCGATGACCAGGGTTCGCGTGGCGTCATACGGACCGATCTCGAATCCCACCTCTCTCCGGCCGCGCAGAACGTATTTGCCGACGACGGGAGTCCGCCC
>Ga0075421_100001348_pt1 | contig 28554 bp, 29 predicted proteins | sample SoiMetdeltSBSDD5_FD_75292 | JGI IMG/M metagenome (GOLD analysis project Ga0075421, IMG submission 75292) | Bulk soil microbial communities from a Populus tree surrounding site in Tennessee, USA - Soil MetaG P. deltoides SBSDD5 | ecosystem: Environmental > Terrestrial > Soil > Tree plantation... | reverse complement strand
GCGCGCGACGTGATCCTGCTCGAGGGCATCCAGGTGCCGGCGGCGCTCGGCGTCACCGCAGCGGAGCGCCGCATGCGCCGTCCGGTGCGCCTCGACCTCGAGGTCGCGCGCGACCTGCGCGCGGCCGGGCGCAGTGACAGCATCCGTCAGACCATCCACTACAAGCGCGTCTTCGAGGTGGTCGAGGACGTCGCCGCCAACCAGCAGCACAAGCTGGTGGAGGCGCTCGCCGACCGCATCGCGCGCGCCGTGCTCGCCAAGTTCGACGCCGACGCCGTCACGGTGTGCGTGCGCAAGCCGACGCCGATCGCGGGCGTGCTGGAATCGGCGGGGGTGCGGGTCACTCGCACGCGCGCAGACGTCGAGTAGGCCCTCCGGCCACGAGCCGGCGACACGGCGTCAACGAGATGGAATCAGTGGACGCTGATCATCGGGTGTTATGATCGGCCCCGCGCTCCCAGGTTGACAAAGGCCCGCGATTTGACTGCGACCTCCTCCGCCCTCTCTCGCCGCGAAGCGGCGGCGCTCGTGCGCGACGCCGTCGATACCGGCCGGCTCGAGCGCGCCGCTGCAGAGCGCCTGGCCGCCGGGCTGCTCTCGCCGGACGTCCTCGAGCCGCTCCTCGAGGGCGCATTCGAGAGCAAGCGTCGCGGCAAGGGGCTGAACGTCAGCGTCTCGCGCAACGTCTTCATCCCGCTCACCAATCTGTGTCGCGACCGCTGCGCCTACTGCACGTTCGCGAAGCAGCCCGACGATCCCGCCGCGAAGACCTACACGCTCTCCGAGGTGGCGCAGGTCGTGCGCGAAGCGCTGCGCGCCGGCTGCGTCGAGGCGCTCTTCTGCCTCGGCGACAAGCCGGAGATCGCCTACAAGAGCTACCGCGAGTGGCTCGCGGCGCGAGGGCTCAGGAACACGGCCGAGTACCTCGTGCAGGCCTGCGAGGTGGGCTTCGCGGAGGGCATGCTCCCGCACAGCAACGCCGGGATCCTGTCCGCCGACGAGATGCAGGCGCTCAAGCGCTCGAATGCGTCGCTCGGCCTGATGCTCGAGAGCACGAGCCCGCGCCTGCGCGAAAAGGGCCAGGCGCATTACTACTGCCCGGACAAGGACCCCGCCGTGCGCATGCGCATGCACGAAGAAGCGGGTGAGCTGCGCATTCCTTTCACGAGCGGCATCCTGCTCGGCATCGGCGAGACGGCGTCGGAGCGCGTCGACACCCTGCTCGCGATCCGGGATCTCTCGGACTGCTACGGGCACGTGCAGGAGACGATCGTGCAGCCGTTCCACGCGAAGCACGACACGCCGATGCGCGGTGTGCCGTCGCTCTCGAACGAGGAGGTCGCCGGCTGGGTCGCCCTCGCGCGGCTCGTCCTCGGCCCGCAGGCCAACGTGCAGGCGCCGCCGAACCTCGCACCCGACGTCCTCGAGCTGCTCGCGCGCTCGGGGCTCAACGACTGGGGGGGCGTCTCGCCGCTGACCGTCGACTTCATCAACCCCGAAGCGCCGTGGCCGAAGCTCGCCGAGCTGCAGCGGCGCACCGAGGCGTCGGGACAGCGGCTCGTCGAACGGCTGCCCGTCTATCCCGAGTTCCTGGCGCGGCCCGAGTTCTTCGAGCCGCGCGTGCGCGACGCGTGTCTGGCACGCGTCGGCGCCGATGGATTCGTCCCGCCGGCCCCGCGCGGTCCGGACGGCGACGCGGTGGAGGCCGCATGAGCCTGGAACGCCTGATCGGCGACGTGAGCCCCGACGTCGCGCGTATCCTCGACGGCGCCCTCTCCGGCCGCGAGCTCTCGTGGCAGGACGCCGCGCGGCTGCTGCGCACCGAGGGCGCCGACTTCCACGCGCTGCTGCGCGCGGCGGATCTCGCGCGCTCCGACGACAAAGGCGACGACGTCTCGTTCGTGATCTGCCGCAACATGAACTTCACGAACGTCTGCTACGTGGGCTGCTCGTTCTGCGGCTTCTCGCGCCATCGCGACGACGAGGACGCCTACGACCACCCGATGGAGACCCTGCTCGCCAAGGCGCGCGACGCCGTCGCGCGCGGCGCGACCGAGGTCTGCATCCAGGGCGGCATCCACCCGCAAAAGACCCACGAGCACTACCGCGACATCCTGGTGGCGCTGAAGCGCGAGTTCCCGAAGCTCCACATCCACGCCTTCTCGCCCGAGGAGATGGATTTCGGCCACAAGAAGAGCGGCATGCCGCTGCGCGAGTACCTGAAGTGGCTGGTCGAAGCGGGCCTCGACACGATGCCCGGTACCGCGGCCGAGATCCTCGACGACGAGATCCGCAAGGTGATCTCGCCGAACAAGCTGCGGCGCGATCGCTGGATCGAGATCGTGACGACGGCGCACGAGATCGGGCTGCGCTCCACCTCGACCGTCATGTACGGGCACATCGAGACGCCCGAGCACGTCGCGCGCCACCTGGATCTCCTGCGGGGCATCCAGAAGCAGACGGGCGGCTTCACCGAGTTCGTACCGCTCGGCTTCATCCACGAGAAGAACACGCTCTTCAACCACATGCACGCGCGGCCCGGCGCGTCGATGAGCGAGGACCTGCGCACGATCGCCGTGGCGCGCCTGTTCCTGCGTCCGTGGATCACGAACATCCAGATGAGCTGGGTGAAGATGGGCCCCAAGCTCGCGCAGCTCGCGCTGTGCAGCGGTGCCAACGACTTCGGCGGGACGCTGATGGAGGAATCCATCTCCCGAGAGTCGGGCGCCGACTTCGGCGAGAATCTCCCCGCGGAGGAGATGCGGCGCCTGATCCGCGACGTCGGCCGCACACCGGTGCAGCGCAGCACCACCTACCAGATCCTCGCGCGCTTCGAGGACCCGGCGCAGGATCCGCCGTCGCTCGAGCCGGTGAAGACGCCCGAGTTGTCCGGGCCGACGCGCTGGCGGCTCGCCCAGGAGCGCTTCGCGAAGCGCGCCGCTTCGAGTTATTAGAAGGGGCATGCCCGCACTGCCCTGGCGAATGCTCGTCCGCGACCTGGTGCTCGTCGCGTCGACTTGGTTCGTCTGGCGCGCCGATGCGCTGCTGCGGATCGAGACCGGCTTCGTGCCGGCGGCCATCGCGGTGCTGGCGGGCACGCTCGCCGCACTCTGTGCATACCTCGCACACGAGTGGGGCCACCTGCTCGCCGCGAAGGCGAGCGGCGCCGTCGTCCACTACCCCGAGCGGGTCACGTCGACGTTCCTCTTTTTCTTCGACGTCGCGCGCAGCGATTCCCGCCAGTTCCTCGCAATGTCTCTCGGCGGCTTCGCCGCGAGCGCGATCGCGCTGCCGCTGCTGGTCCTCTGGCTACCCGCGGGAGCGCTCTCGACCTGGGTGGCGTACGCGCTGGCCGGCGCGGGGCTCATCGCAACGCTGGCGACGGAGCTTCCCCCGTTCTTCCGCGTGCTACGCGGAGGCCGGCTGCCACGCGGCTTCGTCTACCGCGACGACGCGCACCAGGGCGCCTAGTGGAACGCGACGAGCTCCAGAAGACCCTGGCGCGGCTGCGCGACGAGCTGCGCAGCGGGCCGCCGCTCGACGCCCGCGGGCGCGAGCAGCTCGAGGGGCTCGCGCACGACATCGAGCTGCGGCTGCATCCGGACCGGACCGAGCCCGAAGCGCTCGAGGCGCTCGCGAAGAACCTGCGCGAGGCGATCGAGCGCTTCGAGGAGAGCCATCCGGAGCTGACGGCGGCCGTCAACCGCGTGGCCGACGCGCTCGCGCGCATGGGCATCTAGCCGCGCTGCAAGCGATCAGCTCTGCGTGGGGCCGCGCTTGCCGACGAGCGCCTCCGCCTGACTCTTCGCGCGCTGGAGCAGCCGGCGCGCCCAGGCGAACTCGATGGCCAGCACGCCGAGCCCCGCGCCGATCACCAGCAAGCCCGGACCCGGCAGCACGAGCATCGCCGCGCCGAAGACGAGAAGGGTCGCGCCGACGACCGCGACCACGAGCTTGCGCGCCGTGCGGAATCCGTGCGCAAGCGTCCCCTCGCTCGCCCGGGCTGCGTCTTCTCGCTGATCTTCCAGGCGCTCGAATCTGCCACGCGGCCTCAGGCGCCGCCCGCGTGTGCGGCTTCAGGCGCCGCCCGTGCGCTCCTCGCGCAGCGCGTCGAGACGCGAGGTCAGCTCCTCGACCTGATAGCGCTCGCGCGCGCGCTCCAGGATGCGCCGCTCGACGCTGCGCGCCGCGTTGCGGACGGCCGTGTGCTCGCGTCCGAAGAGCCGCCCGATCTCGGCGGCGCTGGAGTCCGTGTGGCGCAGGCAGAGTGACATGGCGAGCTGGCGCGGCCACAGCACGTCGCGCCGGCGCGTGCGCGCGGCGAGCGCATCGGGCCGCACGCCGAAGAAGACCGCGACGATCTCGATCACGTCGCGCGCGGCGAGCCGTTCCGGCGCCGCGGGCGCGGGCAGCAGCTTCTGCAATGCGCCGCGGGCGAGCTCGATGTCCAGCGGCCGCTTCAGCAGGGACGCGCTCGCGACGAGCTGGATCAGCGCGCTCTCGAGGTCGCGGACGTTTCCCCGCACGGACTCGACGAGCAGCTCGAGGCAGTCGTCGGGGATACGCACTCCGCCCGCCGCCGCCTTCCGCCTCAGGATCTCGCGGCGCACGCCGACGTCCGGCGGCTCGAGCTCCGCCACGAGGCCAGCGGCGAGCTGCGAGCGCAGCCGCGGATCGAAGTCCTGGTAATCGCGCGGCATGCGATCGCCGGTCAGGACGACGCGCGCCCCCACGTCCACGAGGTGCGTGACGGTATGCAGCAGCTCGAGCTGCGTGGCGCGCTTCGCGCGCAGGAAATGCACGTCGTCGATGACGAGCAGGCGCACGCCGTCGCGGTAGCGGCGCTTGAAGCGCGCGGTCTCGCGGTTGCGGATCGCCGCCAGGAACTCGTTCGTGAAGGCTTCGGCCGGCGCGTAGACCACACGGCCGCCGTTGTGGTGGAGAGCCTCCACCGCGATGGCGCGCGCGAGGTGCGTCTTGCCGAGCGCCGCGCGCGAGAAGACGTAGAGCGGGTTGATGCGCTGCTGCTGGCCGCGCGCGACGGCGAGTCCCGCTTCGCGCGCCAGCGCATTGCATCGCCCCACGACGAAGTTCTCGAAGCGATACGGCAGCTCGAGCTGGAGTGGCGCCGGACGCGCGGGCACCTCGGCAGCGGGCGCGAGAGCTTCGCAAGCGTCGCCCGGCTCGGCTTCGGCATCCGGCGCGTCTTTCGCCGATTTCGCGGCGCCTCGGCCGACTGCCCCGGGTCGCGGCGGACTCACGACGAGCTCGAGCTCGACCGGTCCTCCATGCTCCGCCAGGAGATGCCGCTCGATCAACGGCAACAGGCGCACGCGCACGCGCTCGCGATGGAACGCGTTCGGACACACGAGCCGTAGGCGCTCCCCCTCGGCGCGAGGCTCCAGGGGTCGTACCCAGGCCTCGAGCGTATGAGAGCTGATCTCGGCTCCGAGACGGCGCAGAACGCCATCCCAAAGTTGCTGGGGGGCTTGGCTCAATTTCTTTGTTCTACGGAGGATTTCGGGAGTTTGCGCCAGATCCCCATCGAACCCGTCTGGCGCGGCGCGGGAGTAGAGCATGGGTCGATGAGGCTTTCAATGACGAACGCTCGATTCGGTGACGACTCCTCTACACGAAAGTGTCACGCCTCTACGACGCGCATGACAGCGTCGGAAACCGGTGTTCTGCTGCTCGCTTCGCGCTTCGTTTCCGCGGGGTTCAGCGCGCACCCACGAGACGTCGCTACTGCCCGCAGCGGCGTCTCGCCACACCGTGTTCGAGATTTATCGATCTCGATATTTCGCAGTTTTTCACGTGAATCCGCGAAAAAATGGGCGCATAGAACTTTTGCGCCGGGAGCGCGCGAACGAGCCTAATGGAGCGGGCGGCGACCTGGCTCCGAGCGCATCTCGAGCTCCGCGCGGCGGAACGAGAGCGCGCTCGCGAGACGCGCGTAACGCTCGGGGATGCTCTCGGCCTCGAGCAGGCTCTGCTTCTCCTCGCTCGAGAACGCGATCGAGTTCGCCAGCACGTTCACGAACGTCGCATCGTCGATGCCCGCGAACAGCGACGCATCGAAGCGCGTGCCTTCGGACTCCGCCTCGCGCGCGAGGTACGCGACGTTCTCGACGACGCTCGCGCGCAGTCGCGCCACGCGATCGCGCGCGTCCTCCGGGAAGGGATCGTCGAGAGGCTGCACGCGTGCGACGCGATACAGGCGCTCGGCGGGGCGCGTTTCCTCCTCGACGATGCGAAAGCGCCAGAGGCCGTGCAGCACGAGGTCGTAGCGCCCGTCGGGGCGCTGCTGGAACTCGCTGATCTCGCCGCAGCAGCCGATCGGGAAGAGCGGCGGGTCGCCGAGCATCTCGCCCTGGTGCTCGGGCCGCACGACGGTCATCGCGATGTGGCGGTCCGCCTCGAGGACGTCGCGCATCATCTGGCGATAGCGCGGCTCGAAGATGTGCAACGGCGTCTTGACGCGAGGGAACAGCACGACGTTCGAGAGCGGAAACAACGCGATCCGCGTGACGTCTGCCGGCATGGCGCCGACTCTATCACCCGCGTTGACTGCCCGAGCGGTGGCTGGAACACTGCGCCCGACCATGGATGCTCCGAGCCGCGCGTCGCTGCTCCAGAGCCTGATACGCGATGCCGAACGGATCACCCGGCACTTCGGGCTCCACTACAAATCGATCGACGCCGAGAGCGCGAACGTGACGAGCCGCTACGGCGTCTGCTTCGCGGATGGCGCGATCCGCATCCGATTGCGCCACGCCGTCACCGGGCGGCCGCTCAAGTATTCGAGCCTCGTGAACACGCTGTGCCACGAGCTCGCGCACCTGCGCCACTTCAACCACGGCCCACGCTTCAAGGCCTTCTACTTCGAGCTGCTCGACTTCGCACGAGTGCACGGCATCTACCGGCCGGGGCGCACGGGCGCGCGGCCAGCGGAAGCCGCGATCGCGGTGCGCCCCGTGGCTCGCACCGTCGCCAGATCTCCCTCAGTGTCGGTCAGCGCGCCGGTCCAGCTCTCGCTGCTCTGAGGCGCCGCTCGGGTCGCTCTCGCGACGGCGGCTACTGGGTGATCTGGTCGTACTCCTCGAGCGTGTTCGGGCCGTCCTGGAGCTTCGCGGTGATCTCGTCGCAGGCGATCGCCTTGTCGAGGATCTCGCGCACGAGTCCTTCGACGGTCAGCTCGTCGTACTCGGCCATCGCGTCTTCGAGCGCGGTGTTCGAGACCGAGAACTGCACCAGGATCTTGATATTGACGCTCATCCCAGGACTCTCGCTCCCTCCGGCTCGGTCGTGACGCCCGAAGGGGGCGGTTGCGTGCTCCCGAACCCGTCTAAATCGTCTCGAGTCGTCTCGAAGTGGCATCGTCGAGGTTGTCTCGACGATGTGTAGGCCCGGTCGCCGTGCCGCTTGGTGTGTCGGCTCTAACTACGCGAATCCAAAGGGTTTTTCGACCGGAGCGGCAAAAGGATACACCAGCGATCCGCCTTCGGCCAAGGAATTTTCGACTGGCGTCAACTTTGCAAGAGACCTTCGGGTCCGCCACGGGAGCCGGGCTGGCGCGCTCCCATCTCTTCCACATCCCGTGCGGCATGAAGTCCCGCAAGGAGCAGCGCGGCGAGGAGCACCACGCTGTAGAGCGTCATCGAGAGCCGATGGAGCTCGTTGAAACGAGCGGCCATTGCTTCGGTCCCCTCGGGGCCAAATACCAGATGCCGGATCTCAGCTAGTTCCGCGGACACGCCGAACTGTGAGTAGAGACAGGCTGCCGCCATCGAGAGGGGGATGGCGACCCGAAGCGCACCGCGTCGCAAGGCGATGGCGAGCGCGGCGAGACAGAGGCCCGCAAAGACCCCGTAGAGATGGAGCGCGTCGAGCACCGGAGCCACCAGCGCGCCCGCTGCGCCTGGGGCCGGAAGCACGCGGAAAGCAGTGGGCGCCACGACCAGAGCGAACAGCAGCCACGACCCGATCCAGCCGCCGAGCAGCACCCAGAGCGTGCCGCGCAGCAGGGCGGGCACGACCCAGCGGGTCGTCACGGCGGCGGGGCGCACCGTGGGAGCGCGGACGTCTGCAGACATGTTCGCAGTCTCCGAAACGGCCGTCGGCCTGTAAAGGTGTCTCGGAACGTGGCGTGGAACGCACTCCGGCACTGGATCACAGAGCGGGTCACGCGCTTCCTCAACGCGCCGGTGGGTCACTACGAGCAGCACCACCCGAGCGACCTCGACGCCCTGAAGCGACAGGTGCGCAAGGGCGACGTCCTGCTGGTCGACGGCGACCTGCGCGTCTCGGTGCTGATCAAGTACCTGACCCACAGCCCCTGGTCGCATGCCGCGCTCTACGTCGGCGACGAACTGCTGAAGCGGGGCGGCGCGATGCGCGCGCTCGCAGAGGAGCACTTCGGGCCCGAGGCCGAGCACGTCGTGGTCGAGGCCGTGATGGAAGGCGTCGTGGCTTCGCCGCTCGCGAAATACGCCGACCACAACGTCCGCGTGTGCCGTCCTCACCTGCTGCTCCCGAAGCAGCTCGAGGGGATCCTCTGCGGCGCGATCGACGCGATCGGCTGGCGCTACGACCTGCGCAACGTGATCGACCTCGCGCTCCATCTGGGAAGCGCCGCGCTGCTGCCGCCGAAGCGCCGGAAGCGGGTGCTGCGCTTCGGCAGCGGCGCCGCACGCTCGGTGATCTGCACGAGCCTGCTCGGCCAGCTTTTCGCGGAGGTCGGCTTCCCTGTGCTGCCGCAGGTGACCTATCCGGACTCGCCCGGCGGATCCGAACGGCCCGCTCGGCGCCCGCTGCTCTCGGTCTGGTCGCGGCGAGCAGAGGGGCACGAGAGCGTGTTGCAGGGGCGCCACCCCACCCTCTTGATGCCGCGCGACTTCGACCTCTCCCCGTTCTTCCAGGTCGTGAAGGTCGGGGCGCCGGACGTGCTCGACTACGAGCGGATCACCTGGGAGGACGAGGTCGAAGACGTGCGCCAGTACGCGAACCTCGAACCCGACCCGCACGACCCGGCGTAGCGCTCGGGAGTCGCGCGGAGCCCGTCACCGGGGCGGTTCGTTCTGCGCATCCGGGAACGTGCAAGCGGCCGGCAGAATTCCCTCAAGCCCGCGCAGCCCCCGCCGATGAACAGAGGCGTTCGGGTCCTGGCCAGGGGGGGGTAGGGATCCGGACGAATCGCCCCGGGGCTCACACCCCGGGGCGAATGCATTTTCAGGACCTGGCGAGCGGCTCGAGCGTCTCGGGATCCAGCCTCTCGGCCTGCACCTGCTGCGCCTGCGTGTCCGACGCGACGTCGCTGTGACAGGCGGCGCGACTCCCGCGCTCCGCACCGAGCGCGCGGCGGGTCTTGCCGGCAAGACGGTGGATCTCGTCGGGCGAGAGCACGCCGCGGCGCGCGAGGATCTCCTGCTGCTCGGATGTGAGCGCGTCGCTCACGCGCGCCCCCTGCCAGGCGAACTCTGGATCCTTGCCCGACACGAACTCGGTGATCTCCTTCGAGATGCGCACGGAGCACCAGTCGTGCCCGCACATCGCGCAGAAGTCCGTGTCGACGTCGAGGTCCTCATCGTGGTAGGCGCGCGCGAGGTCCGGATCGAACGAGAGCTCGAAGTGGCGCTCCCAGTTGAGCGCGGCGCGCGCGCGCGTCAGCTCGTCGTCGCGGTCGCGGCTGCCCGGAATGCCGAGTGCGACGTCCGCCGCGTGCGCCGCGATCTTGTACGCGACCACGCCCTGCTTCACGTCGTCGCGCTTCGGCAGGCCGAGGTGCTCCTTGGGCGTCACGTAGCAGAGCATCGCGGCGCCGTGATACGCGGCGGCCGTCGCGCCTATGCAGCTCGTGATGTGGTCGTAGCCGGGGAACATGTCGGTGACGAGCGGACCGAGCACGTAGAACGGCGCGCCATGACAGAGCCTGCGCTGCAGCTTCATGTTGAACTCGATCTGGTCGAACGGCACGTGACCGGGCCCCTCGACCATCACCTGGCAGCCGTGGCGCCAGGCGCGCTCCGTCAGCTCGCCGAGCGTCTCGAGCTCCGCGAGCTGCGCGCGGTCGGTGGCGTCGGCGAGCCCGCCGGGGCGCAGGCCGTCGCCGATCGAGAAGGTCACGTCGAAGCGGCGCATCACGGCGCAGATCTCGTCCCACAGCTCGTACATCAGGTTCTGGCGCCGGTGGTGCAGCATCCACTTGGCGAGCAGCGAGCCGCCGCGGCTGACGATGCCGATCAGCCGCTTCGCCACGAAGGGCAGGTGCTCGCGCAGGACGCCCGCGTGGATGGTGAAGTAATCGACGCCCTGGCGCGCCTGGTGCTCGAGCGCCTCGAGGACGGCCGTGGCGTCGAGGTCCTCGATGCGGCGCCCGATGATCATCGAGTAGATCGGCACCGTGCCGATCGGGACGCTCGCGTTCTTGATGATCGCTTCGCGCGTCGCGTCGAGATCGCCGCCCGTGGAGAGATCCATCACGGTGTCGGAGCCCCAGCGCTCGGCCCAGCGCAGCTTGTCCACCTCTTCGTCGGAAGAGCTGGCGACGGGTGAAGCCCCCATGTTCGCGTTGATCTTGGTGCGGCACGCCCGCCCGATGCCCATCGGGTCGAGGCTCTTCGCCAGGTGGACCTTGTTGGCGGGGATCACCATACGGCCGGCCGCGACCTCGTCGCGCACCTGCTCCGGCGTGAGGTGGCCCTCGCGCTCCGCCACCCGCCGCATCTCCGGCGTGACGATGCCGAGCCGCGCGTACTCGAGCTGCGTGACGGGCTGGAAGCCGTCGGGCGCGCACCAGCTCCCGTCGGCGCGACGCGTCCAGTCGAGCGGCATGAAGTCCCAGGCGGTCTTCTCCGACGCAGGCGGCATGCCCGGCGCGTCCGGCGACGAGAAGGTCCAGGGCGTACCGACGCGCGCCGCGTTCGCGAAGCTGCCGGGCGTCGTGCCCTGCCCCGAGCTCGACGGGTTCCCGCCCGTCGCGGGAATCGAATAGCGAGTCATGGCGACCTCCTCGAGCGCACTGCGGAGCGCCGAGGCTGCGGCCTGCGACGAGAGCCGTTCCCTACGCTCGTGCGAACGAGGTCAGGTTCGAAGGGTTTGATCTCAGGCCCCGCGCTCACTCCGTGATTCGTTCGAATCGCGCAGGCGGCCACCCCCAGGCTCCGCTATGGCGCCCACCCTATCACCCGCCGGGCGGCGGAACAATCCACGAAACGCACCGCGCTGCACGGAGCTTTTCGCGCCGCGATGCAGAGGCGCTTCGCTACGGTGTGCGCCCATGCGCGCGCGAAGCCGGATCGCCCTGCTGTGCGCAGCGCTCGCGCTCTACGGCTGCGACCGCAACCTCGAGCCCTTCGACCCCGACGAGCAGCCTCGCCAGCCGGACCTCTCGCGCATCTTTCCGGCCGGCGCGGAGCGCGCGGAGCGCGCGGAGCCCGGCCTGCCCGCCGCGCCCGACGCCACTCGCGGCGCCGCCGAGGTCGCGGCGGAGTCTGGCGCGCCGATCCACGGCACGATCCAGCTCTCCAAGGAGCTCGAAGGCCAGGTGCTGCCCGGCTCCGTGCTCTTCCTGATCGCGCGCCGGCAGGAGGGTGGACCGCCGCTCGCGGTGAAGCGCATCCCGTCGCCGCGCTTCCCGCTCGACTTCGAGCTCGGCCCCGACGACCGCATGATCCAGGCGTTGCCCTTCGCGGGTCCGCTCTCGCTCTCGGCCCGGGTCGACTCGGACGGCAACGCCTTGAGCCGCACGCCCGGCGACCTGCAGGGCGAGGCGGCCGGACCCTTCGAGCCGGGTGCCAGCGGCATCGTGCTCGTGATCGATCAGGTGGTCCAGGCGCAACCGCCGGGCTAGGAGACGACGGGATGGCGCGCGCGCGGGGGACGGCACACGGCGCGATGCGGCCGCGCATGCGGCTCGGTGACTTCCTGGTCGCGTACCTGCGGCGCGCGGGCGTCCGACACATATTCGGGTTGCCTGGCGATCTCGTGCTCGGCCTGTTCCAGCGCTTCGGCCGGAGCCGCGACCTCGAGATCGTCACCTTCTCGCACGAGCCGTCCGTCGGCTTCGCGGCGGACGGCTACGCGCGCAGCACGCGGCGCCTCGGCGTGCTGTGCGTCACCTACGGCGCGGGCGGTCACAACGTCGTCAACCCGGTGGCAGGCGCGTACGCCGAGCAGGTGCCGTTGCTGGTGGTGTCGGGCGGTCCGGGCGAGGCAGAACAGAAGCTCGGCGGCGTCCACCACCAGGCGAAGGAAGTGGAGAGCCAGTGGCGGATCTTCCAGGAGGTGACCTGCGCCGCGCGCGTGCTGCGCGAGCCGCTGCTGGCGGCGCAGGAGGTGCACGAGGTCGTGCGCGCGATCGCCAGCGAGCTGCGTCCGGGCTACCTCGAGATCCACCGCGACCAGGTCGACACGCTGATACCGGTGCCGCGCGAGGTGCTCGAGTGGGACGGCTCGTTCCCCGCGCCGCAGTCGGATCCGCGCAAGCTGCGCGAGGCGGTGGCCGAGGCGCGGGCGCGCATCCGTAGCGCGCGGCGCCCCATCCTGATCGGTGGCGTGGAGCTCTACCGCGAGCGCGCCGAGCGCGACTTCCTGCGGCTCGCGGAGCGCATGGGCGCGCCGGTCGTCACGACGCCGCTCGCCAAGGGCGTCTTCCCGATGGATCACCCGCAGCACATGGGGATCCACATCGGCCCATTCAGCGCGGAGCCGATCCAGCGGCGCGTCCGGCAGGCGGACCTGGTGCTCTCGCTCGGCAACCAGCTCACCGACATGAACCTCGGCGCCTCGAAGCCCCAGGTGGTGCGCGACCGCTCGATCTGGGCGATCGCCAACCGCGTGAACGTCTCGTTCCACACGTACACCGATGTGACATTGCGCGAGTTCGTACGCGAGCTGGCCGGCGAGGACCTGCCGCGCATCCGCGAACGCATCCGCTACTGCGACAACCTGAAGCGCACTCCCGTGCGCGCGCGTGGGGAGAGAGCGGGCGCTGGCATCTCGATCAACGACCTGCTCGTCGAGGTGAACGACTTCCTGGCGGAGCACCGGGGCTACGACGTCTTCGCCGAGTCGGGCGACATGCTCTTCGGTGGGCTCGAAGTCCGGCAGCCCGCCGGCGGGCTCTACTTCGCGCAGGGCTATTACGCGTCGATGGGATTCGCCGTCCCCGCCGCGCTCGGCGCGCAGATCGGCACCGGCCGACGGCCGCTCGTGCTCTGCGGCGACGGCGGCTTCCAGATGACAGGGCCGGAGATCTCGCACGCGCCGACGCACGGGCTCACGCCGGTCGTGCTGCTGGTCAACAATGGCGGCTGGGGGATCTTCCGGCCGGTCACGAAGCGCCGCGACCTGCTCGAGATCCCGCCGTGGCCGTACGCGGAGCTGGCGCAGGCATGGGGCGGCGTCGGCTTCCAGGTGGAGTCGCGCGCGGAGCTGCGCGAAGCGCTGCGCGCTGCGAACGAAGTGCGCGAATTCGCGCTGATCGAGTGCCGCGTCCCGCCGACGGACATCTCGCCGATTTCGCGCCGCTACATCCGCGCGAGCGCGCGCAAGGGAGCGGCTGCCCGATGAGCAAGGCAGGTGCGGCGCGCCGCTCCGGTAGCGAGCACCGCACGTTCATCCTGGTGCTCGTCGCGATCTTCGGGGTCGAGTTCGCGCTGCTCGCCATCGCGCCGGTGTCGCGCGGCACCTGGGTCGCGGAGAACATGCTCGTCCTCGGGCTCGGCGTGCTGCTCGTCGCCACCTACCGGAAGTTCCGCTTCTCGCGCGTGTCGTACTCGCTGATCTTCGTATTCCTCGTGCTCCACGAGATCGGGGCGCACTACACCTATTCCATGGTTCCCTACGACGACTGGTCGCGGCGCTGGCTCGGCTTCTCCGTGAACGAGGCGTTCGGCTTCGAGCGCAACCACTTCGACCGCTTCCTCCACTTCGCCTACGGCCTGCTCTTCGCGTATCCGATCCGCGAAGTCTTCCTGCGCATCGCGAACGTGCGCGGCTTCTGGGGCTACTTCCTGCCGCTCGATCTCACCATGTCGACGTCGATGATCTACGAGCTGATCGAGTGGGCGTTCGCGATGACCTTCGGCGGCGACGCCGGCGCGGCGTATCTGGGCACGCAGGGCGACGAGTGGGACGCGCACGTGGACATGGCGCTCGCGAGCCTCGGCGCGATCGTCGCGATGCTGGCCACGCTCTGCATCAACCTCGCGCTGCAGCGCGACTTCGCATCGGAATGGGCCGAGAGCTTCCGCATCAAGCAGAGCGAGCCGCTCGGCGAAGAGGCGATCGCGCGCATGCTCGCGGAGAGCGAAAGCTAACGGGAGCTGCGCGCGTCCTGGATGCGCGACAGCGCGACGTCGACGAGCCGCGCGTCGAGCCCGAGCGGCTCTCCGATCTGCACGCGCAGCTCGGGATGGCGCTCGCGCGCCGCCGCGACCGCGCGCGGGATGTCCTCGGCGGTGTGCCGTCCCGGAGAGAGGAACCACGGCAGCAGTACAACTTCGCGCGCGCCGGCGGAGGCACATGCGGCCAGCGCCTCGCCGATGTCGGGCGCGGCGAGCTCGAGGTGCGCGGTCACGACGAGGGTGCCGGGCTCGCGCTCGCGCACGCGCTCCGCGAGCGCTTCGAGCTGGGCGTTCGCCTCCTCGCGCCGGCTGCCGTGGTCGACGAGCACGACGGCCCGCACGCCGCCTACCAGTAGGACGCGCGCACCCGGGCGTCGGCCGAGAGGATGACGCGGCAGGCGAGGCGCTCAGCGGGATCGACGCGGTTGCGCCGCTTGCTGCGCTGCTCGCTCTCGCTCTCCGCGCCGAGCGCGTCAGCGCCCTCGAGGATCTCGAGCCCGCAGCGCCCGCAGAGGCCGCCCGCGCCGCATGCGCTCGCGATCGGCAGGCCGGCGCGATGCGCAGCCTCGAGCAACGTCGTGCCGCGCAGCACGCGCACCTCGCGGCCGGAGGGCTCGAAGCGGACCTTCACGCGCATCGCGCGGAGCATAGATGCGAGCGGCCGCGCAGCACAATCGAACGTTCGCCCACCCCCGCGAAACCCGATACCCTCGCGCGCCATGCCGACCGCCGGAATCCTCGTGATCGGAAACGAGATCCTCTCCGGCAAGGTCGTCGACACCAACTCCCCGTACCTGTGTCGCGAGCTGCGCGCGCTCGGCGTCGACGTCGAGCGCATCGTCACGATTCCGGACGCGATCGACGTGATCGCCGAACACGTTCGCATCATGAGCGAAGGCTTCGACTTCGTGTTGACCTCGGGCGGCATCGGGCCCACGCACGACGACCTCACGGTCGAGGGTGTGGCCGCCGCTTTCGGGCGTCCGCTGGAGGAGAGCGAGTCGATCCTCGAGCGGCTGCGACGCGCGGTCGGCGGCGAACCGAACGTCAGCCAGAAGAAGATGGCCCAGGTCCCCGCCGGCTCGACCCTGCTCGATGCCGGCGATCTCTGGTTCCCCCTCGTCGTCGTCGGCAACGTCTACATCTTCCCTGGCATCCCCGAGCTCCTGCGCAAGAAGTTCGAGTCCGCGCGCGAGCGCTTCCGCGGCGTGCCGTTCGTGCTGAAGCGCGTCTACGTGCGCTCGATGGAGAGCGAGATCGCGGAAGACCTGCACGCGCTGCTCCGGCAGTTCCCCAGCCTCCTGCTCGGCTCGTATCCGCGCATTCAGGACGAGGGTTTTCGCGTGTTGCTGACGCTCGAGTCGCGCGACGCGGGCTACGTGCAGCAGGCGCTCGACTCGCTGCTCGAACGGCTGCCGGCGGGCGCGATCTTCAAGGTCGAGTAGCTGGACCCCACCGCGCAGGATCCGCTCGCGCGTGCGCTCGCCTACGCGCATCCCGTCTGGATGGCGCTCTGCCTGTTGCTCGCAGCGACGGCCTTGCGCGCGGGCCTGTCGCTGCGGCGCGCGCGCATCGCGCGGCGTCCGCCGCCGGCCGGCGCCCGCCGCCGCCACTTGCGCGTCGCGAAGCCGGCGGTGGCACTCATCTGCGTCGGCTTCGCGGGCGGCCTCATCTCGGCGGTCTGGCTGCGCGGCATGACCCCGCTGGCGAGCTTCCACGGCCTGCTCGGCGTCGCGGCGCTGACGCTCTTCCTCGCGACCTGGCGCCAGGGCGCGCGGCTCGAGCGCGGTGATGGCCAGGTGCGCGCCCTGCACGCGCGCCTCGGTGCCGGCGCGCTGCTCCTCGCCGTCGCCGCGGCGCTCGCCGGCTTCGTCATCCTGCCGTGATCTTGCCGGGCCTTCGCGCTCGCTGTCCGCTCGCGCTCGGGCATTCCGCCCTTCGCTCGGCTGCGCCTCGCTGCGCGTCGGCCGACTTGTGTCGGCCTCCTTGCCAGCGTGCGGATTAGATCGGCTAACGAAGAGACGTCGCGCCCAAAGACCCAGGCTACGCTGGCCCCCAACTAGACCGAGGGCTGCATGGCGCCGGTGATCGACGACGCGGGCCGCATCAATCTCTTTCACGAAGAGTTCGCGCGCTGCCCGCAGCCTGCCTACGCACAGCTGCGTTCGCGCTGCCCGGTCGGACGCAGCATCCTGACGGACGCGCCGGTCATCTCGCGCTACGAGGACGTGATGTGGGCGCTGCGGCACCCGGAGATCTTCTCTTCGGAGATGGAGCTGCACATGCAGCTCGGGACCGAGCGCCCGATGATCCCGCAGCAGATCGACCCGCCCGCGCAGACCCGCTACCGCCGTCTCCTCGACCCGCACTTCTCGCGCCGCAAGATGGAGGAGCTCGCGCCCGGCGTGGCGCGTCAGGCACGCGCGCTGATCGATGGTTTCGTGCGCGACGGCGAGTGCGAGTTCGACGCCGCCTTCGCCATTCCGCTGCCCTGCACCGCCTTCCTGGACCTGCTCGGCCTGCCCGCCTCCGACCTCGGCTTCTTCCTCGAGCTGAAGGACGACATCATCCGCCCGCACAAGGGGCGGCCGGATGTCCCGCACACCGAGCTCCAGCCGGTGCGCAACGCGGCGGGCGCGCGCAACTACGAGTACTTCCGCCGTGCGCTCGACGAGCGCGAGGCGCGCCCGCGCGAAGACATGCTCACCGCGCTCTCGCGTGCGGAGATCGACGGCGAACGCCTGTCGCGGAACGAGATCCTCGACATCTGCTTCCTGCTGCTGCTCGCCGGGCTCGACACCGTCACCTCGACGCTCGGCTGCAACATGACCTACCTCGCGTCGAATCCGGAGCAGCGACAGCGGCTGCTGAACGATCCGAAGCTCATCCCGGGCGCCGTCGAGGAGCTGCTGCGCTGGGAGACACCCGTGGTCGCCGTGCCGCGGCTCGTGAAGCGCAACGTGACGCTCAGCGGCGTCGAGCTGAAGGAAGGCGAGCTCGCGACCCTGCTGATCGGCTCCGCCAACACCGACGACGAGCACTTCGAGGACGCGCAGATCGTCGACTTCGAACGCGAGCGCAACATCCACGCCGCCTTCGGCGCCGGCCCGCACCGCTGTCTCGGCTCACACCTCGCGCGCATGGAGCTGCGTGTCGCGATGGAAGTGTGGCACGAGCGCATCCCGCACTACCGCATCAAGCCCGGCGAGATCCCGCGCTTCTCGCCCGGCATCCGCGAAGCGCTCTACCTGCCGCTCGTCTGGGACGTCTGATGCGCGTCCGCGTCGAGCGCGCGAAGTGCGTCGGCCACGGACGCTGCTACGTGCTCGCACCGGACGTCTTCGAGGACGACGAACGCGGCCACTGCGTGGTGACGAGGGAAGAGCTGCCGCCCGAGCTCGAGGAGCAGGCGCGCCGCGGCCAGCAGAACTGCCCGGAGCACGCGATCTCGATCTCTTCTGACTAGGAGAGAGGCGGCAGTGCGTCGACCGCGCGCTGGCGAAGCCAGTGGTCGGCGAGCACCAGGCAGACCATCGCCTCGACCATTGGCACCGCGCGCGGCAGCACGCAGGGATCGTGGCGTCCGCGCGCCTCGAGCACCGCCGCGTCGCCAGCGCGCGTGACCGTCTGCTGGGCGAGCGCGATCGTCGCGGTCGGCTTGAAGGCCACGCGCACGACCACCGGCTCGCCGTTGCTGATGCCGCCCTGCACGCCGCCCGAGCGGTTCGCCGCCGTGCGCGGCCGCCCGTCCGGACCCGGCACGAACGGATCGTTGTGCTCGATACCCGTCATGCGCGTTCCCGCGAAGCCGCTGCCGATCTCGAAGCCCTTCGACGCCGGTAGCGAGAGCAGCGCGCGCGCGAGATCCGCCTCGAGCTTGTCGAAGACCGGCTCGCCGAGGCCCGGCGGCACGCCGCGCGCGACACACTCGACGACGCCGCCGAGCGAATCGCCGCGCTTGCGAGCCGCGTCGATCGCCTCGGTCATCTGCCGCGCGGCCGACGGATCCGGGCAGCGCACCTCGTTCGCCTCGACCGCCGCGAGCGTCACCTTCTCGCCGTCGACCTTCGCCTCCACCTCGTGCACGCGCTGCACCCACGCGATCACCTCGACCCCGGCCACGTCGTGCAGCAGCTTGCGGGCGATCGCGCCGGCCGCGACGCGGCCGATCGTCTCGCGCGCGCTGGCGCGCCCGCCGCCCTGCCAGTTGCGGATGCCGTACTTGGCCTCGGTCGTGTAGTCGGCGTGCGACGGGCGGTACACGTCCTTCATGTGCTCGTAGGCGGAGGGGCGCGCGTCCTCGTTGCGGACGAGCAGCGCGATCGGCGAGCCGAGCGTCCGGCCCTCGAACACGCCCGAGAGGATCTCGACCCGGTCCGCCTCCTGGCGCGGAGTGGTGAGCCGACTCTGACCGGGTCGACGCCGATCGAGATCGCGCTGGATGTCGGCCATGTCGAGCGCGAGTCGCGGCGGACAGCCGTCCACGACGACGCCGACGCCACCACCATGGCTCTCGCCGAAGGTGGAGATGCGAAAGAGGCGCCCGAAGTCGCTGCTCATGTCTCGTCCTGCTCTCCACCGCGCCGAGGTGCGGCGGAGGATACCGCCCGCTCCCGCACCCGCCGGAGCCACACGAGCGTGGCGCCGGATCCACCGAGCGCGCGCGGCGCGCTCGCAAACGCCAGTACGAGCTCGGAGAGCGGCGCCTCCTGGAGCCACTCCGGCAGCGCGCTCCGGAGTACGGGCGTCTCGGAATGGACGCCGCGGCCGTGCACGACGAGCACGCACCTCGAACCTTCCGCGTGGGCTTCGCGCAGCGCGTGCACGAGACGCCGCTTTGCGTCGCGCGCGGCGAGGCCGTGCAAGTCGACCTCGCGATCCGGTGCGGCGTCGCCCGCGCGGAGCTTCGCGAGGACGGCGCGCGACACGTCCTCGGCGCGCCCCGTGACGGCGTCGCCCGACGCCTCCACCACGAAGCGCCGCACCGTCGCCGCCCCGCGCGGACGCGCACGCGTCGCGTCCGGCGGCTGCGGCGGCGGCCTCAGGCGCTCGCGGCCTGCCAGCGGCCGCACGCCCCGCAGCGACTCCGCGAAGCCCGCGGGCTCGTCCTTCGCGTCCGGCGGCCTCTTCGTCACGTCGCAGCGGGCAGCGCGAGGTCGAGCGCCTTGCGCGTCGGGCCGCCCTGCGGAAGCGCGCGCAGCTCCTGTGGTGCGAGCCAGCGGTGTGCCGTCGGGCCGCGCAGGCGCACGCGTCCCGCGGCGACCCGGCAGTGGAACACGTGCAGGCGCAGGGCGATGTGCGTGAAGCCATGCTCGACGCTTCCGAGCGCGCGGCTGTCGGCGAGGCGTAGCCCGACACGTTCGGCGAGCGTACGCGCAATCGCGTCGTCCGCGGGCTCGCCGGCTGCGACGTCGCCGCCGGGCAGCTCCCACATGCCGGCCAGCAGTCCCGTATCGGGTCGCCGCACCGCCAGCGCGCGCCCGCGCCGCAGCACCAACGCGGCGACCGCATCGACCTCGCGCACGCGCGTCCGGCGCGGCTTGTACGGCAGCGACTCGGCGTCGCCCGCGCGGTGCGCGTCGCAGTCGCGCGTGATCGGACAGGCCGCGCAGCGCGGCGCGCGCGGCGTACACACGGTGGCACCGAGCTCCATCAGCGCCTGGTTGAGCGCGCCCGGCTCGGGTCCGTCGGCGAGCGCGGCCGCTTCTTCCCACAGGCGCTTGCGCGAGCTCGCGGCCGCGATGTCCTCGCGCAGGCCATGGAGCCGCGAGAGGACGCGCGCGACGTTGCCGTCGACGATCGGCTCGGGGCGGTCGAACGCGATCGACGCGACGGCGCCCGCCGTGTACGGGCCGATGCCCGGGAGCGCGCGAAGCGACGTGGCGTCGTCGGGCAGGCTGCCGGCATGCCGCTCCACCACGACGCGCGCGGCGCGGTGGAGATTGCGCGCGCGCGAGTAGTAGCCGAGTCCCGTCCACAGCCCGAGCACCTCGTCGATCTCGGCTCGCGCGAGCGAGCCGACGTCCGGGAAGCGCGCCAGGAAGCGGGCGTAATAAGGCAGGACCGTCTCGACGCGCGTCTGCTGCAGCATCGATTCGGAGATCCAGATGGCGTATGGATCGCGTGTGCGCCGCCACGGCAGGTCGCGCCGTTCCGCGTGGTACCACGAGAGCAGACGCGCGCGCAGTGCGCTCAGCCGCCGTTGGCTTCGGCCTGCGGCTCCACCTGCCAGCGGTCCTCGATGTGCGTCTCGACCCACTTCGCATCCCACCATTCGACGGGGTCGACGTAGGTGTCGCCCACGAGCACGGCGAAGTGCAAGTGATCGCCACCGGCGAGACCCGTCGCGCCCGAGCGGCCGAGGATCTGGCCCTGCTTCACCTCGGTGCCGGCGCTGACGTCGAAGCTCGAGAGGTGTCCGTAGAGCGTGCCGATGCCCATGCCGTGGTCCACGAGGACGCAGTTGCCGTAGATGCCGAGGTCGCCGGCGTACACCACGCGGCCGGCGCCGGCCGCAGTGATCGGCGCGCCCGCCGTGGAGGCGAGGTCGTAGCCGTAGTGCGTGGCCTTCGAGACCGCTGCGCCGTCCACGAAGTAGGTGCGCTGCTCCGCGAACCGGCTCGTCACCTGCGAGTTGGCGAGCTGCTGGAGCGCGCCGTCGAAGAGCGGTGCGGTCGACGAGTCGGCCAGCAGCTCGCGAATGCGCTTCTCGTTCTCCGCGCGGACGCGCGTGTTGACGTCGTCGAAGCTGGCGGCGGGATCCGGGGTGGCGCCGCCCGCGAGGCGCGGCAACACGTTGTCGAAGAAGGATCGCGTGAGGGTCACGCTCGCGACCGGCTGCGGGCGGTCCTTCACCACCAGCGGCCAGCCCGCGGCCGTCTCGTTGCCGGCCGCGTCGCGCGCGACGACCTGCGGCGGCGTCTCGATGCCGAACGGCAGGGCGAAGATCGCGATGCGCTCGCCTTCGCCGCCGCCGGGCTTCGGATAGCCGCGGTAGAAGCGCTCGCCGACGCGCACCCCGTCGATCGACGTCGGCTCCGAGACGCGGTACGCGACGGCGCCGGAGCCCCCCCGCTGCCCGTAGCTCAGGCCCGTCGCGACCGAGAGCCGCGGCGGGTCGAGGTCCACGACGAGAGGCAGGTCGCGCTCGGCGGCGTTGCCGGAGAGCCAACGGCGCCAGGACCAGTCGCGCGCGGTGATGCGAACGCGCGCCTGATCCGTGAGCTTGCCGAGCGCCTTCGGGTCCAGGGTCAGCGAGGCCGCGTGCTCGAGCCGCGGTCCGCCCGAGATGAGGCTCCCCGGGTATTCCTCCTGGAGCAGCACCTTCGTGCTGTCGCCGTCCACCAGCTCGACGGTCAGCGAGCGCAGGCCCGAGCGCGGATCGGCCAGCGCGATCTCGAGCGGCGCGCCGGTACGCCCGACGAGCAGCGACTCGGGTGTCGTCAGGCTCGGCGCCTCACCCTCGGCGCGAATCCACAGCGCGGCGCCCCCACCTGCCAGCAGCAACATCAGGACGATGGCAATGAAAGCTCTCACGGTCCCCCCCAATGACCCGACCACTCGCGAGTCTAGGCTGCAACGCCGTATCTGGCCTCATCTGCTGCGCTGCGCTCCCTCGGCCCTGCTCGGCGTACGCCGGGTACGTTTCCGCGGGCCTCGGGTCGCGCGCCTCGCATCTGCGGCCATCTCCGGCGTTTCGCATCAGTAAATACATTGACGCGTCCAGACCTCTCGACGATCCTCGCGGACCTTTCGGAGAGACGCGTGTCACACCTTCGCCGCATCGTGATGATCCGACACGGAGAGACGGTCGGGAACTCGCGCGAGCGGCTCCACGGCGCTGCCGACGTGGCACTCTCGGACGAAGGCCGCGCCCAGATGCGCGCGGCGGCACGCGCGCTCCACCAGGAAGTCTTCGACGTCGTCGTCGCGAGCCCTCTGCGTCGCTCCTGGCAGAGCGCGGCCGTGATTGCGCCGTGCGCGCCGATCCAGCTCGTGCCGGAGTTCCGCGAGGTCGATTTCGGGCGCTGGGAGGGCATGAGCCTCGACGAGGTGAAGGCCGCCGACCCGGTGCTCTATCAGGACTGGCAGGCGCGCGCGCCCGGCTTCGAGTACCCGGGAGGAGAGCCGCGGGCCGCGTTCCGTGAGCGCGTGGGCCGCGGGCTCGCGCGGGTCGAGGAGACCGGCGCGCAGGGCGCCCTGCTCGTGGTGCACAAGGGTGTGATCCGCACGATCGCCGAGCTGCTGCGCGGCGCCCCGCTCGAGGGCATCGCACTCGAGCTCGGCGGGCGGCTCGCCATGTCGCGCGACGCGAATGGGCGCTGGTTCATCGGACGCGACAGCAGCAATCCGGCGGTGCTGGAGGAGGATCCCCCGCGATGAGCGAGCGAGTGCACGCGGGTCGGGTCGCCCTGGTGACGGGCGGCGCTTCGGGCATCGGCCGCGCGACGGCGCGGCTGCTCGCCGCCGAAGGCGCGAAGGTCTGCGTCGCGGACCTCGACCGCGCGGGCGCGGAGGCGGTCGCGAAGGAGATCGGCGAGGCGGGCGGCGAGGCCTTTCCGTGCGGCGTCGACGTCGCGCGCGAGGCCGACAACGCGGCCATGGTCGAGCAGACACTCGCGCGCTACGGCGCGCTGCACGCCGCGCACCTGAACGCTGGCATCGCGCGCTTCTCCACGATCGTCGGCGGCGACGTCGCCGTCTGGGATCAGGTGATCGCCGTCAACCTGACCGGCGTCTACCTCGGTCTGCGCGCCATCGGCGGCGCGATGGTGGCGGGTGGCGGCGGCGCGATCGTCGCGACCGCGTCCGTCGCGGGCCTGACCGGCGGTTCGGGCATGCCGTCGTACTACGCGTCGAAGCACGGCGTCGTGGGGCTGGTGCGCGCGGCGGCGACCGAGCTCGCGCCGCAGAAGATTCGCGTCAACGCGGTGTGCCCCGGCATCATCGACACCGCGATCCTCGGCCCCGGCCACGGCGTCACGGAGATCACCGATCGGCTCGGCCAGGCGCACCTGCTGCGGCGGGTCGGCCAGGCGGACGAAGTCGCGCAGCTCGTCTCGTTCCTGCTCTCGAGCCGCGCCAGCTTCATGACCGGCGGCGCCTACACCGTCGACGGCGGCATGACGGCGACCTTCGAGCGCGGGGACCGCACGCCCGTCGACGAGGCGGCGCTCGAGAAGCTGCTCGGCCCCAGGACCTAGCGCGCGCTAGGCCTCCTGCGCCTCGCGCAGCTTCGCCAGCACGCTGTAGTCCTCGAGCGTGGTGGTGTCGCCCACCTGCTCCTTGCCGGCCGCGACGTCTCGGAGCAGGCGCCGCATGATCTTGCCCGAGCGCGTCTTCGGCAGCGCGTCGGTGAAACGGATGTCCTGCGGCTTCGCGATCGCGCCGATCTGCTTCGCGACGTGCGCGCGCAGCTCGTCCTTGAGCCCCGCGCCGACGGCCGCGCCTGCCTTCGGCGTCACGAAGGCGACGATCGCCGTGCCGGTGAGCTCGTCGGGGCGCCCGATCACGGCCGCCTCGGCGACCTTCTCGTGCGACACCAGCGCGCTTTCGACTTCCATCGTGCCGATGCGGTGCCCGGCGACGTTCATCACGTCGTCGACGCGCCCCATCACCCAGAAGTAGCCGTCGCCATCGCGGTGCGCGCCGTCGCCGGTGAAGTAGGTCTTGCCGTACTTCGCGAAGTACTGCTCCTGAAAGCGCTTCGGATCGCCCCAGATGCCGCGCAGCATCCCGGGCCAGGGACGCTTCAGCACGAGGTAACCGCCGGAGGGCGGCTTCACCGCACAGCCCTCCTCATTCCACACTTCGGCGTCGACGCCCGGGAAGGGAAGCGTCGCGGAGCCGGGCTTGGTCGCGACGGCGCCGGGCAGCGGCGTGATGAGGATCCCGCCGGTCTCCGTCTGCCACCACGTATCGACGATCGGGCAGCGCTTGCCGCCGATCACGCGGTGGTACCACATCCATGCTTCCGGGTTGATCGGCTCGCCGACCGTGCCGAGCAGGCGCAGCGAGGAGAGATCGTGCTTGCCGGGGTGTTCGTCGCCGAGACGCACGAACGTGCGGATCGCCGTCGGCGCCGTGTAGAAGATGGTGACGCGATGGCGCTCGATGATGTCCCAGAAGCGGTCGGGACCCGGCGTCGTCGGGGTGCCCTCGTACATCAACGAGGTCGCGCCGTTCGCGAGGATCCCGTAGACGACGTACGAGTGGCCCGTCACCCAGCCGCAGTCGGCCGTGCACCAGTAGGTGTCGGAGTCCTTCAGGTCGAAGATTGCCTTGGCAGTGGTCGCGACGTGCGTGAGGTAGCCGCCCGTCGTGTGCAGGATGCCCTTCGGCTTGCCCGTCGAGCCGCTCGTGTAGAGCACGAAGAGGGGGTGCTCGGCGTCGAGCGCGACGGCCTTGCAATCGGCGCTCTCGCGCGCGACGACCTCGTGCCACCAGAGATCGCGCCCGGCCTGGAAGTGCGTCGGCTCGCCGGTGCGGCGCACCATCACGACGTGCTGGACGGGCGTGTCGCCGCGCAGCGCCTCGTCGACCGCGGGCTTCAGCGCGTAGGGCGCGCCACGCCGGTAGCCGCCATCGGCGGTGACGACCAGCTTCGCGCCGACGTCGAGGATGCGGTCGCGCAGCGCCTCCGCCGAGAAGCCGCCGAATACGACGCTGTGCACCGCGCCGATGCGCGCGCACGCGAGCATCGCGATCGGAAGCTCCGGGATCATCGGCATGTAGATCGCGACGCGATCGCCCTTCTTCACGCCGAACCGAAGCAGCGCGTTGGCGAAGCGGCACACCTCGCGGTGGAGCTGTCCGTAGGTCAGGACGCGCGTGTCGCCGGGCTCGCCTTCCCAGATGATGGCGGCCTTGTTGCGGCGCCAGGCGTTCTCGCCCTCGAGGTGCCGGTCGATGCAGTTGTACGCGACGTTGAGCTTCCCGCCGAGGAACCACTTCGCGAAGGGCGGCTTCCACTCGAGCACCTTCTTCCACGGCTTGAACCAGGTGACGTGCTCGCGCGCCATGCGCGCCCAGAAGCGCTCCGGGGACTTCGCCCCCTCGCGGCGATACTCCGCCACCTGGCGCGGCGTCCAGTTCGCGGCCTTCGCGAAGCTGGCGGCCGGCTGGAAGCGACGCTTCTCCTTCAGCAGGGAAGAGATGTCGGGCATCGAGGTCCTCGTCGTCGTTGCTGCGCGCGCGTCCTAATCGGCCGCGCTTGCGATGAGTGCCTCGAGCTCGTCGGGATCCTTCGGGATGCCCGCGGTGAGATTCTCGCAGCCGCCCGCGGTGATCGCGACGTCGTCCTCGATGCGAACGCCGATGCCGCGGAAGCGCGGGTCGGCCTGTTCGAGATCCGGCGCGATGTAGATGCCGGGCTCGACGGTGAAGACGATGCCCGGCTCGAGCACGCGTGCCGCGCCGCCGACCCTGTATGCGCCGACGTCGTGCACGTCGAGGCCGAGCCAGTGGCTGGTGGAGTGCATGTAGTACGGGCGATACGCCTCGCGGGCGATCAGATCCTCGAGATCTCCCTTCAAGAGGCCGAGCTCGAGCAGCCCCGCGACGATCTGACGCACGGCCGCGTCATGGACGTCGGGCAGCGTTCTGCCGGGACGACACTGCGCGAGCGCCGCCTCCTGCGCCGCGAGCACGACCTCGTAGACCGCACGACCGGGACCCGTGAAGCGCCCGCCGATCGGGTAGGTCCGCGTCACGTCGGAGGCGTAGCCCTCGAGCTCGCAGCCCGCGTCGACGAGCACGAGCTCCTCTTCGCGGAGCTTCTGGTCGTTGCGCACGTAGTGGAGCACCGTCGCATTGCTGCCGCCGCCGACGATGCTGGTGTACGCGGGGCCGCGAGCGCCCCGACGCCGGAATGCGTACTCGATCGCCGCCTCGAGCTCGTACTCGTAGCGGCCGGGGAAGGCCAGTCGCGCGGCGGCCTCGTGGCCCTCGCGGCTGATGGCCGATGCGCGGCGCATCACGTCGAGCTCTGCCGGCTCCTTGAAGAGGCGCAGCCCGTGCGTGATGCCACGCGGGTCGACGATCGCATCGGCCGGGTCGACGCCGAGCCGCGAGCGCATGCGCAACATCTCGAGCGTCTCGGTGATCTTCGCGTCGACGGCCGCGTCGCGGCCGAGCACGTGGTAGATGCGCCGGGCGCCCTTGATCAGGTCCGGCAGCTTCGCGAGGAACTCGCCGATCGGAAACGACTCGTCGGCATCGTAGTCGCGCTTCGCGCCGTCGACGCCGGGGCGATAGCCGTTCCAGGTCTCCATCTCGCGGTCGCGCGGCTCGACGAAGAGCGAATACACGGGCCCGCCGTCGCTGCGCAGCACCGCAACCGCGTTCGGGTGGTCGAAGCCCGTCAGGTACCAGAAGTCGCTGTCCTGGCGGAACGGGTAATCGGTATCGCGGGAGCGCGTGACGTGGCGGGCGCCAAGAAAGATGGCGACCGCCTCGGGTCCCATCGCATCGCGCACGCGCTGGCGCCGGTCGGCGTACACGCGCGGCAGCATAACTTCGCGGAGCCACTTTGCCGGGCCTTCGCGCTCGCTGATCGCTCGCGCTCGGGCTGCCGGCCTCCGCTCGGCTTCGCCTCGCTGCGCGTCGGCCGACCTGTGTCGGCCTCCTTGCTTCCCTGCCAACTCGAGCGGCACCGCCATCGCGAGGTGCGTCTGCCTCAAGCCATGGGAATCCCAGTGTTTTCGGGTCGGACTTGCGGCAGGCTCCGGCACGAGCGCGCCGTCGGGCGCCACTTCGAGCGGCACGCGGACTCTTTGCCCGCGAGAAAAAGCGCAGCAGATGCGGAGGCTTCGCTCGGCCGTCCTGCGTGACCCGCGTGGCACGCTTCGTGCTCTAGGGACGCTCCATGTCGAGCTGGTACGAGTCGGTCGAACGGAAGCGGGCGCGCACGTTCGATCAAGCTCGAACCAGGGAGTCGCACCGAAGCTGCAACAAGGCGCTTTCCCCAGAACGGCACCCCGCCTAGCTCGGGGCTCTCCCCGGTCCAGATCGAATCATCCCCCCGCGTCGGATGGTCCACGCGGGGGGATGGTCTTTCTGGGGTCCGAAAGCGGGGATCAGTCCTCGCGCGGGGCCGAATCGACCGACGCGAGCGCCGCAGCGACCTCCGCGCCGAACTCGCGCGCGAACCAGCGCTTCATGTCGGACAGCGCGTCGAGATCACGCGCACCGTGCGGCGTGCGCACAGCGATGCTCTCGAGCGTGGAGTTCGGGCACAGCACGCCGGGATCCATCGCCAGCTCGGTCGCGCGACGGGTGCGCCACTGCTTCAACGCGACGAGGCGCCGCTCGGCGTGCCGATCCATGCGGCGACGGCCGCTGCCCGCAAGCTTCGGAATGGGACCGTGCTCCGACGCCCGGCCGTCGCGGATCGCGTCCAGCGCGTCGCGGCCGAGCCGCCGGATCAGGAGGTCGGTGATGCCCTTGATCTCCGCGAGCTCCCCCAGCTTGCGAGGCTGGTGCTCCGCGAGATCCATCAGGGTGCGGTTGCCCAGCACCTTGAAGGGCGGCCGATCCATCTCGCGCGCCTTCTGGTCGCGCATGAGATAGAGGGCGCGCAGGACCGAGAGCCCGCTCGAGTCGAGCTTGCGCGCCCCCTTGATGCGCAAATAGCCGAGCTCGTCGAACTCGCGCTCGCGCCAGACCCGGCGTTCGAGCGCCTCGAACTCCTCCTGCGCCCAGGTCTCGCGGTGAACCCGTTTGAGATCCTTGGCGAGGATCTCGGCCAGCGGGATCAGGTAGAGGACGTCGGCCGCCGCGTAGCTGAGCTGGCTCTGCGTGAGCGGCCGCGTGGACCAGTCGGAGCGCTGCTCGTCCTTCGGCAGGTTCACGTCGAAGTGCTGCTCGGTGAGGCTCGAGAGCCCGACGGACGCGTACCCGAGGATCTGTGCGCTGATCATCGTGTCGAAGAGGTTCGCGAAGCGGAAGCTGCAATCGCGCTTCAACACGAACAGGTCGTACTCGGCCGCGTGGAAGATCTTGCGGATGTCGGGCGAGGCGAAGATCGGGCCGAGCGGCGCGAGCTCCGACGGGCCGCCGAGCGCGAGCGGATCGACGAGGTAGATCTGGCGGCGCGTACCGATCTGGACCAGACAGGTCTTGTCGAAGTAGTGATAGAAGCTGTCGGCCTCGGTATCGACCGCGATCACCTTCTCGGCGAGCAGGTCGTGCGCGAGCGCATCGAGATCCG
>Ga0075421_100001346_pt1 | contig 28565 bp, 21 predicted proteins | sample SoiMetdeltSBSDD5_FD_75292 | JGI IMG/M metagenome (GOLD analysis project Ga0075421, IMG submission 75292) | Bulk soil microbial communities from a Populus tree surrounding site in Tennessee, USA - Soil MetaG P. deltoides SBSDD5 | ecosystem: Environmental > Terrestrial > Soil > Tree plantation... | reverse complement strand
GTGCCGCGCGCCTCGTCGTCGGCAGCGAGCTTCAACGCCGGCAACACGACGCTGTCGTAGTAGTCGACGAGCGCCCGGTCTGCGAGCATCTTCTCGGCCTGGTCGAGAGCCTCGTCCGGATCGTTCGCCAGCATCCGCTGATAGAAGCGGTTCACCTCCGATAACGCGGGCCGGTCGCCGAGCAGTACGTCAAAGAACTCGAGCGATTTGACATGCCGCCCCATCACGACCAGACAGAGCGTGAGTGGCGTGGAGAGAATGAGGCCCACCGGTCCCCAGATCCACGTCCAGAAAACGGCCGCGACGATGACGGACACTGGGGACAGGCCGGTGGAGTGGCCGTAGAGAAGGGGTTCGACGACATAGCCCGTGAGCGGTTCGATGATCACGAACAATAGCGCCACGTAGATCGTCATCCACCAGCCGGGATCGACGGCAGCCGCAAGTGTCAGCGGCGCAACCGCCGCCAGCATCGGCCCCAGGTAGGGGACGAACCGCAGCAGACCCGCCAGCACTCCCCAGAGTGCTGCGGACGGTATACCGATCAACCAGAGACCCACCCCGATCACCAGACCGAAGCAGGCATTCACTGACAGCTGCGACACGAAATATCGACTGAGACGCTGGCCCGCATCGTCCATGGCCATCGTCGTCCTATGCAGATCGGTGGCACCAAAAAGACGTATGAACCTGTCGCGCAGGTCCTCGCGCTGCATCAGAATGAAAATCGCAACGATCAGCACGATCGCCGTAGTCTCGAGCGGGCCAAGGACCGGTTCGATAATCGCCCGCGCGACCGTCAGCGCCGAGGACTTTGGAGCGACCAGCTCGACGACGACGGGCTGTTGCTGTGTGCCAGTCATCGGAGCCGCCGGGTCGGTTCTGCCCGATCGTGGCGGGACGGGTGGAGGTGGAGCCGCAGTGGTCGCAAGCTCACCGCGGCTGATGAGGTGAGTGATCGAAGCGACGCGGGTGACCGCAAAAACTTGGATTCGCGCTACTTTGCTCTCGATGGCCGCGACGTAAAGCGGAGCGTCGGCGGACAGTGCGGCCGCCTGATTGCCCAGCAGCGTGCCAAGTAGACCGATCGCTCCCAACGCGACAAGCACACTCAAGCCAACGGCCGGCGCCGGCCACAAACCGATCCGACGAAGGACCCCAACAAGCGGCGAGAGCACGAAGGACAGGATCACCGCCAAGGTCATCGGGATGAGGACGTCCCGAGCGATGTACAACGTAGTCACGACGATCGCGGCCACCGCGACGGCGACGAGCGTCCTCAGTTCGGGAGAAGACGCGGCAGGAACACTGCGCGCCGGCTCGAGCGTCCGAGGCTCCACAGCCGGGCTGCTTCGTTGATCGTCATAGCCCGCGAGCTGCTCCCGATCCACCTGGAAGTGCGCTGCAAGGGCCAGGCCTCTTGATCTCCTTCCTTCTGTATCCGGCAACATTGTTGCTACCAACAGACGGGAGGTTCAGATGCCACACGATGATGAGCTCAATGAAAACGAGGAGTTGACGGTCGTTCCACTGCCGGGACAAGAGAGTGAAGCGGAGCACGCACGGATTCGCTCGTCGAACGATCGCGATCAAGAACTCGAACGCCAAGGGAAGACCTCTCGTCACAATCGCGGGTACGACGAGGCCGCCAAAGGCACCTCGACACCTGAGCCGGAAATTGAGCGAGTCGTTGACGAATAGGGGGCTGTTTCCGCCCGACTCGAGTAGACAGTAGACCTCTAGTCAGACGGTGATATGGCAGGGCTCCTCCGCCATCAACAGCACTTTGCGCGACGGTACTTCGCTCGCAGGTGGGCATCGGAGAAGCGGCGCCACTCCTCACCTGAATGCTCGCGGCCCTGGGTCTTGAGGTGCCTGGCGTAGGCGTTCTCGTCCGCCAGCTCGCGCAGGAGTCCGAGCAGGAGCCGGAGCGCTGTGTGCCAGCGCATCGCGCACGTCCGCATCGGGGCCCGCAAGTGCTGAAGGGTCCTCGTCACGTCAGAGCTCCTCGGCGCGCAGCCGCGACATGACGAACGGCGCCTCGTGAATGTCCGTGGGCCGTTGGCGGCGCAGAATTCCGACCCAGATGCGGATCGAGTCGATGAGAATCGTCGCGACCAGCACCATGAACACGCCGCACACCACCGCGTCCAGCCGGGCGTTGAAGATGAGGGCCTGCGTCGGCGCCAGGCGGGGCGCGGCAATCGAACCGCTGTTCAGCGCGACTTCGAGCTGGTGAGCCTGGGCCAGGAAACCGAGGCCTGGCAGCGGAGAGAAGATCTTCTGGTAGCCGGCCGTGAACGTCACGATCACCAACCATGTCAACGGCAGGCACGTCACCCACATGAACCGTGCCCGATGCATCTTGATGAGGATCGTCGTCGCGACGCACAGGGCGACGGCCGCGAGCAATTGATTGGCGATGCCGAACAGCGGCCAGAGCGAGTTGATCCCGCCGAGCGGGTCACGAACGCCCTGAACCAGGAAGTAGCCCCATCCCAGAACGATCGCCGCGCTCGACGCCACCACGCCGGGCATCCAGCTCGTGCGCCCGAGCGGTCGATACAGGTGTCCGAGCAGGTCCTGCAGCATGAACCGGCCGACGCGGGTACCGGCATCGATGAGCGTGAGAATGAACAACGCCTCGAACATGATCGCGAAGTGGTACCAGACGCCCAGAATTGTTCGACCTCCGATGGTGCTCGCGAAGATGTGCGCCATCCCGAGCGCCAGTGATGGCGCTCCGCCGGTGCGGTGGAACAGCGTGGCTTCGCCCACGTCGGTCGCCAGCGCGCGCATCTCTTCCTCAGCGACCGGGTACCCCCATTGCGTGATCGTCGCGACCGCCGCCGCCGGCGTCGCACCGACGATCCCCGCCGGCGAGTTGACGGCGAAATACACGCCCGGCTGGAGCACGCATGCGGCAATCATCGCCATGACGGCTACGAAGCTCTCGAGCGCCATCGAGCCATAGCCGACCGGCCGCGCGTGCGACTCCTTCGCGATCAGCTTGGGCGTGGTTCCCGAGGAGATGAGCGAATGCCATCCTGACATCGCGCCACACGCGATGGTGATGAAGCAGAACGGAAAGATCTTTCCTGCGAAGATGGGTCCGGTACCGTCCACGAATTGGGTGACTGCCGGCATCTGCAGCTCCGGGCGGACGACCAGGATACCCACCGCGAGCAGGAACACCACCCCGAGCTTGACGAACGTGCTCAGGTAGTCCCGCGGCGCGAGCAACAACCAGATGGGCAGCGCGCTCGCCAAGAAGCCATAGCAAATCACGGCAACGGCCAGCCCCATGGCCGAGAGCGTGAACCAGGGAGCGAGTGTGGCAGAACGCGCGACCCACTCCCCACCAAAGATGGAGGCGATGACCAGCATGAATCCAATCATGGAGATCTCGAGCACCTTGCCCGGACGCCAGTAGCGCAGATACACCCCCATGAACACCGCAATCGGCATCGTCGCGGCAATCGTGAACGTCCCCCACGGGCTTCCACTCAACGCGTTGACGACGACCAGGCCGACGACGGCCAGCAGGAGGATGAGGATGAGCAGTACGGCGAGGAGCGCCGTGAACCCGGCGACAGTGCCGATCTCCTCTCGTGCCATCTGACCAACCGATTTCCCGTCTCGCCGCATCGACGCGAATAGGATGACGAAATCCTGCACGCAGCCGCCGAGAACGGCGCCGATGATGATCCAGATCGTGCCTGGCAGGTACCCGAACTGTGCCGCCAGCGTCGGACCGACGAGCGGCCCGGGCCCGGCAATGGCCGCGAAGTGATGGCCGAGGACAATCCACTTGTTCGTCGGCTCGAAGTCGTGACCGTTCCGCAGTCGTTCGGACGGCGTCGCGCGTTCGTCGTTGAGCGCCATCACGCGGGCAGCGATGAAGCTCGAGTAATAGCGGTAGCCGACTGCATAGGTGCAAGCCGCCGCCAGCACCAGCCACAGGCTGTTGATTGGCTCGCCGCGATTCAGCGCAATCGCCGCCAGTCCGAAGGCGCCGACGGCCGAGATCGCGGCCCAGACAAGACGTCCCATCAGACGTTTCATCATCAGACGTGGAACACCTGGATCGACCGTGAACTCGTCATGTCATCGGAAGCAGCTTCAACCGGTCGGCTGATCTGAAGCCCGTTGCAGCACGATCAGGGTCTCATCGTCTTCCTGCACCTGTCCTCCACGAAACGCCGTGACGGCCTCGAGGAGCTGCGTGCCGAGCGTTTCGGCCGAACGTGGATCCAGCGTTCGGGCGAGCGTCATGAGATCGTCTCGACCCAGCTCCGTGCCGGCAGGGTTGGTGGCTTCCGAGACACCGTCGGAATACAACACGATGAGATCGCCGGGCGCGAGCTTGACGACCATCCGATCGTAGGAGGCATTCGCCAACAAGCCGAGTGGCGTCCCGCTGACGCCCGGGTGCGTCTGTGCGCCGCGCGGTTCGAACCAGTCCCATTCACGACGATTGGCCCGATACCAGAACGCGGGAGGATGACCGGCGTTCGTCATCACGAGGAGACCCCTGCGACCGTGGAAGCCGACGGCCACCATCGAGGCGTAGTGGACCCCATCGAGTTCCACCATGGTTGCCTCGTTGAGATCATGCATGAGACTGGTCTGCTCGAGGGCGGTGAGGTACTTCTGCATCAATTCACGAAGCTTGGCGCCAAGCGTCACGACGGCGAGTCCGTGCCCACTGACGTCGGCAAGCGCGATGCGAGAGACGATACAGCTTGGACAGACCGAGACGTAGTGCACGTCGCCCCCGGCATCGCTCGATCCGAAGGGCCTGGAGTGCACCCAGACCCTCAAGCCCGGCAGATCCGCGGCGCTGGAGGTTCCCTCGCTGCCGGCCCATGTCTCGGCGCACCTCAGACGATGTGGACCCGCCATCAATGCCAGCTTACCGCTAACGCAGCTCGGATATCACAGACGGCGGGGCCGCCAATGGCGATCCAACTTTGCTGTGCTCTTCAACGCCTCGCCTCACGCAGCGATCGAGACCACCTCGGACGCCAGGAGGTCTTCGAGCGCGGCCACGTCGCCATTCTGGGCGGCCGCGATGAACGCTCCAAGAAGGCGTCTTTGCTGGGTCGAACTCGCTGGCATCCGCCGACCATTGGCAACATGCTGTCGAGCGCGAGTCACCACTTGCCGCGCGTTGCCCTCTTCAAGCCGAAGGAGGTTCGCGATGTCGCGATATGAATAGTCGAAGGCCTCACGAAGGATATAGGCGGCTCGTTCCGTAGCCGACAGCTTCATCAGCAGGAGCACGATCCCCGCCTTCAGCCCCTCGTCGCGTTCTGCCTCCAACGCCGGGTCAGCTCTCGTGTCCACTGGTTCCGGCAACCAGGAACCGGCGCAGGTTTCTCGGCGCGAGCGTGCTGACTGCATGACGTTGATCGCCAGTCGTGTCGCCGTCGTCACGAGGAACGCGGCGGCATCGCGAACCACGCTGCGGTCGGTCGTCTGCCACCGTACCCAGACGTCTTGCACAATGTCCTCGGCCGCGGCTCCATTGCCCAGCATCCGGTAGGCGATGCCGAAGAGACGAGGGCGCACGCTCATGAACGCCGAGACGCCGTCATCGTGTGCTGTGGTCTTGCTCTGTCTCGCGCGCGAAACGTACGCGCTCGAAGCGGATTGAGATGGAATACCCGGTGCGGCTGTCATTTCTGGTCTCCCTCTGCGCCGCAGTCTTCTGTGGAGACTACAAGGAGGGGCCGAGCTCAAGCGTTAGTCGTCGTTTTCCAACGGGTCAGCTGCTCTGCTATCAACTGGGCCCGTTGCCGATCGTCCGTTCCGTCCACGATGCTCAGATCCTCGGGATTGGCGCGCACGTAAACACCGGACGTCCGCGCGTTCACTTCCGGGTGAGTGCCGGAACGAGTTGTCCAGTAACCAGCGGCGCGATCGGCGGACTCGAGTCGGATCTCTCCCGTTCCGTCCAACTGCGGCGCGTTCGGGTGCCTGGGCCGTTCGCCTCTCCAATAGTAGAAGACGCCGGAAGGATCTTTCTTCTCTTTCGCCGCTTCGCTCCAATATCGCGCTGACAGAGTGCCATCTTCTTGCCATGAGCGGCCGGCCACGTCCAGTGCGCCCTCGCGGTCTCGCGAGATGCGCAAGAGGCTCACGGCCGAAGGCTCCTCGGAGCTGCGCTCCGTCAGGGAAAACTGCCACCACATCCCCTCGATGCGGGCTGCGCGCCCCTCGTCCTCGATCGCCTTCCGAAGCTTCTGATTGACGACTCTAATCTCGGCAGCAGTGGTCGCGTCGCCGTAGCGCACCGACGTGAGACCGAGGAGATCGGTTGGAAGCTTCGCGCCGTTCGCATGAAGGATAAAGGTTCGGCGCATTCCGAGGGCTGCACCGAAGAGACCGGCTTCGAAGACTACGTTGTCTCGCGGAGACGCTTGGCCGGATTCCGAGGAATCGGACGCGGGTGGACTGTTGGTCGTCCAGTCGTCGCGTGCGAAAACGAACGCCGCGAAATCGACCTCACGCGACAGCTCGAGCAGCCGCTCCAGCGTCGTGGTCCCAGGATTGAAAGACGTCGTCCACGGTTCTACGTGTGCGACGTCCTCGAGACCGCGCGTGAGCGCCTGCACGAGCTTTTGCTGTTTTCCTGACGAGCCGAGGAAAATGCGAGGCTTGTCCATCGTTACACCCTGGCGGCCGCTATGGAGCCGACCCCCCTCGCCCGCGCCCGAACCTGCTCAAAGGTGTGGTGACGCAAGACTACTCCGTTTTCAAAGACCAGCTTCAGCCGAACCCTCGGGTCCTCTGAATCCGGCCACTGTTCTTCGGGCACGATCTCGTCATGCCCCATGAGGTTCACGACCTGTAGACGGCCGGCCAGAGATGCCTTGGACGTGTCCAGCGGCCTCTTCTGAACATTGATCCATTGTCCATCCTGCTCTTGGGCAGAACTCTTCATTGCAAAGCGTTCGGTGTCCCGGTCCACTCTCTGGAGGAGCCCGCCGCCCATGCCGTAGGCCGTGTTGTGTGCGGCGAACCCGTTGGCGACCACGGCGGTGGCGATCTCGATGATCTTGTCGGGAACCAACCCATCACTCCAAAGAACGGCGTAGGGCGTCTCTCTGTGCCCTGTTGGCGTTGTCGTATGGGGCATTCTGGCGATGTACCGGTTCAGGGTCCAGAGCACCAGATCCGTGGGGTCAGGGTGACGAGGTGTGACCGAGTCGGGCCGGATGGTCAGCTTGACCCGGTGCTCGTCCACAACCGGCTTCAGATCGATCATCGCATCGACAAAGGCGTAGTAGTCATACGAGTCGGCCACCAGCGAGATAGTCTGGTCAGGATGCGTCTCGATGATGTGCCGGGCGATGGCGACTTCTTCCTGTGGTCCACCCGCTGTCATGATGGAATGTTCACTGGCCACCACGGAGGAGGCCAAGTCCTGCAGCGACGCGCCGTAGTAGTGCGCGGCCTGCTTCATCGCCTGCATGGTATCGGTGCCTTGGCTGTGGACCAGATGCGCCATCCCGCCAATGCGGGCGGTCTCTTCACTGCTGGCGCCCCGGTAGCCGAAGTCATGCAACATGTAACGAGCGCTGATGTCTGGCCCGCCACTGGCTCTCACCAGCTCGAGGAGTTCTCCGATGACATAGCCAGAGATGGTCGCCACCGTCATGGGGTACCAGACTTTGCAAAGCAAAGGCTCAACGTGGTTCGTCAGAGCCTCGCAGCGAGGATCCGTATTGACCACCGTAAGGGTCGGATAACCCACCGGGACGCGGCAGCCCTCGTCCCATGCCAGAATCCGCAGAGGGAGTCGCCCGCCGTGGGTCTCCACAATGTGGGACCACATCGGATTCAACTGTGGGTATCTGAAATGCGCCCGCAGGTAGTCCAAGGCCTCTTCGATGTCCGCCCCGGTAACGCGGCAACCTTCCAGATACTCCTTGAGGTAGTACTGCAGGCCAACGGCCGTATTCCAGGCGTGCTTGGCCCCGATCCGGCTGGACAGATACGAGTAGGTGCGGGTCGTGTCATGGATCCGCATTGTCCAGTGGTATTGCTTGTAGGAGTCCGTCTGCAGGATGAGATTTGGCCTCAAGCCCATTCGTCACCTGACACCCATTGGTCACCTGATAATAAATGACTGGTGCCTACTCTGCCTGAGATGCTCGAGCGATTGACAGTCGGGCCCAGCTTGCGCGGTTCCGAGTCGTCGCCGTTTGCCAGGCACTGTCACATTCCGACGTGATGGCCGGTCTTTACGCACGCGGAATCGCAAGGCTTCGCTGCCTGCAGACGGGAAGGAGACCACGCAAATGAAAAGGCCCACGCTGGAACACGCGGCTCAGCAAATCGCGGAGGCGACCTCGAAGCCGCCATTCCTTTACGACCTCGGCCCTAATGGTGCCCGTAAGGTTCTGGACGATCTTCAGGCTGCGCCGGTCACAAAGTTCGATGTCGATGAAAAGTGGATCACTGTTCCGGCAAGCGTAGGCGATGTACAAGTGCGGATCGTCAAGCCTGTCGGTGCCGCCGGGCCACTTCCGACAATCCTTTATGTCCATGGTGGGGGCTGGATCCTTGGAAACGCCGGCACCCACGACAGACTCGTTCGCGAACTCGCGGTCGGAGTGAACGCCGCCGTGGCATTCGTCGAATACGACCGCTCCCCCGAGGCTCGTTACCCCGTGGCTATCGAGCAGGCCTACGCGACTGCACAATGGATCAAGCGACAAGGCTCGAGCGAGGGGCTGGACGGATCTCGCCTCGCCGTCGCCGGCGACTCTGTCGGAGGCAACATGACCGCGGCGCTGACGATCCTCGCCAAGCAACGCGGCGATGTGACCTTCGTGCATCAGTCTCTGTATTACCCGGTGACCGACGCCGCCCAGGAGACGGACAGCTACCGGGAGTTTGCAGAGGGTCCGTTCCTCAGGGCCCAGTCCATGGCCTGGTTCTGGGACGCGTACTGCCCCGATCGGGGCAGGCGCTCAGAAATCACCGCGTCTCCGCTTCGCGCGGGCCTCGACGATCTCAGCGGCCTTCCGGAGGCGTTCGTGATCGTCGACGAGAACGACGTCTTGCGCGACGAAGGCGAGGCTTACGCGCGCAAGCTCACGGAGGCAGGCGTACGCACGACCAGCGTTCGCTACAACGGCATCATCCACGACTTCATGATGCTCAATCCCGTCCGCGGGACCGCCGCCGCAACTGCCGCCATCGAGCAGGCGATCGCCATCCTCCGCAAGGCTCTCGGCACGAAGGCCTCAACGCGGCCGCCGTCCGGTGAGGACGTGAGCCAGCTTTCGTCGACCGCAGCCCGCTAATCCCTCGGCGTTTGGAGCGAGGTCTCGTTCGCGAAAGGTGGCCGATCCGGAGGGAAGCGGTTGGCTCACGCCCGGCTGCTTCTCGACGTCACCACTTGACCATCGGCAGCGGTGTGAACGGGTGCTTCCAAAACCGATCAATCGTCAGGATCACGAGCCGTCGATGGAAGCCCTCGTTCGGCCACGTGGCGGCGACAGCCGCGATGAACGTGCCCGGGAGGCCGAACCTTCGCAACCCGCGCGACACGTCGATCCAATCTGCGCGTCGAAATGATTCGACCAACGGTTGCCCTTCGACTCCGCTCAGGGCACCCCGAGCGGTAGCCGAGGGGTGAGAACTTGCGCGACAGGGCGTGACCTTATGGTGATCGACGATCATTGCCTCGATCTCGGGAATCCAGCCCGCCATCCCTCGAGCCGCCAGGTGCTCGCGGGCGAGCACAACTGACGGGGCGATGTAGTCGAACGTATGGTTCGTCCAGATCCCGAGGTCGTGGAAGACGGCAGCGACAGCTATCTTCTCGAGCTCGACGGGTTTGTCTCCCACGATCGCGAGGCACAGATTCGCAACCCGGTACACGTGGTTCCGATACGCGATGAGGTCGTGCCCCAGCTCCGACGCGTGATCGTTCAGAACCTCTTCGACGGTCGGGAGGCTCGTCAGCAGCGCGGCGTAGTTGGCGTTCTGCAGCATCGGCGTCGAACTCCATGACTCATTGCTCCCAACCAAGACCGAACGGGGCGTCGACATGTGACATGTGTGCGCAGAAGACCGTTGTCACATCACGACGTGCTGCCCGGTCCTAGCCAGTACGAACGCCCCACTGACGTTCTGTTGTCACGGGAGACGAGGAGCACGAGATGACCACCGCGACCACCGGATCGACCATCACCGACCACGAAGCAGCACAAATCGAGCGTGCGAACGCCACGACCGCCACGCCCGTGGTCTTCGTTCACGGGCTGTGGCTGTTGCCTTCGAGCTGGGACCGCTGGGTGACGCTGTTCGAGGAAGCCGGCTACGTGGGCGTGACACCGGGCTGGCCCGATGATCCCGATACGGTCGCCGAGGCCAGGGAACACCCTGAAGTGTTCGCTGGCAAGGGGATCCGCGAGATCGCCGACTACGAGGAGGCGATCATTCGCCGCCTGGATCGGAAGCCGGTGATCATCGGCCACTCCTTCGGGGGCCTGCTGACCATGATTCTCGCGGGGCGCGGGCTCGCCGCCGCGTCGGTCGCTGTCAGCCCCGCTCCGTTCCGCGGCGTGCTGCCGCTGCCGTTCTCGGCGCTGCGGACGGCGAGCGTCGCGCTGCGGAATCCCGCGAACTGGAATCGCGCGGTCCCGCTCAGCTACGAGCAGTTCCGCTACAGCTTCGCGAACGCGGTCGGCGAGGCCGAGGCCAAAGAGTTGTACCTCGGCTACTCCGTCCCCGGCGCCGGCGAGCCGCTTTTCCAAGCCGCCGCCGCGAACGTCAATCCGTGGTCGGAGGCGAAGGTCGACACGGCGAACCCCGAACGGGGCCCGATGCTGATCGTCTCGGCCGACTCGGACCACACGGTCCCCTGGGCGATCGCGAACGCGGCCTACCGAAAGCAGAAGCGCAACAAGAGCGTGACCCAGATCGTGAAGATGACGGGACGCGGGCACGCGCTGACGATCGACGCCGGCTGGCGAGAGGTCGCCCAGAAGGCGCTCGAGTTCGTCAAGCGGTTCACGTGAGCGAGGAGTGATGGACGGTTCCGGGGTGGTTGGTGTCGCTCGCGTATTGAACGTTGTCGGATTCGCCGGCAGTCTGCGGCGCGACTCCTATAACCGGGCACTCCTCCGCGCGGCGACGGAGGTCGCGCCGTCAGCGCTGCGCATCGTGATTCACGAGTTGGGCGGAATTCCGTTGTACAACGGCGATGTCGAAGCTGCCGGCGCGCCGTCGAGCGTAGTGCAGCTTCGCGACGCCATTCGGTCGGCCGATGGGTTGTTGATCGCCACCCCCGAATACAACCACGGCGTTCCAGGCGTGCTGAAGAACACGATCGACTGGCTGTCGAGGCCGCCGCGCGACAGCGCCTTGAACGGTAAAGTCGCAGCGGTCATGGGAGCGTCGCGCGGCATGACCGGAACCGCGCGCGGCCAATCGCAATTGCGGCAGGCATTTGTATTCACCAATACCTACACACTGCTGCAACCGGAGATTCTCGTCGCCGTCGCCCACGAGAAATTCGACGCCGACGGCCGCCTCGTGCACCAGGCGACGCGGGATTATCTCGCGACGTTTCTCCAGCGCTTTGCAGAACTGATCGCGCGCTTCACGTCATAGCTCGCACGCTACGCCATCGGGTTCAACCCTGCGTCGCCGTGCCCTCAGGGTGCGTATGGTGAGACCTGCAGTGTATTCTCCCGGCATGATGAGCACGCGTCACGTCGTGTTGGCTGCCTGCCTGGCCACGAGCGTCGCCGAATTGCGGCTCCAACCGACGGCAACCGTGGCGCAACAGACGCCAGCGACACGCCGTTCGCAGCGGGTGCAGATGCCGGCGCTTGACGTGCGGAGCCCGAACGGTTCGGTCACGTTCTCCTTCTTGCCGAATGCCGAACGCCTGACATTCACCGTCAAGTTGGGTGACACCACGGTCATCGAACCGTCGCCGATCCTCTTCACGCTCGACGGCTACGACTTGTCTGCCGGCGTCGTCCACGGCGGCGTTGTGCGAGACGAAGTGCACGAACGCTACCCATGGTCCGGGACTCGCAGCACCGCCATCAGCGATTCCAACCGCGCGAGGCTGGCGCTCACGAACGATCTGACCGCGATCACCTACACGGTCGAGGTTCGGGTGTTCGATGACGGCGTGGCGTACCGACACATCGTGCCGGGCGACACATCGGCATCGCGCGTGCCCGACGAATGGTCGACGTTCAACCTTCCTGCGGGATCGACCATGTGGTACACGGGCATGGAAGGCCACTACGAAGCGCCGTACGTGAAGCGGGATGCAGACGCCGTCCAGGCGGGAGAATGGGGTGGGCCGCCCTTGACGTTCAAGCTGCCCCGGAACGGCGGCTACGCGTCGATCACGGAGGCCAACCTCGTGAACTACAGCGGCATGGGCCTCGAGTCGAACGGTCGTGGCGGCTGGTTGATCGGCCTCGGACATCGTCAACCACTGAACTACCCATTCGAATTGCGCTACGGCCGCGACGAAGGCAAGCGTCTCGGCAAAGCCGCCGCCATCGCCGGCGACATCACGACGCCGTGGCGAGTCGTGATGATTGGACGCGATCTGCACACGCTGGTCACGAGCACGATCCTGCCGAACCTGTGTCCCCCGCCCGATGCGAGCCTCTTTCCCGAGGGGATCAAGACGTCGTGGGTGAAGCCAGGCCGCGCCGTGTGGCGATACGTCGACGGCGGGCCCACCGGTGTGGAGGGCATGAAGGCCTTTTCCCGCATGGCCGGCCAACTTGGCTTCGAGCATCACGTCATCGAAGGGGTGTGGCGGAAGTGGACGATGGAGGAACGCCGCGACGTCGTCGAGTACTCGCGACAGCAGGGTGTCGGGGTGTGGTTCTGGCAGCACACCAACCAGCTGCGCACGTCCGCAGCGCGTGACGCGTTCTTCAAGACACTGAGCGACCTCGGAGTCGTTGGCGCAAAACTCGATTTCCTCGACCACGAAGCGAAAGAGGTGATCGATCTGTACGAGGCGCTGCTTCGAACAGCAGCGGAACATCGCATGCTGATCGTGTTCCATGGCTCGAACAAGCCAACCGGCCGCGAACGCACCTGGCCCAACGAGCTGGTGCGCGAAAGCGTCCGCGGCATGGAGTCGAGCGGAATGATGGAGCGAGCACGGCATCAAACCATTCTGCCGTTCACGCGCTATCTCGCTGGACCCGCCGACTACACGGCGATGCTCTTCTCGGAACGCCGTCGCGATTCGAGCGTTGCCCACCAGATCGCCAGCCTGGCGGTGTTTGCGAGCCCGCTGCTGACCATCGCCGCCAATCCAGAGAGCATCCTGGCCAGTCCCGCTGCAGAGGTGATCAAAAGCGTGCCCTCGACTTGGGACGAGACCCGAGTGCTGGCTGGCTCGGAGATCGGCGAGGTCGTGCTGTTCGCACGGAGAAAAGGCGACACGTGGTTCCTGGCCGCGATGAACGGCCCCGAAGCGAGGTCAATCGCGGTACCGCTGTCGTTTCTTTCTCCCAGCCGCTACCAGTCTGCGCTCGTTCGCGACGACGCACCGGATGGCTCGACGGTGCGCGTCGAGTCGGCGGTGCACAGTCAGAAGGACGTGATCGCGCTCGAGCTGCGCAGCGGCGGCGGCTTTCTCGGGCGGTTTGCCCCGGCGGGCAAATGACGCTTCAGATCACCGTGGCCGGTCCCCCGCCTTTCTCGTGACGGCGACGATCCTGCGCAGGCGATCGCGGTCATCGTCGGCGAGCTGGGCACTCGTGAGTCGCTCGGCCTCCGACCAGCCGCCGCCGAGCGCTTTGAAGATCGCGGCCGCCAGACGGGTGACCTCGACACGGCTCTGTGCCAATCGGTCCTCCGCACTCAAACGCTCGCGTTCCGCGTCGAGCACGGTCAGGAAGCTGTCGGCGCCGAATTGGAAGCGTTGCCGGGCGAGATCGGCGGCGGCGCGCGCGGATCGGGCGGCGAGATCGAGGTGACGAAACCGCTCCCGCTCCTGCACGTAGGCAGTGATCGCGCCCTCGGCTTCCTCGAGCGCGGACAACGCGGTTCGCTCGTAGACCGCGAGCGCGATCTCAGCGGTTGCGTCAGCAGCCAGGATGCGCTGGCGAATGCGATTCCACTCGAGAAATGGCAGCGTCACGCCGACGCCGATGCCAAACCGCCATCCTCGATTGTCCACGGTGCCGGCGCTGAAGGACTGCACTCCGACCCCGCCAGTGAGCACGAGGCGCGGGAAGAGATCGGCCGCGGCGACGCCGGCGCGAGCTGCCGCGGCGAGGACTGCGAATTCAGCCGCGGCGACGTCTGGCCGCCGCCGTAGCAGCGTGATGGGTTCACCGATTCCAAGTGCGTCGGGCGGTGGCGGCAGGACCGCGGGCGCTCGCAAGTCGGCCGCCAGCGCTTGCGGCTCGGAGCCGGCGAGCACACCCAACCGGTAGATCGCGGCCGCCTCGGCGGCGACCAGCGGTGGAATGGACGCGCGCGTCGATTCGAGCAGCGCGTTCGCTCGATCGACGTCGAGCTGCGTCCCCCGACCCGCGGTCAACAGCTGTTGGGTGAGCGTGGCCGCGCTCTCCTGGTTGGCCACGTTGTCGCGTGCGACGGCGAGACGCGCCTGCGTGCCTCGAACATCGGTGTACGCGAGCACAACTTCGGCCGCGACCGATACGAGCGTCAGACGGCGCAGCGAACGCTCGCGCGCAAAGTCTGCGCGCGCGCCGGCAATCGCGGCACGGCGGCCGCCGAAGACATCCACTTCCCAGCTCGCGTCGACGCCGCCGTCGAACAGGTCGACATCGGACACGGGTGGAGCGCCAGCCTGCGTGCGGTTGCGATCGTAGCCGGCGCGCGCCCCGCCCAGGGGCCAATTCGCGCCCTCCTGCTCTCGCATCCGCGCGCGCGCCAGCCGTACGAGGGCCGTCGCCTGACGCACGTCGGGGCTCCGGCCGAGCGCCTGCTCGACGAGCGACGTCAGCCGCGCATCCTGGAATGTCGTCCACCACGCGTCCACTGGATCGGTCGTCGGGAGGACGGGGTCGGCGCTCTCGAAGGCGGCCGACGGTTTCGGCAGGATGGGCTTGATGTCCGTGCCGCTCACGCTGCACGCGCTGGCCGCGACCAGCACGGCGCCAACCGCTGGAAGCATCCGCGGGATCACGGCCGCACCTCGCTCTCGGGCGATGCGCCGATCGGCGGCACGGCGGAGGCTCCGGCGTTCACCGGACGACGAGGTGTCGACGGTGCCCTTCCCATCGACAGACGCCGGCAGACGACGTAGAAGGATGGCGTGAGCAGCAACCCGAACCAGGTGACGCCGATCATGCCGGCAAAGACCGCGGTGCCGAGCGCCTGGCGCGCTTCCGCGCCGGCGCCGCTGGCAACGACCAGCGGTGCCACGCCGAGAATGAAGGCGAACGACGTCATCAGAATCGGCCGCAGCCGCAAGCGCGCGGCATGTGCCGCAGCCTCGAATCGATCGAGGCCGAGCTGGTCCTCCGCCTGTTTCGCAAATTCGACGATCAGGATGGCGTTCTTGCACGCGAGCCCGACCAGCACCACCAGACCGATCTGCGTGAGAATGTTGTTGTCCTGCCCGCGCAGCAACACGCCGGTGATTGCCGCCAGCAGGCACATCGGCACGATCAACACGACCGCGAGCGGAAGCGTCACGCTCTCGTACTGGCCGGCCAGCACGAGAAACACGACGATCACGGCGAAGGCAAACACCAGGGCCGCCGTGTTGCCCGCCTGCTGTTCCTGGTACGCGATCTCCGTCCACTCGTAGGAGAACCCTTCCGGCAGCGTGCGCGTCGCCAGCGCTTCCATCGACCTCAGGCCCTGGCCGAAGGACGTGCCCGGCGCTGTATCGCCGAGGACCTGCACGGCGGGATACAGGTTGTAGCGCGTCACGCGCGTGGGGCCGCTCACGTCGCGAAAGGTAGCTACCGATCCAAGCGGCACCATGCCTCCGCTGTCGCTGCGGGTGCGGAGCTCGGCGATGTTCCGCGCCGTGCGTCTGAACTCCGAGTCGGCCTGCGCGGTCACCCGGTAGGTGCGACCGAGGTAGTTGAAATCGTTGACGAACGCGGAGCCGAGAAAGACTTCGAGGGCCTCGAACACGCGTGACGGCGGGACACCAAGGGCTTGCGCCCGATCGCGGTCGACGTCGACGTAGCGCTGCGGCGTCGAGACCTCGAATTGCGAGAACACGGCGCTCAGTCCCGGCTCGCGCGCGGCCGCGGCGGTGACCTCCCCCGCGGCATCGCGCAATGCCGGCAGTCCCACGGCGCTTTGGTCCTGAACGATCATCTTGAAGCCTCCCGTCGTGCTGAGGCCGCGGACCGAGGGTGGCGCGATGACAAAGATGCTGGCTTCGGCGATCGCGGCCATCCGCTGCCGCGCGGTGCGGAGGATGGTTGCCGCGTCGATCCCCTGCGCGGCGCGTTCGGCGAACGGCGTCAGCGGGAAGAACACGGCCGCCGCGTTGCTGGCGCTGGTGGACGTCGCCGCATCGAAGCCAGTGAAGCTCGCCGTGTGCGCCACACCGGGAATCGCGAGCAGCTCTTTGATGGCGCGCTGTACGACGGCATCGGTGCGCGACAGCGACGAGCCCGGTGGCAGCTGCACGATGGTGATGAAGTAGCCCTGATCTTGTGCCGGGATGAAGCCGCCGGGCGCGCGCCAGAACTGCACGCCGGTCAGGGCGATGAGCCCCGCGTAGACGACCAGCACCAGCGCCGAGACCCGGACGATTCTTCCGACCGCGCTCCCGTACAGACTGGAGAGTCGATCGAAGCCGGCGTTGAACCCGTCGAAGAATCTGCCGACGATGCGGCCGATGAGCGAACGCGGAGCGCCGCTCCGCGGACGCAACAGGAGCGCCGCCAGCGCCGGAGACAGGGTCAAGGACACCAGGCACGAGATCAGCGTGGCCGAAGCAATCGTCAGCGCAAATTGACGGTAGAACTGGCCGGAGATGCCAGGAATGAAGGCGGTCGGCACGAAGACCGCGGACAAGACGAGGGCGATCGCCACGAGCGCGCCGCCGACTTCGTCCATCGTTTTCCGCGCGGCGTCTCGCGGCGCCATCCCCGCGTGGAGATTGCGTTCCACGTCCTCCACGACGACGATCGCATCGTCCACGACGATGCCAATCGCCAGGACGAGCCCGAACAGCGACAGCGTGTTGAGAGAGAAGCCGAACGCCTGCAGCACCGCGAACGTGCCAACCAGCGAAACGGGAATCGCGACGAGCGGAATGACCGACGCGCGCCACGACTGGAGGAAAAGAATCACGACCACCACCACGAGGATCGCCGCCTCGAAAATGGTCTTCTGGACTTCGTGCACCGACTCGGCAATGAACTCCGTCGGGTTGTAGATGATGTCGTAGTCGAGTCCGGCCGGGAACTCGGGGCGAAGCCTCGCCATCAGCGCCTGCACGCGATGGGCGGTCTCGAGCGCGTTCGAGCCCGGGCGTTGAAACATCAGCATCGCCACCGCCGGCTTGTCGTCGAGATACGCGTTGCTCGAGTAGTCGACTGCGCCCAGCTCGACGCGGCCGATATCCCGCACGCGCACCAGGCGGGCTTCGTCGGCGCTCTTGATCAGCACGTTGGCGAACTGTGCCGGGTCGGTGAGGCGGCCCAGGAGCTGGACGCCGATTTCGTAGTCGCCCTGGCGCGTCGAGGGCGGGCGATCCAGCACGCCGCCGGCGACCTGCACGTTCTGACTGCGCAGGGCCTGCACGACCTCGCCGGCGGTCAGGCCGAGGGCGGAAATGCGGTTCGGATCGAGCCAGATGCGCATCGAGTACTCGCGGGCGCCCAGCAGTCGAAGATCTCCGACACCATCGAGCCGGGCCAGACGATCGCGAATGTTCAGCAGCGTGTAGTTCGACAGATACAACTGATTGCGCGAGCCGTCTGGCGAGTAGATGTGCACGACCAGCAGGATGTCCGGCGAATTCTTGGTGGTGACGACGCCTAGCCGGCGCACCTCCTCGGGCAGCCGCGGCAGGGCGATGTTGACGCGGTTCTGGACGAGAACCTGGGCGGAATCGAGATCGGTACCGAGCGCGAAGGTGACGGTGATCGTGGTGCGGCCGTCCGCCGTCGATTGCGACGAGACGTACAGCATGTCCTCGACGCCGTTGATCTCCTGCTCGAGCGGGGCGGCGACGGTGGCGGCCGCGGTCTCGGCGTTGGCGCCGGGATACGATGCCGACACCGTAATGCTCGGCGGCGCGATCTCGGGATACTGGGAAACCGGCAGCGAGAAGTAGGCGACGCCGCCGACGAGCATGATCATCACCGAGATCACGCCGGCGAGAATCGGCCGATCGATGAACAGCCTGGAGAAACCCATGGTCGCGCCTCCTCAACTGCCCGCCAGCGGCTCGATACGGCCGTTGGTGGGAGTGACTTTGGCGCCGCGACGGACGCGCTGAAGGCCGTTGATGACGACGCGATCGTCCGGCCGCAGGCCGGCGCGCACGATGCGCAGACCGCGCTCGAGGTTCCCCGGCTCCACCACGCGCGGCTCGGGAATGTCGTCCTTGCCCAGCGTCCACACGAATCGCTGCGACTGATCGCTCAGAATCGCGCTGTCGGGCACGAGCAGGGCGTCGAACTCGCCGGAGCCGAGCAGCTGCAGGCGCCCGAACTGGCCGGGCGTCAGGAAGCCGCCGGGGTTGGGGACGAGGGCGCGGCCGCGGATCGTGCCGGTCGCGCGATCGACGGTGTTGTCGACGAAGTCCATCTTGCCTTCGCGCGTGAACGTGGGCTCATCGAGGAGCCGGATGCGGACGGGATTGGCCGTGTTGCGCGATGACGGCCGTTCGCCGCTGGCGTTCATCCGGTTGTACTTCAGGTAGTCCGACTCGCTGGCGTCGAACACGAACCGGATCGGATCGACCGCCACGATCGTCGTCAGGACCGTCGACCCCGCCTGTCCACCGGAGATCACGTTGCCCATGCTCACGAATTTCTCGGAGATGCGGCCGGCGATGGGCGCCCGCACGCGCGTGAACTCGACGTTCAACGCCGCGGCGCGCTCGGCGGCGCGGGCGACGATCAGCGCCGCCTCGGCTTCCTTGCGCGCCTGCACCCGGCGGTCGAACTCCTCCTGGCTGATGCCACGGATCGCGAACAGGGATTCGCCACGAGTGAAGTCGGTGGTGGCGAGCTCCAGGCGTGTCTGCGCGCGGACGACGTCGGCCCGTGCGCCTTCGAGCACCGCTTCGTAGGGACGCGGATCGATGACGAACAGCAGGTCACCGGGTTTGACGATCGCGCCGTCGCGAAAGTGGATCGAGTCGAGATATCCGTCAACGCGGGCGCGAACGTCCACGCGATCGGTGGCTTCGAAGCGACCGGTGTACTCGTCCCATTCGGTCAACCGCAGCAGCAGCGGTGGCGCAACGACGACCGCGGGCGGCGCGGCCGCCGGCGGTGCCGACGTGGAGCGGCAGCCGCCGAGCACCGCGCAGGCAACTGCGAAGTACAGCCACAGCCCCGACCGGTACTTCATCGTGACCTCCTCGAGGGGATGAAACCAGATACGGCAGGCCGGATCCATTAGACGAAGGTGTTGGGTTCCAGGCACGAGGTCGCCGGGGTCGTTCCTGGTGTGTGACTGATCTCGTCAGGCCCTACGTCATCAGTCCCATGAAGAACAGCACGAGCTCGAATACCAAGATCGCCACGATTGTCAGCTCGAGGAACTGGCCGCGCGATATCGCGACCTGCTCCACCGCGAAGCGGTAGATGTCGTCGAGCGTTTCGAGCTTGTCGTCGACTCTGGCCTTCCACATGCCGACGCCGAGCCGCGCCGACACGAGCTGGAACAGCCGCGCCGCAAAGATGTCGCCAATCATCTTGAGCGCGTTCTCGGTGCGATCGGTAATCTCGTTGACGTCGACGAACAACGCGTGCAGCTCGCGCGCGGCCCGGATATAGCCACGGCCCAGCAGCGAGTCGACGCCGCTCTGCCGCTGCAGGCGCGGATAGATCCGGGCCAGCGCCGCGTCGAGCAACTCGTCGTAGTAGCGAAACTCGAGCAACTGCGAGTTGGCGAACTCGAACACTTCCAGGGCGGCCTGCGTGCCGGGTTCGGTGTCGAGGACAAAGGCAGCATTCCATGTCGCGACAACCAGGTCGGTCGCCAGGTACGACAAGCGGCTGCGCAGGATTTCGTCCTGCTCCTGCCGGCTGAGCGCCTGGCGTTCGCCGCGCAACAGCAGCGCAATCTCCTCCGATCGCCCGGCGAGCAGTTCCTCCGCGGTCGTTGGCGTCTCCAGTTGCGTCACCGAGAAGACGAGATAGTCTTCGTACAACCACTTCGCCCGGCCGTCACGCATCGCCGCTCCGTAGCGCGCGACGACCGACCGGCAGGCCGCCTCGACTTGCTGCTCGAGCGCGTCGTTCTCGATGTACTTCTGGCTGAGTGACAGCAATTCCGCCCAGTCCCCGCGGAACGGGCGCGTCAACGCCACCGAGATGACGCCGTAATCGAAGAACTTCAGGCGCGCGTCGAAACCATCGATGTCGGCGATCCCGGCAGCCTCGCCATCGACGACGACTGGCGGCGACGCGTACTGCACGTAGGAAGGCGTGCTGGTCTTGGGAACGAATTGCGCCGCGGCGGCGCTGCCGCCGAACTCACGTCGCAGTGCCGCGAGATCGATTGCTTCGGCAACGTCGTAGAGGTAGAACGCCGTGATGGTTGCAGCGGTGATCGCCGGCACAATAGACCCAGCATACCGCTCTATGACCTCGGCCTGTTGCGAGCCGACCGTCACTTGACGGCTGGACGAAGGATCACGCCGGCCCGCTCGGCGGCCGCGGTCACTCTGCGCCGAGCGTCGCTCTGCAAGACCTGCTGCACGCGAAACTCGGCGTCGCCCCGCTTTCGGGCGGCGCGGACGTACGTTCCGTCAGACTTCAACGTTCGAGCCTTGACGTTGTCGCGGAACATCGAGCGCAACACGTTGATGACGGAGGCCTTGTGATCGGCCTGCAGCACGGGGAACAGCAACTCCACGCGCTTGTCCAGGTTCCGCGTCATCCAATCGGCGCTCGAGAGATACACCAATTCGTCCCCAGCACCGCCGTTCATGAAGTAGTACACGCGGGCGTGCTCGAGGAAACGATCGACGATCGACACCACCTCGATGTTGGCGCTGATCTCGGGGATGCCGGGACGAAGTGCGCAGATGCCCCTGACGTTCAGCCCAATCTGTACGCCACTTCGCGACGCATCGTAGAGGGCCTCGATCATTTCCCGATCGACGAGCGAATTCATCTTGGCGATGATCTCGGCGGGATGACCGGCCTCCGCCCGCCGGCGTTCGCGCTCAATCAGCTTCAGCATCCGCCGGCGAAGGCCGGTCGGCGCCATCGTCAGCGTATTGAGCCGCGGGGGATCGGAATACCCGGTGAGCGCGTTGAAGAACGACGCCGCATCGGCGGCGAGCGCCGCCGACGACGACATCAACCCGAAATCGGTGTAGAGGCGCGCGGTACGTTCATTGTAATTGCCGGTGCCGAGGTGGACGTAGCGACGCAGCCCCCGTGACGTACGCTTGACGATCAGGCAGATCTTGGCGTGGGTCTTGTACCCGCGCACGCCGTAGATCACGTGCGCGCCGGCTTCTTCGAGGGCCCGCGCCCACGCGATGTTGCGCTCCTCGTCGAATCTGGCGGTGACCTCGACGAGCACGGTGACCTGCTTGCCTCGCTCGGCCGCTTTTCTCAGGCTCGCCGTGAGCGGTGATCCGGCGCTGACGCGATACAGGGTTTGTTTGATCGCCAGGACATCCGGGTCTTCCGCGGCCTGATCGATCAGCGCCAGCACCGGCTCGAACGAATCGTAGGGGTGATGCACGAGGATGTCGTGCGCGTCGAGGACCGCGAAGATCGAGTCCTGCTCCGGGCCCATCAAGACATCCGCCGGCTGCACGGCCGGATCGCGGAGAGTGTCGAACCCCGGCAGGTCAGTCAGACCAGCTAGCAGGCGCACATCCAATGGTCCGGGGATCAGATAGACATCCGCGGGCTCGAGCTCGAGTTGACCACGAAGCAGTTCCACCAGTTCTCGAGAGGCGTTCGCCTCCATCTCGAGCCGCACCGCGTCACCGCGGCGGCGGCGTCGGACTTCGCGCTCGACCGCTTCGAGATGTGTGCGGCCGCCCTCTTCATCGAGATCGAGCTCGGCGTCGCGAGCGACCCGCATCACTTGCGCTTCGAGAATCTCCTGCCCCGGAAACAGCTGCGACAAGTGAGCGCGAATGACGTTTTCGAGCAACAGGAACGCGCGGCCATGGTCGGACGGCACGGGCACCAGGCGACTCAGCCCCGGCGGCACCTGAACGACCGCGAGACGGCGCTCGTCCTCGCCCCCGGCTGGGGCCAGCAGCACGGCGACGTTCAACGTCAAGGACGCCAGCAGCGGAAACGGCCGTGCCCGGTCGATGGCCATCGGGGTCAGTACCGGAAGCACCGCATCGCGGAAATGCGCACCGACCGCTGGGTTGCCGGTTTGCTCCGTACCCGTGGACAGCCTGATGCCCTGCGTCGCAAGGGCTGGCAGCAGCTCGCCGGTCGTGAGCGCGTAGAGCGATTCGACGAACGCATGGCAGCGCTCGGCAATCGCCCGCAGTTGGTCAGCGGCGGTGAGGCCGGCGAGGTCCGGCTCGGAGTCCGCGGTCTCCACGGCATGTTTCAGGCCCGCCACGCGAACCATGAAGAACTCGTCGAGGTTGGATGCCGCGATCGCCGCGAACTTCACGCGCTCGAGCAGGGGCGTGTTCGTGTCTCGCGCCTCCTGCAGTACGCGCTCGTTGAAGGCCAGCCAGGAAAGCTCGCGATTGATGAAGTGCTTGGCGCCGTATTTCACGTTGGGGCTCATCCGCTGCGGCCGCCGGACTGAACCACGAGCTGCCGGCCAAAGGTTTCGGTGAACATGTCCGAGCGCGCCGCGGCGACGAGCCGCTCCAACGTCACATCGCCGGTGCACTCGAGTTCGAGCGTCCAGGCGTTCCCGTCGCGAAGGATGCGCAGATCGCGTATCTTCTGTGCATGCTCGGCGTCGAGCGCGTTGGCGACGCGGAGAATCGACGCCAGCTTGTTCACCAGCAAGCGGTCCTGGCGATCGAGCGCCATGTACGGCACGTGGCTCTCCTGCGGCATCCCCCGCCGGTGGTATCTCGCAATGTTCGAAACAATCGCAATCTCTTCGGCCGCAAGGCCGAAGATCTGCGAGGCCGACAACACGTACTGCGAGTGCTTATGGTGCGCGCGCAAGCTCACGTAGACCCCGATGTCGTGCAGTAGCGCGGCCACCTTGAGCAGCAGGCGCTGCCGATCCTCCATGCCATGCTCGTCGCGAAGCTCGTCGAACAGACGAGTCGCGAGGATCATGACGTGCCGGCCGTGATCGCGGTCGAAGCGATAACGCTGTCCGAGCGCCTCGGCACTGGCCAGCACCTGGCTCTCGAAGTCGTCGATGCTCTGCCGGCCACCGGTATCGACGACATCGAGCAGCATCCCGTCGCGGAGCGAGGCGTCGGATACCACGATGCACTGCGCCGCGGTCTCGGTAAGGAGTGCGCGATAGACCAGGAGCGCCGGGACCAAGGTCGCTGCCTGGACCGCCGGCAATCGGTAACGCTCGATCAGGGCATCTTCGTCCAGCCGCTCGATCTCGTCGCAAAACTTCAGAAACACGTCGCGGGAGATCTCCCGCGTCGACTCCTCTTCGCTGTCGGACAGCTGCGTGGCCGCAAATCGAACGTCACCACCGATCGCGACCAGGTGGGCAATGCGTCCGAGAGGAATTTCCAGTCGAATCTCCTCGAGCACGTTCGCGATGTAGCGGCGCAGGAGCGCGGACTGCGTTTCCTGACCGTGGCGGCGCAAATCGAGCTGTTGGCGAACGCGGATCGAACCAAGCGCGTAGACGCCCGACTGCGTGGGTTGCCCTTTGCGCAACAGGGTCAGGCTGGTGCTGCCGCCGCCGACCTCGACGAGCAACGACCGCGCGGCGCGAAAGGCCGGGTGCTTCCGCAGCGCGTTTCGCACGGCGAGAAACACCAGCCGCACCTCTTCCGCCTCGTTGATGATGTCGAACGCGATGCCGGTGCGGGCAAGGATGCGATCGAGAAAGATGTCTCCGTTTCTGGCTTCGCGGACGGCGCTGGTGGCAAACGCGCGGACGTGGCTGGGCCCGTAGCCCTCCATGATTTTTCGGAAACCGGCCACGGCGCTGATCGCCGCATCGAGTGTCTGCGGCCGAATCGCTCCGAGAGAAAACGTGTCGCGGCCGAGCAACACCCCCTTCACGGCTTCCTCCAGCACGCGATGGCGGCCGGCGGGCTCTACTTCGGCAATGGCCAGACGAACGGCACTGGCACCCATATCCAGAACCGCAACCAGGTTCCCAGGCCGCACAGCGGCGTCCCGAGATGGCGCATCACGCAGGTCGGGCGATGGATCACTTGCGGCGTCGGACTGGCTCGGTGCAGGAGGGACACCGTCGGACGGCGGCATACGGTGATGATACTGGACCACCCCGACTGGGCGTGTCTCGTAAACACCATGTAACGGGGGCGGAGATCAGGCCGCAGCCCAGCATGGACTTGATGTGTCCAAGCCTTGTTTCCCCGCTGTCGCCGTCCCGTCATCCCGCGCCTGTATCGTGGGGTTGTGCTCGGCTGGAGCACGATGCATCGAGGGGGGCGAATGCTCTCGAACGCCACGCGATCGACCCGCATGAGCGTCAGCGAATTTGCTCAGATCGTCGACTTCCGCGCTTTCTCGACGGTGGTGTCGGCACACTCGCATAGTCACCATTCGCGAGAGGCGCTCGCCGACGTTCCGGCCTACATCCTGCGCGTGCCCTTCATCGGCAGACGGCCCACCGGCGGCAACGGCGGCGATGGTGGACAGCGCCGCCGCGCCGGAAGCGATGATCGGGATCGGACGGATCACGCGAACCCCTTCAGTAGTACAGCTTCAAGCCGAATTGAATGATCCGTCCGGGCGCAGCCGACAGGATCTGCCCGAAACCGCTCGAATCCCGGCTGATGTTCGGCGGCCCGAAATTCGGATGATTGAAGGCGTTGAAGCGCTCGGTGCGGAACTGGATGGATCGCCGCTCCGAGATTGGAAAGCTCTTCGCCAACGTGAAATCGAAGTTCGCGACCCCCGGTCCACGCATGATTCCAATGCCGGCGTTGCCGAACGCCTGCGGCGCGGGACTGAAGGCGGCAAATGCGTCGGTGTTGAACCAGCGGTTCAAGGTGCGTTCGGATGACGGCAGCTCTGGTTCGCCGACGACATTCGGTCGCGCGCGGCGTTCGCCGCCGAGGTTCAAGACCGTTGCGCCGCCCAGCGTCGCGGTCAGCGCCAACCCGCTCTGCAACACGTGAATGCCGGTCAGCTGCCAGCCGCCGAGCAGCAGATCCACGCCGCGCGACCAGTCGTTGCCGAAGCGGCGTCCGCGGCCGAACGGCAGCTCCCACACGTAGCTCGCGACCAACCGATGCCGGACGTCGAACTCCGTCGGGCCCCATCTCCGCGCGCAGATTGTTGGCGTCTTGCGGCTCTCGGAACACGCCGGTGTCGACGCCTGCGCCGCCGCCGCTGGTCGAGATGTGATCCGGAGCGCCGCTGATGGCTTCGCCGAGCGTGTAGCTCACGCTCGCGGTGAGACCCTGCGAGAATCGTTTCTCGAGCCGCGCCATCTGCGCGACCTGGAGCGTCACGCCACTGCGGAGCACCCTCTGGAAACCGGTGGTTTCGACGGCGAGTGAATACGGGCCGGGCCTGAGGCTCGGGATTACGTATCCGCCATCGTCGCCGCTCACCGTGCGGTTGACAATGTTCGTGGCGGTGTTGGTGGCGCCGACTTCGGCGCCAGTGATCGCCGCGCCGGAAGCGTCTCTGACCGTACCGGTGATGGTTGCCGTTTCCTGCTGCGCCGCCGCCAGCACAGGAATGATTAGAACCGCACTCACTCCAGCCAGTTTCGCGCTAAGTTTGTGCACAGATCTCCCCCACTTCTTCCATCGAATGTCTGTGGAGGGAGACTTTACGCGGACCACGTTGCCCGGATGTGACAGCCGAGCCTCGGAAGCTTAACGAACGGATGAGGCCTGAGGCATTGACGAGGTGGCACGCACGATGCTCGTGCCCCTCAATAGTGGGGGTGGTTGTGAGACTGTCAGTCGAAGAGGTAACGGCGGCCGCTCGCAAAGTTGCGAATGAGTTGGGCAGTTCTTTGGAGGTGGCGACCGTTGTCGCCGACGGGGGCTCGGATCACGTGGAACTGCTCCTGACCGTCTCCGGCTGTCACGATGAACCCTGCATGGTCCTGGTCAACGTTCCGCGCGAGTCCGCCGCACTCGGTGCGGAACTCAGCGAGTGCATTCGCGCCGTTCTGGCTGCGCACGTCCAGCCTCGAGCCTGATTCGTCCTCTCCGAACTGCAGCGGCGACCCTGCCCCATCGGTCCGACGATACACGCCAGATTCGAAGCCGTCACGAGTTCGTCGCGGCAATGGCGGATCGTTTGCCGCATGCGAGTTGTGAACATGGCACGACGCACCGGGCAAGCTGCCTTGGTCTGCGGCTTGGTTTGCGCGGCCGCTACGAACGGTTTCGCGCAGACAAACGCGACGCTCACGGGAAGCGTGAAGGATGCCCAGGGAGGTGTACTGCCTGGCGCGACAGTGAGAGCGATTCATCAACCGACGGGAACATCAAGTCACACGGTGACGCGTGCGGATGGCAAGTACTCGTTGACCGGCCTTCGCGGAGGACCGTACCGGATCCAGGCATCAATGCCCGGTTTCCGCGACGCCGATCCGCGCGAGATCACGTTCGAGGGCGGCGAGGAACGGCAGATCGACTTTCAGCTGCAAATTGCTCCGATGTCGGAAGAGCTCACTGTACGCGCGGGAACGGCCCTGGCCCGCGACGAGAAGCGCTCATCCATGAACATTGTCGATGTGGTCTCGGCCGACGCGATGGGCCGCTTCCCCGATGCCAACGCTGCCGAAGCCCTGCGACGGATTCCCGGCGTTTCGTTGGAGATTGACCAGGGCGAAGGCCGCTTCGTCGTCATTCGCGGAGTTGACGCGTCGCTGAACAACGTGACGCTGAACGGTCAGATCGTGGGGACACCCGCGGAATTCGGCACGCGGGGCGTTTCAATGGATTCGGTGCCGGCGGATCTGATCTCGCGGCTCGAGGTGTCGAAGGCCGTGACGCCGGACATGGACGGCAACGCCATCGGCGCCAGCGTCAACATCAAGACGCTGGGCGCTTTCGATCGTCCGAACGGGCTCCTTTCCGGCACGTTCCGCACCGGATACAACGACCTCAGCGGTCGCGCACCGTTCAGCGGCAACGCGACGTACGGGCGGACGTTCGGAGCGGAGCGACGTCTCGGCATTGTCGTCGGCGGCAGCTTCTCCAACCGCCGCTTCGACTCCGACCTCTTTCGCGCATCGAACGGCACGTGGTCGCAGTTCAACGGCTACTTCGTGCCGCAGAACCAGGCCTACCTGCTCTACGACGTGCAGCGGCGCCGCTCTGGCGTCAACGCTGCGGCGTCCTACCGCGCCAAGCCCGGCCACGATCTCACGGTGCGCGCCAACCGCAACCTGTTTCGCGACATCGAGGGACGTCAGCAGACCGAGCTCGATCTCACGCGCGGAACGCTCAGCAACCAGACGCCGACCGCGGGTCAGTTCAGCCAGGGGCGCGCCACGCGCGAGTACCGCGACTACGAACAGCACCACACGATCGATGCCTTGATGACCAGCGGTCAGCATGCCACCGGCATCGGGTTGATCGACTGGCAGGCCGGCTTCAGTCGTGGCGAACGCGACACGCCGCGTCGGGTCGACTGGGAGTTCCGGTCCGGCGCCAACGCGTTCCCTAATCGCTACGACACCTCGGATCCGGAGCGTTCGATCGTCACGCCGGCGGAGACTTTCTACAATCCCGCGTCGTACCCATTCCGGCGTGTGCGTTTTCGCACCGACCTCGAGCGGGAGGATGTCGTCACCGGCCAACTCAATTGGCGCCACGAACGCGCCCTCGCTGGCGTTCGCGGCGCGTGGAAGACCGGCGCGAAGATCGTCGCGAGGGACAAGACGCAGAACCGCGACAACCTGAACTACACGGGATCCACCTTCACCCTCGCCGACTTCGATCTCGGCGGACCCGAACCGGGCCGGTTCTTCGACGGGCGGTCACGTTTCGGCCCGACCATCAATCTGCCGGCGATGCAGCGGTTCTTCCAGGACAACCCCGCGCGCTTCACGTTCGACGCGCTCGCCACCAAGAGCGACTCACTGGTCCAGGACTTCGACGCCGACGAACGGGTGACGGCGGCCTATCTCATGCGAACCTTGGAGTTCACCGGCTGGAGCCTCCTGGCCGGTGTTCGCGTCGAGCACACCGAGGGCAATTACCATGCGAACGAGCTCCTCCTGAACAACGGGACGTTTACCGGCAATATCCGGCCTGCCATCGGCGA
>Ga0075421_100001344_pt1 | contig 28569 bp, 25 predicted proteins | sample SoiMetdeltSBSDD5_FD_75292 | JGI IMG/M metagenome (GOLD analysis project Ga0075421, IMG submission 75292) | Bulk soil microbial communities from a Populus tree surrounding site in Tennessee, USA - Soil MetaG P. deltoides SBSDD5 | ecosystem: Environmental > Terrestrial > Soil > Tree plantation... | reverse complement strand
GCGGCGGAACAGCGAGATGAAGGCCCGGTGGCTCCGCCCCGATTCACGCACCACCTCACCCACACTCACCGCCGCCCCGAGGCGCTCGAGCGCGAGCGCCACCGCCGGATGCAGACCACGCGCCCGGGGCAGCCGGGCCGCGAGGAGGCGCTCGAGGAGGTCGAGCTGCGCGGTCAGGCTTCCGACTTCCAGCAGCCGCGCGCGCGCGCGGGCGGCGTCCGCGCCCCAGAAATCGTCGAGCGCCCAGTGACGGCCGGCCAGCTCGTCGGCCGACGCCCCGAACAGGAGAGGGGACACGCCCGGATGGAGCTGGACGCCGACCGTTCGGCCCGCCGCCGCCCCCTCCCGCAGGTAGGAAACGTCGCGCATTCCCGCCACCACGGCCAGGCCGACGCTGCGGCCGGCGGCACCCTGGGCGCGCTCGAAGAGGCGCACCGGAGCCTCGGACAGCCGGAACACGAGATGCATCTCCCCAGTAGGCAGAGTCCACTCCCGCGCAGCGACGCCTGGAGCACGGGCGGTGATGTCGATGGCCCACAGCGTCTTCACGAACCGACCAAGCGCGAGACCGGGCGGACGCGCTGTCGCGTCCGCCCGCCTCCTCACGGCCTACGCCGACTTGCGCCGCTTGGCCCCGACGTAGTCCACGAGCACGTACTCCCCCAACCGCTCGGGCGTGGCAAAGAACGCGCGGCCACGGTTGATGCGCGCCATCTGCTCCACGAAGGCCATCAGCATCTCGCTCCGCTCGAGCATGAAGGTGTTGATGGTGATGCCCTCGCGCGTGCAGCGCTGGACTTCCTTCAGGGTCTCCTGGATGGTGCGGCGGGTAGGCGGGTAGGCGAACTCCGCCTCCAGCCCCTCCATGTGGGCGGTGGGCTCGCCGTCCGTCACCATGATGATCTGCTTGTTGCCGCCCTTCTGCCGGCCGAGCAGCCGCCGCGCGAGCTGGAAGCCCGCGTGCATGTTGGTGCCCACGCTCCACTCGCTCGAGTGCAGCCCCGGGAGCTGCTCGGCGCGAAACTCGCGCGCGTAGAGGGAGAAGCCCACGATGTGCAGCTGGTCGCGGGGGAACTGGCCGCGGATGAGAGCGTTCAGCGCCAGCGTCACCTTCTTGGCGGCGAGGAAGCAGCCGTTGAAGATCATGGAGCGGCTCATGTCGAGCATCACCACGGTGGCGGCCTGCGTGCTGAGCTCGGTGCGAAACACCTCGAAGTCGGCGGGGGTGAGCCGCAGTGGCGACGCCGGGCCCTGGCGCTCCACCGCGTTCATGAGGGTTTCCTTGAGGTCGAGCAGGAAGGGGTCGCCGAACTCGTAGGGCTTGGCTTCGTCGGTGCGGTCGCCGCCCGCGCCCCGCCGCTCCACCGCGTGGCGGCCGAAGCGGTCGCGCTTGAGGTGGGCGAAGATGTCGCGGAGGGCCTTATCCCCGATCTTCCGGAGGGCGCGTGCGGTGAGCTCCAGCTTGTCGCCCTGCCGGTCGAGGTAGCCCGCCTCCTCCAGCTTCTTGGTGAGCTCCTGGAGCTTCTCCAGCTCGCGCGCGGCCTTGTCGCCGAGGAGACGCTCCACCTCCGCGGGGTCGAGCGTCTCGAGGTCCTTGGGGTCGCGGACGCGGCGGAGCTGGCGCTCCAGCTCGTCCATCTTCTGGAGCTCCTCCATCAGCTTCATCGCCTCGCGGAGGGTCACCTCGCGGTCGCCCTTGAAGTCGTAGCGGCGGGCCATCTCGTCCAGCGGCAACAGCTCCGAGAGGTTCATGGCGAGCTGGGCCATCTCGGCTTCCAGCCGCTCGTCCTTCATGAAGAGCGACTGCATCATGTCCTGGAGCTGGCGGCGCTGGCCCGGCGACATGCTGTCCATCAGAGACTGGAGCTGCGCGGCCTGGCGCCCCAGCTGCTCGAGCAGCTGGTCGAGGCTCTCCACCCCGGGGAACTGCTGGCCCCACTTGTCCTTGAAGGCCTGGAAGTCGGGCTCGTTGCCGTCGGCGCGCTCGCGGAGCATGCGGTTGAGATCGCGCAGCATCTCCCGCATCCGCGCCATGTCCTCCGGCGTCATGTTCTGCAGCGATTGCTGCATGCCTTGCATGAAGGGCTGGAGCATCTGCTGCTGGAGGGACTGCATGAGCTCCCAGAACATGCGGTGGGCGTCGGGGTCCATGAACTCGTAGCTCTGAAGCCCCCGGATGCGGCCGGCCGGCTCCTTCGGCATGGCGTCCAGGCTCTGGCGCCGCTGGGCGGCCATCTGCTCGAGCTGCCCCTGCTGCTCCGGGCTGATCTCCCCGCGCTCTCGCCGCTCGCGCGCGTCGGCGCGACGCCGCTCGATGCCCTCGCGCTCCGCCTTCATGATCTCGTCGAGCTTCTTCTTGATGTCTTCGAGCGCGGAGCCCAGGTCGTAGCGCTCGAGCTGCTGCTGCCGCCGCTTGCGCAGCTGATTGACCATGCCCTGGAGGCCGGGCATCTTGCCCCCTTGCGGCATGGGGGCGCCCTGCTGGAAGAGCCGGCGGAGCGCGCTCCAGAGGTCGCCGTCCGACATGAGATCGTCGGACATCGCCTCGAGGAGATCGTCGGCGTCCGGGTCGGGGATGTCCTGCGAGCCGTCCCAACGCGAGTAGCGGTAGAGCACGCCCGCCTCCTACTGGCCCCGGTAGCGGAAGCGGCCGGCGTGGACGTCCTTGTTGAGCTTGCGCGAGAGGTGCAGGCCCTCCAGCACGAATTCCACCGCGGAGGCGACCCCGGCGGGATCGCCGGCGCCGAGCTTCTTGGCGGCGGCGTGAAGGGGCCGCACCTCGCCGATCTGGCGCACGTACTCCGCCGAGGGCATGTCGTCGGAGGCCTCGAAGCGGAGGCCCCCCTGGAAGGCGGAGACCACTTCGTCCAGCTCACCGCCCGCGAACGAGCGGTTGAACACGTTGAGCACCGCGCGCTGGGCGAGCTTGACGAGGATCTTGTCCTCGGCGCCGTCGCTCACCGACTCCAGCTCGATCTTGCCGCTGGTGGAGGCGACGATGGCGGAGAGGTCGGTGACCCGCGGCGCGACCTGGCGCTCGCCCAGGCGGATCGCTCGCTTGAGGGCGTTGGACAGGAGGTTCTCGTAGTTGCAGATGGTCACCCGCACCGAGACGCCGGAGCGCTGGCTGATCTCGGCGGACTTGCGCGCGAGGTGCGTCAGCTCGGCGACGACCTGCTTCATGTACTCGGGGGCGCCGAGGACGAACCCGGCGGCGGGGAACTCCGTCCGCTCGGCGTCCATGATCGCGATCTCGTCCTCGAGCTTCCGCGGGTAGTGCGTGCGGATCTGGGATCCGAAGCGGTCCTTCAGCGGTGTGATGATGCGCCCCCGGTTGGTGTAGTCCTCCGGGTTGGCGCTCGCCACCACGAAGAGATCCAGCGCGAGCCGCACCTTGTAGCCGCGGATCTGGACGTCGCGCTCCTCCATGATGTTGAGGAGGCCCACCTGGATGCGCTCGGCGAGGTCCGGCAGCTCGTTGATGGCGAAGATGCCGCGGTTGGTCCGGGGGAGCAGCCCGTAATGGATGGTGAGCTCGTCGGAGAGATAGCGGCCCTCCGCGACCTTGATGGGATCCACCTCGCCGATGAGGTCGGCGATGGTGATGTCGGGGGTGGCGAGCTTCTCGCCGTAGCGGCGGTCGCGGGGGATCCAGGTGATGGGCGCGGCGTCGCCCTTCTCGGCGAGGAGAGCGCGGCCCGCGGCGGAGATCGGCGCGAAGGGGTCGTCGTTCGTCTCGCAGCCGGCCAGCGCCGGCACATGGGGATCGAGCAGCTCCACGAGAAGCCGCGCCATCCGCGTCTTGGCCTGTCCGCGTTCGCCGAGGAATACGATGTCCTGCCCGGAGAGGATGGCGTTCTCGATCTGGGGGAGGACGGTCTCCTCGTAGCCGATGATGCCGGGGAAGATCGGGGTGCTGCTCTTGAGGCGCGCGATCAGGTTGTCGCGTAGCTCCTGCTTGACCGTCTTCGGGGTGTAACCGCTGCGCTTCAGCTCTCCGACCGATTGCGCGTTGGCCATTGAACCGCTCCTTGGGACGACGAGGCTGCCGTCACTATGCGGCCCCGTTCCGGACGTGTCAACTGATGGAGCGCCCGCCGGGCCCCTCAGCGTCCCCCCGCGACGGCGAGGGTGTGGCCGGTGATATAGCTGGCCTCCTCGGAGGCCAGAAACAGCACGGCGTGGGCCACCTCGATGGGCTCCCCGATGCGGTGGAGCGGTGTCATGCGCGAGGGGCTGAACTCCACCGTCGCGTCGAGGCGCCGCAGGCCGGGGCCCGCGCGCTCGGTATCGATGGGCCCGGGCGCCACCGCGTTGACGTTGACGCCGTGCTCGGCCAGCTCGAGGGCCACATCTCTGACGAATCCATGAACGCCCGCCTTCGAGGCGGAGTACGCGGCCCCGCCCTGATAGTAGGCCGTCCACGGCGTGCCCTCGCGCGCACCCGAGGACATGCAGACGATGCGGCCGTAACGCCGGCGCATCATGTGGGGGGCCGCCGCGCGCGTGCAGAGGAAGGTGCTGCGGAGGTTCAGGCGCAGGACGAAGTCCCAGTCCGCGACCGGCATCTCCCAGATCTTGGAGTTCTTGCTGCCGCCCACGTTGTTGACCAGGATGTCGAGCGTCCCCCAGCGCGCGACGGCGGCCTCGATGAGCCGCGCCGCCGGGCCTTCCTCGGTGAGGTCGCCCGATACCGCCAGGGCTTCACCGCCTTCCCGCGCAATTGCGGCGGCGGTACGCTCGACCCCGTCGGCTTCCAGATCGCCCACCGCCACCTTTGCCCCCGCGCGGGCCAGCACCAGCGCGATCTCACGGCCGAGCCCGTTGGCCCCGCCCGTCACCACCGCCACGCGATCCCTAACGCCCGGCATGTCCCAGCGCCTCCGTGATCCCCTTCGCCATGAGCCGCGCCCGCAGCGCCATCGCCCGGCGCGCGGTGCCCGCGCGCGCTGCCGCGGGCCAACCGAAGTAGCCCCGTCCGCCGGGGTCCATCTGCTCGAAACGCCGCGCCCCGCGCGCGAGGGCGGCCCGGAAATCGACCCAGTGGGGCGGCAAGCGTCGCGCGATGGAGCGCCGCACCAGCTCGGGGCGAGCGGCCAGCACCAGCGCCGTCTCCAGCTCGCCCGAATGCCACTCGCGATCGGGCCGGGGGCTCCGCATGAGGCGCTGTACCGCTGGCGCCAGCATGAGGGCCTGTTCGCGCGGATCCGGCGAGAAGCCCGCGACCAGCACGCGCAGGCGCCGGCGGGCGAGCGCGCGTCGAGCTGCCGCGATGGCGCGCAGGTGCTCGGGATCGGCCTGGTAATTGGTGAGGATAAAGTGCCGAAAGCCATGACGCGCCAAAGCGCGCACGATCTCGACGATCACCCGCGCGAGGGCCCCGCGCGAGAGCGACACCGTGCCCGGCCAGCGCTCGGCGAGGGGGCTCGCCCCGTAGGGGAGCGCCGGCGCCAGCACGGGGCGCCAGCCCGCGCGGCTGAGGTGCGGCGCGAGGCGCCGCGCGAGCTCCTCCGCGCCCAGCCAGTCCACGAGCAGCGGCAGGTGCGGGCCGTGCTGCTCCACGGCACCCAGCGGCAGCAGCACCACGGCGCGCGGCTGACGGGCGAGGGCACGCGCCTCCGGCCACGTGCACTCGGCGAGGCGGACCATTCGGACGCGCGCGCGGGACGAGCGGGCGGTGGCCACGGGGCGATTCTATAGTGTTCCGGCCGCGGTAGGACTATGCTCCCGGCATTGAACGACGCTGCCCGACTCCGCGATGCGATTCGCGGCGCGTTGCCCGACGTCAAGCGCGGCACGCTGCGGATCTGGGGCGACTGGTTCGGCCGGCCGCACGACAACCTCCACCGCGTCGTCGGGGCGGCGGCGGAGGGCGAGTGCGTGACCGTCGACTTCGACGGAGGCGAGACGCTCACGGTATGGCGGCCGGCGGGCTACGAGATCGACGCGACGCGGTTCCGGATCCTCCAGGCCGACCGGGTGCGCTGGGAGTGGACGGCCTACGGCCGGCCGCCGGACGCAGGCGCGCGCTCCTTCCTCGACTATCTCCGCCATGGCCGATTGATCCGGGGCGAATCCAACGTCAGCTGGTTCGCCCCTCCTTTCCGAACCGACTCCGACATGCCCGCGGCGGAACTGCTATGAGGCAGTATCCTGGCGCCATGAGCCATGACACGAGCCAGAACAAGCACACCGTGCAGCGCTACATGGACGCCTTCTCCCGAACCGATCACGCCGCAATCCTGTCCTGTCTGACTGACGACGTGGAGTGGGTAATCCCCGGCATGTTTCACGCGTCGGGGAAGGCAGCCTTCGACAAGGAGATCGAAAGTGACGCGTTCGTAGGCAGCCCCGTGATCCGCGTCACTCGCATGGTTGAGGAAGGTGGCGTCGTGGTGGCGGAGGGCAACGTGCGCGCGGCCCGGCGGGACGGCGGCACCCTCCACGCCGTCTTCTGTGACGTGTTCGTGATGCGGAGCGGAAAGATATGCCACCTGACGTCGTACCTGATGGAGGTGCCCGCCGCCTCCGCGGGCTAGGTGTGAAGAAGCTCGTGCTCGCGATCGCCGTGGTGTTGTTGGCCGCCACCGATCTTCGCGGGGATTCGCCGCCCTCCACGTATGTCGACAAGGGAGCGTGCCCGTTCGAGTGCTGTGTCTATCGGGCCTGGAACGTCACGGCAGATACGGTGGCTTATGCCAGGCCGGACACGAAAGCGAGCCGGGTCGGGCTCTTGAGGGCGGGGAAGATGGTCGAAGCGGTCACGGGTGAGGTTCATGTGACTCCGGGCCGCTTCGTCGTCAAGAAGCGGCACGCGGAGTACAAGCCCGGCGACATCTTGTGGGTCTACACCTATTTGGGGGAGGGGCGCTTCAGAGTGTGGCGGAAGGGCGCGATGCAGGAAGAGGATCTGGGCTTCAGTCCCTATGGGGGCTCACCCGGCGCCCGTTGCGAGAGTGGGGAGCGATGCTGGGGTGAGCTTGAAAGGGAGCTCACGTTCACCTGGTGGGTGAAAGTGAGAAGCCTGGAGGGCTGGGAGGGCTGGTCTGATCAGCCCGGGCATTTCGGGAACAAGGATGCTTGCGGATAGTTCTCCACCACCGCGAACAGATGCCCCCAGAGGGGAAGGGGGGTGGGCCAAACAGCTAGCGCGTCCGGCCGGCGTAGCGCTTCTCGACGTAGTCGTCGAGGATCTTCAGGAATTCGGCGACGATGGTGTCGCCCTTCAGGGTGAGCTTGAGCCCCCCGTCCACGAACACGGGGGCCTTGGGCTCCTCGAAGGTGCCGGGCAGCGAGATGCCGATGTCGGCGTGCTTGGACTCGCCGGGCCCGTTCACCACGCAGCCCATCACCGCGACCTTGAGCTCTTCCACCCCCGCGTAGCGCGCCTTCCACGCCGGCATCTGCGCGCGCAGGTAGGTCTGGATCTCCTCCGCCATCTCCTGGAAGAACGTCGAGGTGGTGCGGCCGCAGCCCGGGCATGCCGTCACCTGGGGGAGGAAACTCCGCAGCCCCATGGACTGCAAGATTTGCTGAGCGACCTGCACCTCCTCGGTGCGGTCGCCGCCCGGCTTCGGCGTGAGCGACACGCGAATGGTGTCGCCGATCCCGTCCTGGAGGAGGATGGACAGGCCCGCGCTGCTCGCCACGATGCCCTTGTTCCCCATGCCCGCCTCGGTGAGCCCGAGATGCAGGGGATAGTCGGAGCGCGGGGCCAGCTTGCGGTAGACGTCGACGAGGTCCTGCACGCCGGAGACCTTCGCGGAGAGGATGATGCGGTCGTGGGGCAGGCCGGTCTGCTCGGCCAGCTCCGCCGACTGGATGGCGCTCTCCACGATCGCGTTCATCGTGACCTCGCGCGCGTCCAGCGGCTCCCGGCTCTTCGCGTTGGCGTCCATCATCTCGGTGAGGAGGTTCTGGTCGAGGCTGCCCCAGTTGACGCCGATGCGCACGGGCTTGCCGTTGTCGATGGCCACCTGGACGATGGCGCGAAAGTTGTCGTCGTGGTGCTTGCCGCCGACATTGCCCGGATTGATGCGGTACTTGGCGAGGGCCCGCGCGCATTCCGGGTACTTGGTGAGGAGGACGTGGCCGTTGTAGTGGAAGTCGCCGATGACGGGCACGCTCACCTGGCGGACGATCTCGGGCACCGCGCGGGCGGCCGCGTCGTTGTTCACCGTCACCCGCACCAGCTCGCTGCCTGCCTCGTGCAGCGCCCGCACCTGGGCCACCGTCCCCGCCACGTCGGCGGTGTCGGTGTTGGTCATGGACTGGACGACGATCGGCCGGTCGCTGCCCACGCGCACTCCGCCCACGTCCACCGTCACCGTCTTCCGCCGCTTCGTCGCGCTCATGGACGCTTATCTTACCATCAGGGCCGGCCCCCCCAGTGCCCCTCCCAGCCCGTCGCGGCGGTGTCCCACGCGCCCGGCGCGACGTCCTTCAAGGCCGAGTGCGCGACCGTCTCGCCCAGCGCCCGGTAGGATTCGAACTGGTCGTCGTCGAAGAACTGATCGCCGGTGGTCTGGTGGGGGAAGTCGGCGTGCTCGTGCCGGTAGTTGAGGATGGGCGCGGCCTCGTTGCCCATGACCGAGGACTTGAGCACGATGAGGTAGCCGGTCTCCGCGGGCCGGATCTCCCGACGGGTCTCGGGATCGAGAACGCGCGGATAGCGGATGATCCCCAGCGCGTGATGCGCCTTCGTGTGGCCGCCGGCGTCGAGCTTGAGGTCGGCGAGGACGAGGTCCACCTCGATGTTCTCGTCGATGTAGATCTGGCGCAGGGCCTCCGTCAGCGAGCCGAACGCGTGCGGGGGATCGGCCTCGGCGTCGCAGGCGATGATGATCGCGCAGCGCCGCTTGAGGAGGGGGCAGATGCCGAGGTTGTCGCCGGTGTGCCCGCCGTCGGAGAGGTTGACGAGGCGGTGATTGGCGTTGGTCGCCCCCAGGATCTCGCGCAGGAGGTAGAGGGGCCAGAACACGCCGCCCTCGGTGCGGTGCGCGTAGAGGCCGCCCCGGTAGCGCGGGTTCTCCAGCCACTGGCCGAGCCGCACGTTGAGGAGCGTCATCGCGAAGGACTGGGCGAGGAAGGTCCGCCGCCCCATCGCCGCCGACGCCGCCGCGCCCGAGATGGTCATGGCGCGCGCGAGCTTGGTCTCGCCGCTCCGGTACCGAGCGGTGTCCATGTAGCCGGTGGTCTCGGACCCGCAGTGCAGCCGCGAGAACACGAAGTAGTCGCTCTTGCGATCGCGGCGGGCCATGTCGCGGCTCGAGGTGAGGTTGAGCGCGGTCACGACGAGGTGCAGCGGCGAAGGGGTGACGGGCGGCAGCCCCGTCGAGACGGCCCCGTGCGCCACCCCGTGCACGTGGGTGAGCGGTATCTCGGCGTCGTCGCGCATGGGCACCTGGAACCCCACGCGCCGCTCGACGGCGCGGGGGACGAAGGTCTGCAGATAGGTCTCGACGAGCCGATCCCGGTAGAAGTAGTGGAGCGAGAGGCTGTTGAAGTCGAGCGCCACCCCGAACGCGCCGAAGAACGCGAGCGCGCTGAGCCCGATGGCGAAGGGCAGCACCCAGAGCGGCACGCCGCCGCCCGGCTGGAGGGCGATGAGCCCGGCGGAGACCAGCACCATGCCCCCCAAGATGATCACGAGCACGCACACCGCCAGCAGCGCGTTGCGGAGCCCGGTGGACAGGCGCGTGAGCCGATCCAGGAACGAGCCGCTGGGCAGCGCCGCGCTCGCCCCCCTGATCATGAGGAGCAGGCGGGCGGCCACGATGCTCGTGAGCCAGCCGCCCACCGTCTTCCCGCCGATCTCGCCGTCGTAAACCCAGTAGGCGAGGTACGGGATCCAGATGATGGTCGCCGAGATCACGGTGAGGTAGTTGAAGATGCCCTTGGCGGCGGCGAACCGCGAGCGATCGTTGCGCAGGAACCGCCTGGAGATCGACACGAACGGGTGGAGGAGGAGCGCGACCGCCTGCCCGCCCACGTAGACGCCGAGGGGAAGGATGAGGTAGGACGGCCGCGGCCCCGTCCACGCGATGTAGTACCAGCTCACCCCGGTGGCGGTGACGAGGGTCACCAGGAAGATCGCCCAGAGCGAGAAGTACTCCCGGCTCTCCTCGACCGACTGGCCCTCGATGTAGAAGAGGCGATCGGACAGGACGTAGGGGATGAGACCCGCGACGAAGAAGCTCACGAAGGTGATGCCGGCGCCGATCGCCACCGACCAGATCAGCGGCTGGCGGCCGAGCTCGCCGGCCAACGGCAAGTCGAGCAGGAGGGCGAGGTAGCCCAGCGGCGCCAGCTCGACGACGCGGGCGAGGGCGGAGCCGGTCATCACCATCACCACCCCCCAGTACAGGCCGGTGACGCCCGCAAGGAAGAGGGCGAAGATCAGGAGGTGATAGAAGATGCCGCCGAGCAGGTTCCCGACCGCGCGCAGCACCTCGCGCGAGAAGATCCAGCGGCGCGTGATGATGAAGTCACCGTGGGTGCGCAGGTGGCGGACCTGGTCGCGGCCGTTGAACTCGTGGAGGTCGGCCTGCTCCGTCGAGTCGGGATTGAACGGGAAGTCGGGCGGCGCGGTGCCGAAGTACGGCTTCTCCCCGCGCGCGAACTCGTACGCCTCCCGCGGCGTGCGGGGCGTCCGGCGATGGCGTCCGCTCGGGCGCGAGAGGAGCGAGGAGAAGCAGCTGCCGATGTAGCCGCCCCCCGACACCGTGCTCAGGTAGTCGATGCGCGGCAGGATGCCCAATCGGGCGAGGCTCTGGAGCACGCCCAGGTTGAACGTCGCGGAGCGGATGCCCCCGCCGGACAGCGCGAGGCCGAGCGGCCGCAGCGTTTCCGGCGGCGCCGACGGCCGCGCGGGATCGGCGAGGGCCCGCCGTCCCGCCAGGTATTGCCGCTCGGTATCGTAGACCGTGCGGAACTCCTCCAGGTGCGCCTCCAGGCTCCGGGTTCGCCGCGGCAGGAGGAAGAGCGCCCAGACGACGGCGAGCAGGCTCTCGGCGAGGAGGATGAACTTGGCGACCCCCGCCACGCCGGCCAAGACCACGAGGGTGGCGGCGGGAGGCCCCTCGGACGCCAGCATTCCGCGCACGCAGAGATTCTCGGCGGCGTCGAAGAGGGCGGCGCAGAGGGGATAACAGAGCAGCACCGGCGCGAACGAGCGGCGCTCGAAGCGGAGCAGCCAGGTGAGCAGGAGCCCATTGGAGACGAGGTAGACGGTGTAGGTGGCGAGGAGGATCCAGTCGTAGTAGAGCGCCGACGTCACCAACGGCATGATGTCCAGCTGGCGCCAGTCGCGGATGATGGCCTGCGCCTCGGACACGCGGAAGGTCAGGGAGAGGGCGGGGGTGCGGCGCCCGCCCGCGGCGCGGAGGCGCTGCTCGAGCTCCCAGACCCGCGGCACGAGCCACACGAGCCCTGCCGCGGAGACGGCCACGAGGGGGACCAAGATGGCGAACCGCCACCCGGAGCGCTCCCGGACGGGCAGCGACTGCTCGGCCGGCGTCGGTCCCGCCATGGGCCCATGATAGGCTTGACCCATGGCCAAGCCCAAGGACGCGGAGAAGACGTTCGAGGTCACCAAAAGTGACAAGGAATGGCGCGCCGAGCTCTCGCCGGACCAGTACTACGTCCTGCGCGATCACGGCACGGAGCGCGCGGGCTCGAGCCCCCTCGACAAGGAGTACGGCAAGGGCACGTTCGTCTGCGCGGGCTGCCGGCTGCCGCTCTTCTCGTCGGAGACGAAGTTCGACAGCCGCACTGGCTGGCCCAGCTTCTGGCGCCCCCTGGACGATGCCGTCGGCACCAGCACCGACCGCGGCTTCTTCATGGTGCGCACCGAGGTGCATTGCCGGCGGTGCGGTGGCCATCTCGGCCACGTCTTCGACGACGGTCCCCAGCCCACCGGTCTGCGGTACTGCATGAACGGGGTCGCCCTCAAGTTCGAGCGCCAGTGAGGGGCCGCGGCGCCGTCGCGGCGACGCTGGTCGCCGCGCTGGCGCTGGCCGGCTGCGCGAGCGGGCCTTCGGCGCGCGGCGGCGGCTGGCTCGATCGGCCGCTGACGAGCTGGAATCGCGCGGGCGGCCCGGTGCCGCCGGCGCCGGCGCCCACCGCCCAGCAGGCCGACAATCGCGAGCGCTGCCGCTCGGGCATCCGCGCGCCCGCCTCTCCGCCCGACCGCGCGGTGAGCGCGGCCGGGTGGTGGCTGGTCGGCCCCCCGCAGGTGTTCGGCGAGGCCACCGTGCTCGTCGGCGCCGCCGACTGGGACGGCATGTGCCGGCCGTGGTCGTACCAGGCCTTCGTGTTCGCGGGCGAGCGCTTCGCGGGCACGCTCTCGCCGACGCTGATGGACTCCCGCACGGACGGCGCCTTCCAGGCGGTGCGGCTCGCCTCGCCCTTCCACCTCACCGGCGACTTCGTCCGCTACACCGCGCAGGATCCCCTCTGCTGTCCCTCGCGCGTGAGCGAGGTCGCCTACAAGGTGGACTCGACACGGGCGGGACCGGTCGTACTCGCCGTCGCCGTGCTGACCCGCGTCCTCCCGCGCTAGCTCTCGGGCAGGGCGTAGCCGATCAGGAACACGTTCAGGTGGATCAGCAGCAGCTTGTTCCACGCCACCGAGGCGTCGAGCGCCGCCTCGAGCGGCATCTCCGCTCTGAGAATGCCCGCCAGCGCGGATTGCGCGACACTCATCGTGGCGACCATGAGCTGGGACGGGATCTTGCCGCCGGGACCGAACTCGCGGTGGCTGTGGGAGATGCCCACGCCGAGCAGGTAGTAGGCGAAGTCGTGCGTGAGGGCCGCCTCCGCCGACTCGCGGAGCCAGCGCCCGAGGCTGTGTCGCCGGCGCTCGATGCGCGCACGGTCGGGCTCGCCGTCCGGTCCCAGGAAGAAGCGCGCGGAGGCGGGGAATTTCAGGAAGTGCTCGTAGACGGCGGCGGTGAGGGCGGCCTCGTGCTTGAGCACGGCGGGCGCGCTCGCGCGCACCGCCGCCATCGCCGCCTCGTCGAAGCCCACGAATGCCGCGAGGTCGCGGATGAACCCTTCCATGTCGGCGCCGGGGTGCTTTCGCAGCTCCATGTCGTGCGATAATACGCGGGCTCCGCGCGAGGGCAAGCGCAGTCACGAAAGGGAACGGCCCATGAACGCCACCGACCTCTGCTACACGCCCGCCACCCGGCTCGCCGAGATGATTCGCGCCAAGACGCTCTCGCCCGTGGAGCTCACGCGCGCGGTGCTCGAGCGCATCGAGCGCCTGAATCCCAAGGTGAACGCCTTCTGCACGCTGCTCGCCGATCAGGCCATGGAGACGGCGCGCGCGGCGGAAGCCGCGGTGGCGAAGGGCGGCGCCCTGGGCCCGCTGCACGGCCTGCCGTTCTCCATCAAGGACCTCGCCTTCACGAAGGGCGTCCGCACCATGGGCGGCTCCTTCATCTACGAGCACCGCGTGCCGGACCTCGATGCGCCCTACGTGCGGCGGCTCAAGGCGGCGGGCGGCGTCTTCCTCGGCAAGACCACCACGCCGGAGTTCGGCTGGAAGGGCCTGAGCGACTCACCGCTCACCGGCGCCACCCGCAACCCGTGGAACCTCGCCATGACCGCCGGCGGCTCGAGCGCCGGCGCGGGCGTGGGAGCGGCGGCGGGGCTGGGACCGCTCCATCAGGGCTCCGACGGCGCGGGCTCCGTCCGCATCCCGTCCGCGTTTTGCGGGGTGTTCGGGCACAAGCCGTCCTACGGGCGGGTATCCCAAGCGCCGGTCTCGAATGCCGACTACACCACCCACATCGGGCCCATGACGCGCACGGTGGCGGACGCGGCCCTCATGCTGTCGGTGATGGCGGGGCCCGATCCGCTCGACAAGACCGCGATGGACGCCGCGCCCGCGGACTACGTGGGCCTGCTCGACAAGGGCGTGAAGGGGCTCAAGATCGCGTGGAGCCCCGATCTCGACGGCCTCCGCGTGGATCCCGAGGTGGCCGAGCTCGCCCAGAAGGGCGCGCAAGCCTTCGAGGGGCTGGGCGCGACGGTGGAGCAGGTCAAGTGCAACTTCATGGACACCCACGAGATGATCCGCGTGATGTGGGCCGCCCACGAAGCCGGCATCTACGGCGAGCACCTCGCCAAGTGGCGCGACAAGATGGATCCCGGCCTCGTGGCCTGCATCGCCGACGGCTACAAGGTCACCATGGAGCAATACATCCAGTGGCGCGGACGCAAGCTCGCGTTCTGCGACAGCGTGTGGCCGCTGTTCGAGAAGTACGATCTCCTGCTGACGCCGAGCCTGTCGGTGGCGGCGTTTCCGGTGAACCGGCTCAACCCCGAGCACTGGCCGCAACACGTGTGGGACTGGCTGCCGTGGGCGTCCTTCTCCTATCCGTTCAACTTCACCGGCCAGCCTGCCTCCACCGTGCCGTGCGGCTTCACGCCGGGGGGCCTCCCGGTGGGCCTGCAGATCGTGGGGCGGCTGCGCGACGACCTCACCGTGCTGCAGGCCTCCGCCGCCTTCGAGAAGGCGCGCCCGTGGGCGGCCCGCCGCCCGGCGCTGGACTGAGCGCCATGACCCCCGACGCGCCCGCCGATCTCCGCGCCCGCTTCGACGCCGAGGTGGCCGCCGCCGGCCTCGCCGTCACCGGCCGCGACCGCGACTTGCTGTTCGCGATGTGGCAGGAGCACCTGCCGCAGCGCGAGGCCCTCCGCGCCGCCGCGGTGGCCCCGGAGGAAGAGCCATGGCCGTGACGGCAGGGACCACGATCGGCGATCTCGACCTCGCGGGGGTGAGCGAAGCGCTCGCCGCCCGCCGCATCTCCTCGGTGGAGGTGACCGAGGCCTACCTCGAGCGCATCGCCCGCCACGACGGCGTGCTCCGGGCCTACATCACCGTCATGCGCGACGACGCCCTCGCGCGCGCTCGCGCCGCGGATCTCGAGCAGGGCCGCGGCACCCGGCGGGGCCCGCTGCACGGCGTGCCCATCGCGCTGAAGGATCTCATCGCGGTGGCGGGCGTGCCCATGACGGGCGGCTCCGAGCAGCTGACCGACCACGTGCCCGCGCGGGACGCCTTCGTCACCGAGCGGCTGCATGCGGCCGGCGCGGTGATCCTCGGCAAGCTCGCCATGCACGAGTGGGCCTTCGGCCGCCCCGCCCTCGACGGGCGCTTCCCCACCGGCCGCAATCCGTGGGACGTGACGCGCGCCCCCGCGGGCTCGTCCTCCGGCTCGGCCGTCGCGGCGGCGGCGGGGCTCTGCGCCGGCACGCTGGGCTCGGACACCGGCGGGTCCATCCGGGGCCCGGCGGCGATGTGCGGGATCGTGGGCCACAAGCCCACGTACGGCCTCGTGAGCCGGAGCGGCGTGCTCGCGATGGACTGGTCGCTCGACCACGTGGGACCGATGACACGCTCGGTGTGGGACGCCGCCGCCATGCTGCAGGCCATCGCCGGCCATGACCCCGCCGATCCCACCTCGCTGCGCGCGCCGGTGCCGGACTATCTGGGCGGGCTGGAGCGGGGCGCGCGCGGGATTCGCCTGGGCCTGCTTCGCCGCTATTACGTGGACTGGCCGGGGCTCGACGCCGAGGTGAAGGCCGCCGCCCTCGCCGCCTTCGACGTGCTCGCGCGCGAGGGCGCCGCCGTCCAGGACGTGGACGCGCCCACGCTCGACCTCGCCCCCGCCGTCTGGAGCTGCTTCCTCGCCGAGATGTTCGAGTACCACCGCGAGATGGCGCGCCGCGCCCCGGAGAAGTACCGCGAGGGCACGCGCATCCGGCTCTACATGGGGGCGCTCGTCTCCGCCCAGGATTTCCTCCGCGCCCAGCGCCTCCGGCGCCGCCTCCGCCACGAGGTTGACACGCTGCTCGCGCGCTGCGATGCGCTCGTCTTCCCCGGCCAGGCCGGCCCGGCCATGCGCTTCGAGGAGATCTCCTCACTCGAGGTGATGGCGCCCTCCTCCCGCTACACGAGCCCCTGGAACCTCCTGGGGCTTCCCGCGGTGAACGTACCTTCCGGCTTCACGCGCGCGGGGCTTCCCGTGTCCATCCAGATCGTGGGGCGCGCCGGTGAGGACGCCACCGTGCTCCGCATCGCGCGCGCCTACGAGCGCGTCACCGAGTGGCACCGGCGGCGCCCCGATCCCGCGACCTGGCGCCTCGCCTGATGCCCGCCGGCCGTCTCGAGGGCGTCACGGCGCTCGGCTTCGACGTCTTCGGCACGGTGGTGGACTGGCGTTCCAGCATCATCCGCGAGGGGCGCGAGCTGGGGCGGCTGAAGGGCCTCGACGTCGACTGGGAGGCGTTCACCGACGCCTGGCGCGGGCTCTATCAGCCCGCGCTCGAGAAGGTCCGCACCGGCGCCCTGCCGTGGACGCGGCTCGACGATCTCCACCGGATGAGCCTCGACCGGCTGCTCGTCGAGTACGAGATCCGCGGCCTCTCCGAGAGCGAGATCGACCATCTGAACCGCGTGTGGCACCGGCTCGATCCGTGGCCGGACTCGGTGCCCGGCCTCACGCGGCTGCGGAAGAAGTTCATCCTCGCCACGCTCTCCAACGGCAACGTGGCCCTCATCGTGAACATGGCGAAGCGCGCGGGCCTGCCGTGGGACGCGGTGCTGGGCGCCGAGCCCGCGCGCCACTACAAACCGCAGCCGGAGGCGTACCTGCGCACGGCCGACTTCCTGGCCTGCCGGCCCGAGGAGTGCATGCTGGTTGCCGCGCACAACGGCGATCTCGCCGCGGCCGCCCGCGTGGGCTTCCGCACCGCCTTCGTGCGCCGCCCCACCGAGTACGGCCCCACCCAGACGCGCGATCTGCGCGCCGAGCAATCGTGGGACGTGGTGGCGGAGAGCATGGTCGACCTGGCCGCCAAGCTCGGCTGCTGACCCCGCCGGTGGAGCCCGCCTGGCTCGATCGCGTCGAGTACCCATTCACCTCCAGGTGGCTGACTCTGCCCTCCGGCCGCCTCCACTACATCGACGAGGGGCAAGGCCGGCCGGTGGTGATGGTCCACGGCACGCCCGACTGGTCCTTCCTGTGGCGGCACCTCGTCAAGGCGCTCTCGCCCCGCTACCGCTGCGTCGCGCTCGATAATCTGGGCTTCGGCCTGTCCGATCGCCCGCCCGGCTCCTGGTATCTGCCGGAGAACCAGGCGGCGAACCTCAAGACCCTCATCGAGCGGCTGGGGCTGCGCGACATCACGCTGGTGCTCCACGATTTTGGCGGGCCGTTCGGGGTGAGCTACGCGCTCGAGAAGCCCGAGAACGTGCGGAGCCTCGTGCTCATGAACACGTGGATGTGGTCGCTCGCGGACGATTCGCACTTCACGCGCTTCGGCCGGCTCGCCGCCAGCCGCCTCGGGCGCTACCTCTACCTCGAGTGGAACTTCTCGGCGCGCGTCATCATGAAATACGCCTTCGGCGAGCAGGCGCGACTGACCCCGCGCATCCACGAGCACTATCTCAAGCCGTTCCCCGATGCCGCCTCCCGCGCCGCCACCTGGGCCTACGCGCGCGCCCTCCTCGGCGGCAGCGCGTGGTACGAGCGGCTCTGGCAGCGGCGTGAGCGGTTGCGCGAGATGCCCGCCCTGATCATCTGGGGCATGAAGGACCGCGCGTTCCGCGAGAAGGAGCTCACGCGGCTCGCCGCCGTGTTCGCCGATCCCGAGGTGCTGCGCCTTCCCGACGTGGGACACTTCCCGCCGGAAGAAGCCCCCGACCGTCTCGCCATGCTCGTGGGCGGCTTTCTCGACCGGGACGGGCGCTGAGGTGGCGGCGCGCCGCGAGTGGTTTCGCGGCTTCTTCGACGCCACCTACATCGAGACGGACGGACCCGCGCTCACGCCGCGGCGGACGCGCGCGGAGATCGACTTCGTGGTGCGGGCCCTCGGCCTGCACCCGGGCGCCCGCGTTCTCGACGTGCCCTGCGGGTTCGGGCGGCATGCGGCCGAGCTGGCCCGGCGCGGTTACGCCGCGGTGGGCGTGGATCTCTCCCCGGTGATGCTCGCCGACGCGCGGCGGAGGTACCGCGAGGGAAACCAGCTCCGCTTCATCCAGAAAGACATGCGGCGTCTCGTCTACCGCGCCGAGTTCGACGCGGTGGTCTGCCTCTTCACGAGCTTCGGCTACTTCACCGAGCGAGAGAACGTCGGGACACTGCGCCGGATGGCGCGCGCGCTCAAGCCGGGCGGGCGGCTGCTCCTCGACCACCGCAACCCCGCCTTCGATCGCGCGCTCCCCACGTATTCGTGGCGGCGGCCCCGCCCGGGCCTCTACGTCCTCTGGGCGCTCGACATGGACCCGCGGACCAACGTGCAGGAGGCCACGTGGCTGATCGTTCGCCCAGCGGCGCGGCGTGCCGCGCCGCGCGTGGTTCGCAAGGCCTTCCGCCTCCGGCTGTGGACCCTGCCCCAGTGGCGGCGCCACCTCCGCGGGGCCGGGCTGCGTCTCGTGCGAGCGTACGGTGATTTCAGGGGGCGGCGGTTCCGCCGGACGTCGCCGCGTCTCCTGCTTCTCGCCGAGCGGCCGCAGCGCGGAGCACGTCGTCCAGCGCCCCGGTGAAGTAGAACGCCTCCTCCGGCACGTCGTCACACTCGCCGTCGAGGATGGCGGCCCGCGCCGGGGGGCGAGAACGCCTCAGCCGAGACGCGCGGCCGCTTCGGCGTGGCCGCGGGCCCGGGCATGGTCGCCGGCCGTGCGGCCCTGGCTGTCGCGTAGAGTGGGGTCGGCGCCGAAGGCGAGGAGTACCTCGATCAGCTCGAGCTGGCCGTTCAGGCCGGCTTCCATCAGGGGCGTGAAGCCGCCCTCCTCGCCCTGGCGGGCGTTCGCCGGCGCGCCGCGCTCGAGGAGGAGCCGGGCGATCGCCACCGAGCGCGCCGCCGCCGCCGAGTGGAGCGGCATCACCCGCATCCCGTTGGACGAGGCCTGGTCGACACGCGCGCCGCGGGCGAGGAGCAGCCGCACCGCCGGCTCGTGGTCGAAGAAGGAAGCCAGCCCGAGGGGGCCGAAGCCGTCCTCCGCCACGGCGTTGACGAGGGCGGGGTCGCCGTCGAGCAGCCGGCAGATTCGCTCGGTGTCGCCGAGCGCGCACGCCTCGAAGATGTCCAGGGCGGGGCGGTGGCGCCGGAGCAGCCCCACCACGTCGTGCCGGCCGCAGTAGCGCGCGAAGAGAATGGCCGAGGCCCCGTCCTTGCGCGCCGTGGCCAGGGCGGGGTCCCCGTCGAGGAGCGCGGCCACCCGGGCCATCTCGCCCCGCCGGATCGCGATGAAGAGCTCGGCCGCCTGGACCACGTCAGACCGCCTCCCGCGTTGCCCCCTCGCGCAGGAGGCCGGCCACCTCGTCGGGGCTGAAGCCGAGGTCACCGAGTATCTCGCGCGTCTCCGACGCGAAGGGCCGGGTCACCGGCGCGGGCTGAAAGCCCGGCCCGTCCATCTTCACCGGCGTCGAGACGACGCGCACCGTGCCCAGCGCGGGATGGTCGAGATCGTGGAGCATGCGGTTGGCGAGGGCCTGCGGGTCCTCCAGCATCTCGAGCGGCAGGGTGACGCCGGCCGCGGGCAGGGCCGCCGCGTCCAGCACCTTCTTCCACTCCGCCGTCGTGCGCGTGCGGAAGAGCGCCTCCATCGCCGCGCCCAGCGCTTCGTAGTGGCGCGCCTGCTCGCCGGGATCCTTGAACGGGCGCTCGTGCGCGGGGTCCGTGACGCCGACCGCGCGCATGAACGCGCGCTGGAGGCTCGGGCTCACGCAGGCCACCGCGAGGGCGGCGTCCTTCGTCGCGTAGGTGCGGTAGTAGACGCGGAACATCGCGGGCGGGCGGATCTGGGGCGCGAGGGCGGCCTGCTCGGCATAGGGCGCGCCGCCCGCGCGGAGCCCGGCCAGCTGCGCGAGCAGCCCCTGCTGCACGGGTTTGTCGACCTTCTCCACCCGCACCATGCCGTTGTTCTGGATCACGAGCGCGGCCATGAGGAGGGCCACGTCCACCTCGCCGCCGCGCCCCGTCTGGGTGCGCCGGAAGAGCGCCGAGGCGATGCCGAAGGCGAGTGTCATCGCGCACATGTAGTCCGCCACGGGCGGGTCGCCCGCGGCGGGATTGCCCTCGTGCATGCGGCCGTTCGCGGCCATGAGGCCGCTGCGCGCCTGGACGACCAGATCCATCCCGGGCAGCATGGCGTCGGGGCCCTCGAGGCCAAAGGCCGTCACATTGCCCACGATGAGCCGCGGATAGCGCGGAGCCAGGCTCGCCGCGTCGAGGCCGAGCTCGCGCGCCAGCCCCGGGCGGAAATTGGTGAGGGCGACGTCGGCGCGCGCGAGGAGCGCGTGGATGACCTGTCCGGCCGCCGGGTGCTTGAGGTTCAGGGGCAGCGAATGCTTGCCGCGATTGCGGGAGAGGAAGTGCCGCGTCTCGCCGGGCGCGAGCGGGGCGAGCTGGCGCACCGGGTCGCCCTCGAGCGCCTCGATCTTGATGACGTGGGCCCCGCCATCGGCGAGGAGCTGCGCGCAATAGGGCACCGCGATGAACTGCCCGAACTCCACGACCTCGATCCCGGCGAAGGGCTGGGGGCTGGGCATGGAGCCCCATCTTACCGTGTTATATGGATAGGGTGACCGCCGGCACACCGTCCCGCCCCCTGCCGCCTCGCGCCCGGAAGGACCCCCGGGTGACCGTCATCCACGGCGACCGTCTCGTGGACGAGTACCACTGGCTCCGCCGCAAGGAAGATGCGGAAGTCCACGCCTACCTCGACGCCGAGAACGCCTACGCCGACGCGGTGATGAAGCCCACCGAGGTGTTCCAGGAGAGCCTCTACCAAGAGATGCTGGGCCGCATCAAGGAGGACGATGAGACCGTCCCCTACCGGCGCGGCCGGCACTTCTACTACGCGCGCACGGAAAAAGGCAAGCAGTACCCCATCTACTGCCGGAAGGCGGGCAGCCTCGCCGCACCCGAGGAAATCACCCTCGATCTCAACGCCCTCGCCGCCGGCCTGCCCTTCCTCGCCCTCGGCATGTACTCGGTGTCGGATGACGGCCATCTCCTCGCCTATACGATCGACACCACCGGCTTCCGCGAGTACACGCTGTACGTGAAGGACCTGCGCACCGACGTGCTGCTGCCCGACCGCATCGAGCGCGTGGCGTCGATCGCCTGGGCCGCGGACTCCGCCACCGTCTTCCACGTCACCGAGGACGACGCCAAGCGCGCGTACCGCCTGTGGCGACACCGCCTGGGCGACCGTGACGACGCCCTCCTGTGGGAAGAGGAAGACGAGCTGTTCCGTCTGGGCGTGTGGCGCTCGCGGAGCCGCGCGCTCATCCTGTGCGCCTCGCGGTCCTTCACCACCACCGAGCATCGCTATCTTCCCGCGGATCGCGTCGAGAGCGCCTGGCGCACGATCCTGCCCCGCGAGAAGGACCATGAGTACGAGGTCGATCACGGGGAGGGCCGCTTCTACATCCGCACCAACGCGGGCGGGCGGCGCAACTTCCGCCTCGTGGCCGCGCCCGACGACGATCCGGCGGCGGAGCGGTGGACGGAGCTGCTGCCCCATCGCGAGGACGTGATGCTGGAGGACGTGGACGTCTTCGCGGGCCACTACGTGGTGCTGGAGCGCGAAGCCGGGCTCAACCGCCTGCGGGTGGTGACGCTGGCCGACGGAGCATGGCGCCACGTGGAGTTTCCCGAGCCCGCCTACGACGTCGAGGCCGAGGCCAACGTCGAGTTCGACGCGCCCGGCTACCGCCTCGCCTATCAGTCCTTCATCACCCCGCCTACCGTCTACGAGTACGAGGTGGCCACGGGGAAGCTCGTCCTCCTGAAGCGGCACGAGGTGCTGGGCGGATATGACCCGACGCGCTATCAGGTCGAGCGCCTTCACGCCACCGCCCCCGACGGGACGCGCGTGCCCATCTCGCTGGTGGCCCGAAAGGACACGCCGCGCGACGGCTCGAGCCCGCTCCTCCTCGCCGGGTACGGGGCCTACGGCATCGTGGCCTCGCCCGTCTTTTCGTCCAACCGTCTCAGCCTGCTCGATCGGGGCGTCGCCTTCGCCATCGCGCACGTGCGCGGAGGCGGCGACATGGGCAAGCGCTGGCACGACGCGGGCCGCATGCTCCAGAAGCGCAACACGTTCACCGACTTCATCGCCTGCGCCGAGCACCTCGTCGCTCGGGGCGACACCGCGCCCTCGCGGCTCGTCATCGAGGGCGGCAGCGCGGGGGGTCTCCTCATCGGCGCCGTGCTCAATATACGCCCCGAGCTGTTTCACGCCGCGCTCCTGCGCGTGCCGTTCGTCGACGTGATCAACACGATGCTCGACGAGACCCTGCCCCTCACGGTGGGCGAGTTCGAGGAGTGGGGCAATCCCAAGATCCGCGAGCACTACGAGTACATGAAGAGCTACTGCCCGTACACGAACCTCGGCCCGCGCCGCTACCCCACCGTCCTCGTGCGCACCGCGCTGAATGACAGCCAGGTCATGTACTGGGAGCCCGCGAAGTGGGTGGCGTCGATGCGCGACCGGAAGCTGGACGACAATCTGCTCCTTTTCAAGATCAACATGGCGGCGGGCCACGGCGGGGCCTCCGGCCGCTACGACTTCCTTCGCGAGATCGCCTTCGACCATGCCTTCACACTGACCGCGCTCGGCTGCGCGTCGTGAGGGCGGCGGCGTGATCGACGGCGCCCGGCTCGTCGAGTACCTGAGCGCTTCCCTCGACGGCGCGCGTGTGGGGTTGGCTGAGCCGCCTGCCCCGGTCTCGGGCGGCTTCGACACGCGGATCTACACGCTGCGCCTCGTGGGCGTACCGCCCGCGCTGTCCGGCCCGCTCATTCTCCGGGTGCTGACACCGCACCACGATCCGCGGCGCGCCCTTCGCGAGCAGGCCGTCCAGAACGCGCTCGCCGATCAGGGTTACCCGGCGCCGCGCGTACCGCTGGCCAGCGCGGATCGGGACATCCTGGGCGCGGGCTTCCTCATCATGGAGCGCTGCCCGGGGCGTACGCTGCTCGAGCAGCGCCGGCTCGGCATGGCGGGCGTCGTGGTGCGGGCGCAGCGCCGGCTCCACGCGCTCGATCCCGAGCCGGTGATGGCGGCCCTGGAGGCGGCGGTGCCCGGGGCGGTGAAGGACCACACCGTCGAGGGGCTGATCGGGCGGCTCGAGGAGCGCATCGTGCGCGGCGGGCTGCTGGGCCTGGTGCCCGCGCTCGGTTGGCTGCGCGCGCACCGCCCCGCCGAGGAGCGGGCGCCGGTCGTGTGCCACGGCGACTTCCACCCGCAGAACATCCTGGTGGACGAGCGCCGCGAGGTCACCGGCGTGCTCGACTGGCCGAACGTCCTCTTCGCGCCGCCCGCCTGCGACATCGCCGCCTCGCGTGTGATCCTGCGCTACGCTCCGATCGACGTGACGTCCCTGCCGCGTCGTTTCCGCTGGCTGGTGCGCGCGGCGCGCCTGGCCCTGGTGCGCCGCTTCATGACGGGGCACCGCCGCGGCCGCGAGCCCCTGGACCGGTGGGCCTTCCGCCACTACGAAGCGCTCGCGTGCATGCGCGGCCTCGTGCGGGTGGCCGAGTTCCGCGCCGCGGCGGCGCGCGGCGACGCCCCGCTCAACCGGCTCGACGCCTCGAGCTTCGGCGAGCGCCTCGCGAAGCGCTTCGTCCGGCTCACCGGCGTGCAGCCCGCGCTCCCTCCCATCACGCACCCGGAGGCCTCATGACTTGGCGCATCGGCGTGGACATCGGCGGCACCTTCACCGACGTGGTGGTGGCCGATGAGGCAGGTGGGCCCCTGGAAGTCGTGAAGGTCCCTACGACGCCGCGCGACTTCGCCCGCGGCGTCCTCGACGCCCTCGCCACCGCTTCGCGCCGGCATCGTGTTGAGCCCGCCGATGTGTCGCTGCTCGCCCACGCCACCACCGTCGTGACCAATGCCCTGCTGGAGGGAAAGGGCGCGCGCACCGCGCTCCTCACCACCCAGGGCATGCGCGACGTGCTTGAGCTCCGCCGCTCCGCGCGGGCGAGCCTGTACGACCTCTTCCAGGACGGCCCGCACGTGATCGTGCCGCGCCATCTGCGCCTGGAGATCCGCGAGCGGCTGGACGCGCAGGGGCAGGTGGTGGCGGCGCTTCAGATGGAAGACGTGGACCGGGCGGTGGAGTTCATCCGCCGCCACGAGGTGCAGGCGGTGGCCGTCTGCTTCCTCTACTCGTTCCTCAACGACGCCCACGAGCGCGCGGTGGGGGCGCGGCTCCGCGCCGCGCTGCCGGGCGTACCGGTGTTCCTCTCCAGCGAGGTGCTGCCGGAGATCCGCGAGTTCGAGCGCACCAGCACCACCGCGGTGTGCGCCTACGTCGGCCCCATCCTGGCCTCGTACCTCGAGCGCCTCGAGTCCGCGGTGAAGAGCCAGGGCTATCCCTCGCCGTATGTCATGGGGTCCTCCGGCGGCGTGTTCACGGTGGCGGAGGGGCTCACGATGCCGGCGATGGCCGTGGAGTCCGGGCCCGCCGCCGGCGTCATCGCCGCCCAGCTGATCGGCCGGCGCCTGGGGCTGCCGAACCTCATCTCGTTCGACATGGGCGGCACCACCGCGAAGGCGAGCCTCATCGAGGGGGGCGAGGTGAGCACGACCTCGGAGTACGAGGTGGGCGGCGGCGCCAGCGCCCGGCGCTGGATGCACGGCACCGGGCATCCCATCCGCGTCCCCGTGATCGACCTCGCCGAGGTGAGCGCGGGCGGCGGCTCGATCGCCTGGATCGATCCGGGCGGGGCGCTGCGCGTGGGCCCCGAGTCCGCGGGCGCCGAGCCTGGTCCCGTGTGCTACGGCCAGGGCGGCGAGGCGCCCACCGTCACCGACGCCGACCTCGTCCTCGGCTATCTGAACCCGGTGGCGCTTCTTGGCGGCGAGCTGCCGGTATACCTCGATCGCGCACGCGCCGCCATCGAAGGGCGCATCGCGCGCCCGCTGAAGCAGAGCGTGGTCGAGGCCGCAGCCGGCATCGTGGACGTGGTGACGGCCGGCATGGCGGCGGCGCTCCGTATCGTCTCCGTCGAGCGCGGCCACGATCCGCGCGAGTTCACCCTGGTCGCGTTCGGCGGGGCGGGGCCGGTGCATGCGGCGCGGCTGGCGCAGGAGCTCGAGATCCCCCGCGTGATCGTGCCGCCCATTCCCGGCGGCTTCTCCGCGCTGGGGTTGGTCGCCTCCGACTTCCGGCGCGACTACGTGAAGACGTTCTATGCGCGGCTCGACGAAGCGCGCCTGGACGAGGTGGCCGCCGCCTACGCGGCCATGGAGGGCGCGGCCCGCGCGATGCTGGACGCGGCGGGCGTCCCCGAGGCGCGGTGGGAGATCACCCGCGCGGCGGATTGCCGCTACGGCCGCCAGGCCTACGAGCTCACCGTGCCGCTGGCGGCGGGGCCCGTCAGCGCGGCCAGCCTGGCTCGCCTCGCCGCCGACTTCCACGCCAAGCACCGCCAGACCTATGGCCACGCGAGCCCGGACGAGGCCGTGCAGCTGGTGAATCTGCGCGTGGCCGCGGTGGGGCGGCTGGAACCGCTGGACGTGGCCCGCGCCGGCGCGCCGGCCGGTTCCGTGACGGCCACGACGGCGGTGACCTCTCGCGAGGCCTACTTCAAGGAGACGGGTCCCGTGCGCTGCGACGTGATCCCGCGCGAGGCGCTGGGGCCGGGCGCGCGCCGGGCGGGCCCGCTCATCATCGAGGCCATGGACACCACCGTGGTCGTTCCGCCCGGCTGGCGCGCCGGCGCGGACGACCGCGGCGTCATCACTCTGGATCAGGAGCCCCGGCCATGACCGCCATGTCGAGCACCGATCCTGCCACGTTCGAGGTCGTCAAGAACGCGCTCTACTGCGCCGCCGAGGAGATGAAGGTGGTGCTGGCCAAGACCGCCTACTCGCCGCTGCTGAAGGTGGCGGGCGACTACTCTTGCGGCCTCTTCGACGTGGGCGGGGAGATGGTGGCGCAGGGGCCGGACCTCCCCATTCACCTCGGGTCCATGCCCCTCGCGGTGAAGGCGGTGATCCGCGCGTTCCCGTCCTTCGAGGCCGGCGACGTCTTCATCCACAACGACCCGTACTTCGGCGGCAGCCACCTGCCCGACGTGAACGTCGTGATGCCGGCCTTCCACGAGGACACCCTCCTGGGCTTCGCCTGCGTGCGCGCGCACTGGCCGGACATCGGATCGAACACGCCGGGCTCCTACGGTACCGCCACGGAGATCTACGGCGAGGGCCTGCGCCTGCCGCCGGTGCGCCTGGTGAAGGCCGGCGTGCCCAACGCGGACGTGGAAGCCATCATCTTCACCAACGTGCGGACGCCGGAGGAGCGGCGGGGGGACTTGCGGGCGCAAGTCGCGGCAAATCTTCGTGGGATTACGCGGCTCGGGGAGCTCGCGAAGAAGTACGGCGCCGGCCGCCTGCTCAAGATCATGCAGGAGGTGCTGGATTATTCCGAGCGCATGATGCGCGCCATGCTGAGCGGGCTGCCCGACGGGACGGCGTCCTTCGAGGAGCTCTGCGACGGCGACGGTGTGCTCGAGGAGGGCGAGACGACGGATCGCCCGTTCAAGATCCGCATGACGGTGACCAAGCGGGGCGACACTCTCTCCGTGGACTTCGCCGGCACCGACCAGCAGGTGGCGGGGCCCATGAACGCCCCGCTCAACGTCACCGCCTCCGGCATCTACTGCGCGATCAAGATGGTGGCGGACCCGACCGATCTGGTCCCGCCCAACTCCGGCTGCTGGCGCCCGGTGGAGCTGCACGCCGAGCCCGGCACCGTGGTGCACGCCCAGGCGCCCGCGCCGGTGGTGTTCGCCAACCACGAGATCTCCCACCGCGTGGCCGACATGCTGTTCGGCGCGCTGGCGCAGCTCTGCCCCGAGCGGGTCATGGCCTGCTCCCAGGGCACGTCCGCCATCCTGACGGTGGGCGGCGTGGACTACCGCAACGGCGCGCGCTACGTGTCCTACGAGACCATCAAGGGCGGCTTCGGCGCCCGCCCCACCAAGGACGGCGTCAACGGCATGTCGAGCGGCATCTCCAACACCATGAACACGCCCATCGAGATCCTGGAGATGTCCTTCCCCGTGCGCGTGGAGCGCTACGCCATCCTGCCGGACTCGGGCGGCGTGGGGAAGTATCGCGGCGGCTGCGGGGTAGAGCGCGTGTGGCGCATCCTCGGCAACCCGGCGCAGGTCAGCGTCTGCCTCGAGCGCGGCGTCACCCCGCCCTTCGGCCTGGCCGGCGGCGGCCCCGGCGCGGGCGCCCGGGTCACCCTGATCGCGCCCGATGGTACCCAGCGGCGCCTAAACACCAAAGGCACGTTCACCGCGCCGCCCGACGCGCGGATCGTCATGCACGCGCCGGGCGCGGGCGGCTACGGCCAGCCGAGCGAGCGGGATCCCGCGGCAGCGCGGGAGGATCGGGTGAACGGATACGTCGGCGGCGCGGCGGTTTGTCCCGCGTGCGCGTTCGCCGGCGAGCGATGATATCGCGCGCCGCACGCGCGACGACCCTGACGATTGCCCTTCTAGTCGCACCGCTCGCCGCCGAGGCTCAGCCGTCCTCCGACATCCCTCGAATCGGCTACCTGTCGCTCAATCTCACTGCCGGCGATACTCGACCCCGCGAGGCGTTCTTCCAAGGGCTGCGTGATCTTGGCTACGTCGAAGGGAAGAACCTGGTCATCGAGTACCGTGACGCTCAGGGAAGGCCCGACCGATTCCCCGCGCTGGCCGCTGAACTCGCGGCACTCAACGTGAGGCTCATCCTGACCGGCGGCGGTACCCTCGGGGCGCTGGCCGCCAAACGGGCGACGGCCACCATTCCGATCGTTTTCGGAGCGGTTGGGGACCCGGTGAGCGAAGGACTTGTCGCGAGTTTCGCGCGGCCCGGCGGCAACGTCACCGGCTTGGCGGTCAACTCACCGGAGCTGGCCAGCAAGTCGCTGGAGCTGCTCAAACAGGCGATTCCGGGGCTGAGTCGGGTGGCCCTGCTCCACAAGCCGGATGCGGCGCCGCCGGCCGTCACGAAGGAGCGACTCAAGAATTGGGACGCCGCCGCGCGGGCGCTGGGGATGCGACTGCAGGTGGTCGAGGCGCGTGGTCCGGAGGACTTCGAGCGGGCCTTCTCGGACATGACCCGGGAGCGAGCGGGCGCGCTGACCGTGGTTTCGACCCCGGTGTTCGACGCTGCGCCACGGCGCCTGGTCGAGCTGGCCGCCCGGAACCGGCTGCCGGCCGTCTACACGTTCAGGCCCTATGCCGACGCCGGTGGCCTCATGTCCTACGGGCCGGACATCTCCGATCTCTTTCGCCGGGCCGCGACGTACGTGGACAAGATCCTCAAGGGCGCCAAGCCGGGCGACCTGCCCGTCGAGCAACCGACGAAGTTCGAGATGACGGTGAACCTCAAGACCGCCCGGAGCCTGGGGCTCACGTTCTCGCCGGCGATGCTGCAGCGGGCGGATCAGGTCATCGAGTGATGCTCGACACGCTGATCACCGGCGGCCATCTCCTCACCATGGCCGGCCCCGGCGTCGGCTTCGTGGAGGACGG
>Ga0075421_100001343_pt1 | contig 28569 bp, 25 predicted proteins | sample SoiMetdeltSBSDD5_FD_75292 | JGI IMG/M metagenome (GOLD analysis project Ga0075421, IMG submission 75292) | Bulk soil microbial communities from a Populus tree surrounding site in Tennessee, USA - Soil MetaG P. deltoides SBSDD5 | ecosystem: Environmental > Terrestrial > Soil > Tree plantation... | reverse complement strand
ACGTCGCCGCGGGCGAGCTTCATGGCGGCCTGTTTTGCGGTTTCCGCGAGATCGACCGTGTGTCCGGCGCGGGCGACGGTCGCGCCGAGGATTTCGCGCAGTGCAGGTTCGTCGTCGATAACGAGTACATGCATGGTCAGGCCACCGCTTTCGATTGTGGAGACGGCAGGAAAATCGATGCGCGCGTGCCGCGATCGGGCTCCGACTGAAGGTCGATCGTGCCACCCTCGGCGCTCACGAGTGAACGGCACATGAAGAGTCCGAGGCCGCTGCCGTTGCCCTGCGGCTTCGTCGTGAAGCCCTGCTCGAACGCACGCGCAAGCGTCGCGCGTGACATCCCGCACCCGTTGTCGATCAGTGTGACAAGCACGCCACCGTTCAAAGCGCGCGTCTCCACACGCAGCGTGGGATTTCGTCCGGGCACCTCGCGTGTCGCGTCGGCGGCATTGATGAGCAGGTTCATCAGCACCTGCGTGAGGTGGTCGGCTACGGCGGTCACGGCAGGAAGCTGCGGATCGAGATCCATCGTGAGCTCCAGCTCGCGGAAGCGCCGGTCGTAGGTGATGAACGCGCACGTGTTGCGCACGAGCTCGTTCAGATCGATCAACTGAGGATCGGGCGAGTAGGGCCGCGTCATTTCCGCGAGCTGGCGCGTGATCTCCCTGATACGGCGGGTCTGCTCGAGGATCAACTCGGGGCGGCAGAGCTTGTGCGCCACGGGACAGGCGGCGGACTCGCGCACCTCTTCGATCGCTTCGGCGACGCCGGTGATTGCCGCGATCGGATTGTTCACCTCGTGCGCGATCGCGGCGGCGAGCGAGCCGACCGCAGCCATTTTCTCCTGATGGAAACGCTGCTGCCGGGCGATCTCGAGCTGGTTCTCTCGCTCACGCAGGTCCGACTGCATGTCATTGACGGATTGGATGAGCGCACCGAGCTCGTCGTGACGCGTGATTGCGAGCGGCGTGCCGCGATAGCCCTTTACGACGGCGAGAGCGCGCTCCTGCAGGCGGCGTATGTCGGCCACCAGCCGGGAGAAGAAGAGCGAGAGCAGAGCGGCAACACTCACCACACCGATCAGACCGAGAACCACGGCGGCAAGCGTGATGGCGTCATAGGTGGACTGGAACTGTGCGTAGACTTTGTTTCTGCGCACGGCTATCTCCGACGTGAGCTCGCCGAGCTGGCCGACGAGCTCGTGCAGCGCTTCTCGCAATTCGAGCAGGCTCGCCCGTGCCCAATTGGTCCGGATGACCGCGATGTGCTCGTCGAGGCGCGCGACCCAGGGCTGCGTCGCGGGATACGTGCCCTTCAACGTCTGTAGCGCGGCCTGCACAGCCTCGATATCGAGGGCCACGCTGTCGACGGTGACGCGCGGATTCGGCGTCGAGTACGCGTCGTTCACATTGAGCACAGCATAGGCGAGCGCCGTGTTCACGCGCGAGAGCGCTTCCTCGCGTTCGAAAATGCTTCGTTGTTCCTCCACCGTGAGCCTCAACTGCCCGCGGTGATGCGACACGATGCCGGCAACCAGCAGCACGTAGAGCAGCACGGCCGCGAATCCGATGAATCCCTTCGTGCGCAGCCGAAGGCCTGCCTGCGCCGTATTCGCGAGCCTCCCGCACGCTCCGCCGATCGCCTGGATTGCGGCGAGTGTCCCTTCGATCCGCGCGCGTATGCGAGGTTGGATACCGCGGATCAACGTCGTCTCCCATCCACATGGGCGAGGCGTTCGCGCACATGTGCGTCGACGGGCTCGCTGTCCCAATCCCGGGCGCCCGCGAGCGCAGCGGCAAGCGTGCCGTCGCTGCGAACGAGGAGGGTATGCGGGAGCGCTTTCACACCGAGCGCTACGCGCAGCGACTCCGCGCCCGTGTACATCGGGAACGAGAGGCGGTAAGCGTGCACGAATTCGCGCGCGAGATTGAGGTCGTTGTCGAGCGTGATACCGACGACGGTAATGCCGTCGGGCGCCAGCCGCGACGAGAGTCGTTCGAGAGCGGGCATCTCGTTGCGGCAGGGCGCGCACCATGAAGCCCAGAAGTTGATCACCAGAGGGCCGTGCAGTGCCTGCGCGGATACAGGTATTCCGTCGGAGAGTCGAGCCAGTCGCACCGCCTCGAGCGCCTCGTGTATGGAACGCGCCGGGAGCTCGGGACGGCCGCTGCACGCGGTAAGGACCGCCCACGCAATCGCGATGCATGCAACCAGTCGCCACGGCAGACGCGTCAACTCTCCTCCTCCCCGCCGCCCTTTGGCGCCATCAGCTGGGCCCGGCGGCGAATCTTCCACGGCAGTGTAGGGCCCGTGTCCGGGGTGGAGTTTGATCTTTCTCAATACTGGGAAGGATCATTCTCAAGTCTGGTTCTTGAGAATGGGTCAGGGCGCTGCCGAAGTGCCCGTGCCGCCCCGGATCCGCTCCTGCGCCTGCGCGATGCTCGCGCGAGTCGAGCGGGCGATCTCCGCGTCGGCCGGCACGCGCGTGAGCAGACGCTGCCAATGGCGCAGAGCCGCGTGATATTGGCGCTGTTCGAATGCCGCCGAGCCAGCGAGCGCGAGCGCCTTGACGTGATTCGGATCGGCGGCGAGGGCGCGGGCGATGAGTGTCTCGGGTTCGCCCTGGAGGCGTCGGCCCTGCGTCATGGCGAGCGCGTCGGCATAGTCCGCCAGAAGCTGGGGATCCTCGCGGCCGCGCGCAACCGCCTGCGAATAGGCGCGCACGGCGTCGGCATACCGCGCGAGCGCGCCATGGGAGCGCGCGAGCATTGCCCAGCCTTCCGCGTCCTGAGGCTCACGCTCGAGGCGGCTGGCAAGTCGCGCGATCATCGCTTGCACTTCCTGCGTATCCACGGCGTGGCGGGGCTCGGTCGGGCTCGCAGGCTTTGCGATCGATTGCGGGCTGCCGGTCATCCAATACACCGCGATCGCGGCGGTCGAGATCATCAGGCCGAGGCTGACTGCCAGGGATCGCGCGCCGATCCTGTTTTCATGTTCTTGCGGCGCTTCGGCCTCGAGATCGGCGAGCAGACGCCGTTCGATGTCCATGCGGGCTTCGTCGTAGCGATCGTGCTGGATCGAGCCGGCCACGAGGTCCTGTTCGAGCTCCCGCAGCTGGTCGCGGCACACGGCTGCAACGAGCGAATGGGATGGAGCCCCGCGGGCGGGCTTCGCCGCGAACAGCGGTGTCAACACGGCCACGAGCACGCCCGCGAACATGAGTCCGCCGATCAATGTGAAAAAGATCATCCGCTCGTCGCCTCCGCGACCCGTGCGCCATAGATGAGCTCGCGGCGAGGCTGCGTTCGCAGGCGGTAACGGCGATCGCTTGCAGCGAGCACGCCCCCGAGCCCCATGAGAATGCATCCGATCCAGATCCAGCCGACGAACGGCTTCACCTGTACGCGTACGATCCAGCCGCCGGACTGGAGCCGCTCGCCCAGCGCCACGTAGAGGTCTCGCGTGAACCCCCGGTCGATCGCGGCCTCGGTCATCACCATGCGCCGCACTTCATACACGCGCTTCTCGGGGTGCAGCACAGCGATCGCCTCGCCGCGGCGCGTGACGCTGAGCGTAGCCCGCGCGGCCGTGTAGTTCGGCCCGCGTACTTCGGCGAGTCCATCCAGCCGGAAGACATACTCGCTGACCTGCACCGTCTCACCGGGTTTGATCCGCACTTCCTGCTCGCGCTCGCACGTCTTTACGACCGCGACGCCGAAGATGAAGACGGCAACGCCTATATGCGCGAGCAGCATTCCGTAATGTGCGCGCGAAGCCGTGGTGAGCGCGCGCAGCCGCGCTGCCGCCCCGTCTCTCGAACGCATGCGTATCCACAGCGTCGAGAAGCAGGTCGCGAGCACCCAGGTTGCGAGCGCGACCGCGAGGCCCGACCGCCACGACCCGGGCATCGCAACCAGGATCGCGATGAGGCCCGCTACAACGCTCGCGATCGCAGGCCAGGAGAGGTGCAGCGTGAGGTCGGCCAGCGTGCCCCTTTTCCACGGTACGACCACGCCCATGCCCATGAGCGCGATTGCAGGCACAATCAGCGGGAAAAACACCGTTTCGAAGTACGGCGCGCCGACCGATATCTTGCCCGCGCCGATTGCATCCAGGGCGAGCGGGTAAAGAGTGCCGAGCATCACGCAGCCGGCTGCGACCGTAAGCAGCAGGTTGTTGCCGGCGAGCGCGCTCTCGCGCGAAAGGAGATCGAAACGCCCGCCGCCGCGAATCGCCGGCACGCGCCAGGCGTATACCGCGAGAGACCCGCCGATGGTCAGCGCGAGCAGCACGAGAATGAAGATCCCGCGTTTGGGATCCGTCGCGAACGCGTGGACCGACGACAGCACGCCGGAGCGTACGAGAAACGTGCCGACAAGGCTGAGCGCGAACGCAGCGATCGCCAGAAGCACGCTCCAGCTGCGGAAGCTTCCGCGCTTGTCGCTCACCGCAAGGGAGTGCACGAGCGCGGTGCCCACCAGCCATGGCATGAACGAAGCGTTCTCGACCGGATCCCAGAACCACCATCCGCCCCAGCCGAGCTCGTAATAGGCCCAGAAGCTTCCGAGCGCGATGCCGAGAGTAAGGAAAGACCAGGCGACGGTCGTCCACGGTCGCGACCAGCGCGCCCATGCCGCGTCGAGCCGGCCGGAGAGGAGCGCTGCGATTGCAAACGCGAACGCGACCGAAAAGCCGACGTAGCCCATGTAGAGCAGCGGCGGATGGAACACCATGCCCGGATCCTGGAGGAGCGGGTTCATGTCGCGCCCCTCGGCAGGCGGCATTTCCAGCCGTATGAACGGGTTCGAAGCGAAGAGCAGAAACACGAGGAACCCTGCCGAGACGAGCCCCAGAATCGCGAGCACGCGCGCCGTCATGCTCTCCGGCAGATTGCGGTTGGCGACACTCACGACCGCTGACCATCCAGCGAGCATGAGCATCCAGAGAAGGAGCGAGCCTTCGTGTCCGGACCATACTGCCGCGATGCGGTAGTGCAGCGGCAATGCAGTGTTCGAGTTCGCAGCGACGTACGCGACCGAAAAATCGTTGGCGATGAATGCATAGGTGAGACACGTGAACGCGAGCCCGACAAGAGCGAACACCGTCTGTGCTGCGGGACGGGCAACGGTCATCCACGCAAGGTGGTTTCCTGAACTGCCGAGGAGCGGTAGCACGCCCTGCACGAGCGCGATGCACAGGGCGAGCGAGAGCGCGAGTTGTCCGATTTCAGCAATCATCCGGGAGCGAAGAGCTTATCGTTCTATTCGACGTGTCTATCGCAAATCGCATGCCAGTCAGCGCGCCGCGCGCTCGCGTGCGAGGGCCGCTTCCCATTCCCATAGCGCTGCCTGCGCCTTGCGCAGATACGGATCGTTCGGCTTGGTCAGGTGGACATACGTCCGCATCGCCCCTACTGCCCCGCCCATATCCCGCAGCTGTTCGAGTGCAACGGCGAGTCCGTAATACGCATTGAGCTGGTTCGTTCGTAAAGCGATGGCACTTTCGAAGAAGTCACGAGCGGCCGCGTGGCGCTCGAGGCCGAGCAGCGCGTAACCCATGTTCACGTGCGCTTCGGGCATCTGCGGAGCGACCTGGAGCACGCGATGAAACGCGGCGGCCGCATACTCGTACTCGCGGGCGTGCAGCATCGCGACGCCCTGCATGAATCGCTGGTGGATGTCGGCCTTCTCTTCCGGTGTATGTTGCTCGCCCGGCGAGGTGCGATGCCCGTGCAGGATCCACCCCAGGCCCGCGCCGCCGATGAGGATCAACGCAAGGACCGCTAGAATCACGCGCAAGCGCACGTCCGTTATCGCGCGTGGTCCGCTGCGAGGAGCGATCGAGGGGATCGTCATACCATGCCTTTGTGCACGGCGGTCGAGACGAACGGCACGCCGAAAAACGTGACGAACGCGAGCACGAAAATCCCTATGACGGCGCAGGCGCGCAGCCGTGGGCCCGCCCGGAGCGTCACTCGAAGGTGCAGAAACGCAGCGAGCGCGAGCCAGGTGAGAAATGACCATGTTTCCAATGGGTCCCACGCCCAGTAGCGGCCCCACGCGTCCTGGGCCCAGATTGCGCCGACGATCAGCATGAGCGTCTCGAACACGAAGGCGAAAGCGAGGAAGCGAAACGCAAGCTCTTCGAGTGGCACGTCGGCGGGCAGGGTGGCCAGTCGTGTCGCGAACACGTTCATGCTGCGCAGCAGAATGAGCGCAGCGATGCCGACCGCGACGAGCGCCGCACCCAGGAAGAGTTTGCCGAAGCCGACGTGCGCGTATAGCCACACGGTGCGGTAGGTCGGTGGCAGGTGTCCGTCCTGTTCGCCGACCGCAAGCAGCCACGCACCGAGGACCAGGACGACGGCGAGCACGGCCGGCGCTGCCGCACGTACGGCGCGAATGCGCCACCACGCAATCGCGTAGACGAGAAGCAGACTCCAGATATTGCTCGAGAGCACCTCATAGAGCGTGATGAATGGGCCGTGGCCAAGCCGCGTCCAACGAAGGGCAAGCGCGATGGTGTGCAGCGCGAGTCCCACGGTCATTCCGAGACCGACGGCACCTTCGGCAGACTGCCCGCACGCGATCGCCCGCAGCGCGCTCGCTAGTGTGCCCGCATACGCGAGCAGAGCGAGCCACAGCAGCGCTGTTTCGAAGGTGAAGGTCTCTAGCATGGCGACATCCAGGAGCGCGCCGCAAAACGGCTCGCGAAATGCCACGCCAGGCCGGCTGCCGCGACGAGCGAGGCGACAACGAGCCACGGCAACGTCCAATCCGAAAACACGGTGTAACCCATCCAGGTGGTCAGGCCTTCGTACACGAGCGTTCCCTGCGCAAGGTCCATGCCACCGCCGGGTGCCAGTTCCACGCGGCGCGCACCCTCACGCACGATGAGCGTATGCCGCTGTGGCAGACGGAACTGCGAATGCCGCTCGGGATCGAGGAGCATCTCGTCGAACTTGAGCATCAGCCACAACTTCGCGTCCGCGCCGGGCGGTGTCCATTCCTGCGCCTGTCCATGTTCGTGCAACGGATAAGACGGCAGATGGATCGTGCCGCGCTGCACAGGCGAACCGTTCGCGGGCTGCCAGCGAACAATCGGCGCGAAGCCTTTGTTGAAGCTCGTGTAGAAGCGATAGCCGAACAGGGTGAACGGCACGTCATCGCCGACGACGCTCTCGCGTTCGAAACCGCTCTCGTCGCGCCATACGATGCGATTGGCGGTGCGGCCGCGTTTCACGCCCGGTGCGTAATCGATGGCGTAGCCGGCGTTGGTGAAGCGCACCTCACCGAGCTTCGAGCGGTGCCACGGCGCGGCTTGCGTGCGCGTGAGCACGCCTTCGAACGTATCACCGGTCGAAAGCTCGAGCTCACCTTTGAGATGCGTCATGCGGCCCATGGCCGCAAGCAGCAGCACGGCGGCAAGCGCCAGGTGAAACACGAGCAGCGGCATGCGGAGTCTGAAGGCCGGGTGGGCGGCGATCGCCGCGAGGAGGTTCACAGCGAGCAGCGCGCACGGAACGGCGATCAACCATGTCGCGGGCCATTGCGTGAGGTTCACTGCGACGAGCGCCGCTCCGAGTAGCCCGAACAGCACCAATGTGAGGCGAAGTGAAGCGACGGTTCGCAACGAGACAGCTTCGGCACGACGTGCGTCGAAATAACGCTTCTGGGCGGCCTTCGCGGCGGTCACGGCAGGCTCCCGCAGGCTTCGTTGCTGTCGCGCATCCAGTCCCTGCCGCTCTGGCCGTTGCCGGGCGCGCCCGCCGAGCCGCAGTCCGACTGACGCCACTGGCCGCTCGCTCTGAAGTTGCGGACCTTGAGGGCTGCGTTGAGATAGTAGGGCTCCCGGTTGTACGGCGCTGTCGTGTTGTTCTTGACCTGAGTGCCCGCAGCAAGGCCCGCTTCGGGCCCGACGTCGTTCAGGTTCACGAGCAGCGCCTTGTTCTTCCAGCCGTGCGGGACGGCCACGTGACACCACGTGCAGCGCATGCGTCCGATCTTGTCGGCGTGGAACGAATGGCCGTCTTCGTTTTTATCGGTGAGCCAGAAGCCGGTGCGCGTCTCACCGCGTGTCGCATACACGGTATAGCTGTGACACTTGAAACAGAGGCCGCTCGCCTGCTGACCCGACCCCGTAAGCGAATCCCAGGCGCCTTTCAGGATGAAGTTGTTGCTCGATCCGTGAGGGCCCCAGGGCTTGCCGTCCTCACCGCCATCCGGGATCACCGAATTGGTGGCGGTCACGTTCGAGCCATGACAGTCGCTGCAATACATGGTCTGAGAGCCGACGGCGTTCCGCCATGGAAGCTGCCAGTTATTCGCGCTCAACCCGCCCCGGACAGTGGTGCTGCGTCCTGTCTCGTCGATCACGGGATGCCACGAGCGATGGTTGTTCGTCGAATACGCCAGCGCGGCGCCGGAATCCGTAGTCGTGACTTCACCGCGATGGCTGATCGGCGCCTGGAATTCCTTCGCCTGGTTGGTGTACTGCGTGAGGTTGTTGGTGCCGGAGGGCGTGCCTCCGACATAGCCGAGACTCGGGCGATTCCCCGTCGGATAGATGTTGTTGTCGCTGTAGCCGTAATCGGAGTGGCACTTGAGGCAGATCTGGTATTCGCGCGTGACGTATGAGGCCGAGACGCTCGTGTCGGCGCTGGTGCCGGGATCGCCGCGCTTCACGAGGTAATTGACCGGCACGTTCTGAAAGGAGGCTGATCCGTAGATCGGCTCTACGCCCCACGCGCCGCGCAGCACGCCGGAGGCGATGTTCGTGTGTGTATAGCCGGTCGTGTCGGTGTGCCGATGCGTGCCGGCCGCATCGGGCGCGCCAGACAGATTGCCCGCATTGCCGACGAAAGAGCGGAACTTGACGACCCGATGCGGGTTATGACAATCGGTGCATTCCGCATGGCGGTTGCTCGTATTGCCGACGCCGAGCTTCGCACGCGACTCGATCAGGTCGGTTCCGCAGCGGTTCGCGACCGATGTGCAGTCGACGAATCCGGGATCGTTGAACGCGCCCCCGATCTCGTGCACTTCCGCGCCGGCTGCCTGCTCGAGCGAGGTGATCGGCATGCGGCGGCCCAGCTGGAACTCGCCCTGAATATTGGGCACCGTCGTGCCGGGCGTGATCGCGCTCGATGCGCTGTCGGTGTGGCATTGATAGCAGGTCTGTTCCAGCGCCGGATTGCCGCCGGATTTCGGCGTGAGCGGGCTGTCGGTTCCTTCACGAAGCAGTCGCCGTGCGCCCTGCACCGTGTGCGTATCGTGGCAGTTCATGCACGCGGCTTTCCAGACGGGCAGGTTCGCGGGAAATTCCCGCTGGGCCGCGGGCTGGGTCTTGTACGCTTGCACCGCGATGAGGGGATTGGCGTGTGCCGAGTAGGCCCACGTGCCGCTCGTCTGATTGCGATCGTGACACGCGAGACAAATGATGTCTGTCGCGTTGTCGTACGTCGCCGCGGGCGGCGCTTCCTGAAAGCGGTTGTGCCGCAGAAACTTCTGGTTTCCTTTCGACGCGTCTGTTTCCCGAATGTGCGGATCGTGGCAAGTGCCGCACTGAATCTGCCCCTGGGCGCCACTTGCCGTAGGCTCGAGCGGAAGGCGTGGCCGGTAACCCGAGGTGCGCACGCCGATCACCGTGCCCGTGCCCGGCGGCCATTTCTGGTTCGCGTCGACGGGACGCAGCTCGCCATCGCGCGTGGCGAGCGTGTTCGTGTAAGTGAGCGAGATCGGGTGATCGTTGGTGAGGTTGATGCCGAGATTACGGGTGAAGCCCGTATCCGGGCCTGCGCCGGGCGCCATGGTCCCTCCGGGCCCGGTGCCGGTCATGTTGATGCCGATGGTGCCGGGTGTCGTCGCGGAGCCCTGGCCGCCGAGCACATTCACGCTGCCGATCGCGAGCGTCCCGTCGTGGCACGAGAGGCAGAGCTTGGAGCTCCCTCCGGGCTGATCGAGCGCTCCCTGTATCACATTCGCGTCGAGTGATGACGACGTATAGACGGTATACGTCTGATTCGACAGCGCCCGGTTCCATAATGGCGTCACACCGGAGCTCGCGTGATGCGGCGTGTGGCAGAACACGCATACTTGCGTTTCCGATACGGCTTTCACCGGGCCCGGTCCCGTCGCAGACAGGTTGTGCTTCGTGTTGCGGACATCGCTCACGCGCTCGGCGAGCAACGAACCCGGCATCGCAAGCACGCAGGCAACAGCGCCGGCGATCAGCCAAATCGAACCGCGTTTAGCCATCGCCCCCGGTCTCCAGATACTGGAACACCACGACGCGGCCGTTGAACATGTCTGCCACGTAAATGCGGTTGCGGCTATCGCTCCATGCCCCCGCGGGCAGGTAGAAGCGGCCGGTATCGCGACCGAGGCCGCCGATCGCCATCAGAAACGCACCATTGCGGTTGTAGACGAGCAGGTGGTCGTAATAGGACTCGACTACGTAGATGTTGCCGTCGCTGTCGACGGTGACGCCTTTTGGACGTACGAGATTGCCGATGTAGAGGCCGCGACTGCCGAACGTGAGTCGCAGGCGCTGCCCGCCGTCCGCGAACACCTGGATGCGGCTGTTCATCGTGTCGGTCACGTAGAGCTCGCCGCGTGCGAACGCAAGATGCGTCGGAAAATTGAACTCGCCAGGCCCTTCACCGCGGCGTCCGATCGTGCGTGCGAGACGTCCTGCGTCGTCGAAGACCTTGATGTCGTGCGTATAGGTGTCGGCGACGAAGAGCTCCCCGCGCACTGGGTCGTACGCGACGCCCGTCGGGCGTCGAAGCACACCACGCCCGATCGCACGGCCGGGGTTGCCTTTCGCGTCTAGGCGCGCGACGAGCCCCAGCTCTGCGTCCGCTACGAACACGTCGCCATTCGGGCTCGCGGCCATGCCCGCGGGCGTCACGAAATTCGCAAGCCCTTCGGCCTTGTCCCACACCATCAGCGCGCCGGCATTCGGGTCGAACACGAAGACACCCTGCCGGCTTGCGTCACTCACGAAGACGCGCCCCGCGGCGTCCACCATGCCGGACTGCGGCCGCTGCAGCACGACAGGCGCTTCCTGACCGGCGATGAGCCCGGCGAGCCAGCGCAGGAAACCCCGCGCCTTCGGATCCTCCTTTGCTCGAAAGTTCGTTTCGCCAATAAGCTGGCCTGCGTACATGAATCGCGGCACTTCGGGTGGTCCTGGCCACAGGAGGCGCTTGCCTTCGGGCGCGTCTTCCATGCCGAAGTGCAGCACGCGCGGCGTCGCGGCGCAGCCGGCGAGCACCAGTGCGAGCGCCACAAGCGCCAACAGACGGGATCGTGTCCTGACCGTGGCCCGCATACTAGTGCGTCCCCTGCGGTGCCGCGATGCGCAGCACGACCACGCGCGCGCCCGGGCCGTCCGCAACCACGAGCCGATCCTCCCTCACGGCGAGGTCGGTGATCTGTACGACGCCGAGCGCCCGCCCGGCCACTTCGTGCACCAGACGGCCGGCGGCAAAGATCTTGATGCTGTTGTGAAACTGGTCTGTAACCAGCACACGACCGTGCCGATCGATTGCGATCGCGCCGGGCTGTCCGAGATCGCCGTGGCCGAAGCTCGCGCGTGCATATCCCGCGCGATCGACCACCTGCACGCATCTGCACAGCGCATCCGAGATGTGTATCGCGCCCGCACCGAGCGCGAAGGCGGTGATGTTCATCACGCGGTTGCGCTCGTCACCTCGCATGGAAATGATTTCGCGCGCATTGCCGAGCGGATGGAACGCGACCAACAGGTTCAAAACCTGATCTGCGACGAACACTTCGCCATGCGCATCGTCGACCGCGAGTGCGACTGGCCGGACGAGATTCGCGCCGTCGCTATACGACGCGAGCGGGCGAGCTTGTCGCGACAGGCGCAGCACGCGTCGTTGCGCAGGGTCGAGCACGTAGAGCGAGAGATCGTCGCCTACGGCCAATCGTGTCCCGAGCGCGACAGGTGCGCCGGGCACCGCGGCCATCGTGGAGAGCGCCGTATCGAGGCGATAGACCCTTCGCGCGCCCGTATCGGCGATGTAGAAATCGCCTCCCGCCAACGCAACCGCCGCTGGATGAATGAACGAAGTGAGTGCCGCCGGCGAGCGCAGGGCTGGCAGCCCCGAAGCGTCGAGCCCGGGGGCAAGCCGTCCGCCCGTGATCACCTGGAGCGGTACGAGAACACGCTCGCCTGCCGCGCCGCGCTCGGATGAGGCGTTGCGAGCGACGTCCTGCGTCGCGCATGCTGCGAGCACGACAGTCGCGGCTGCCACGGCGAGCCATTGCATCGCGCGTCGGCCGAGCTGTAACACATCGACGCGCAGCGTCGCTCTTCGGCCTACCATCGACCGGGCCCCGTGGTGCGATCGCCGCCCTTAATTCCGCTCGTCAACCCGCGCTTTCCGGAATGGCACAGATCGCAGCGGTCGGTCGCCCACGCCACGCGGCCGTTGTGGCACATGCCGCAGAACTTGCCTTCGACGATGTCGGCCATGCGCACGTCGTTCCCGCCGGCGCGCATCTTGAAGCCGAACTCGTCGTGGCAGACCTTGCAGCGAAAACGGATGCGGTGGAACCAGTGCGGAAATATGACGGGCGCCACGCCGTTCTGCTCGGAACGTTTGTTGAAGACGACGTCCGCGTACTCGGCCCGCGCCGGCGTATGCACGGTCGCGAGGCCCGCGAACGCAATCACGGCAACCAGCACGCTGGGCGACTGCGCCCTCATTTCTTCGCCTCGATGCGCGCCTTGTTGCGCGGCGTGTTATGGCAGCGGTGACACTGCGTGAGCGGAAACGAAACGGCCCCGTGACAGACGCCGCACTGCTCACCCTGAAGGATGCGCTCCATGCTGAAGCGGTTCGCACCCGCCTGCGACTTGAACAGGTGCTCGTGACAGTTGCTGCAGTCGAGCCATAACGTATGCTGACGGTGCGGAAATTTCACGATCGAAGTGCTGCCGTTCAGGTTGAGGAGCACCTCGCTTTCGTAGATCCTCACGCGGTATTCCGGCATGACGTTCGTGCGCGGATTGATGTCTCCACGCGCAAGCGCGGCAACCCAGTCGACCTGGTTGCCGTCGTATGCGGCGGGAAGCCGTGACAGCGCCTCTCGCGGCTGCTGCAGCACTTTCACTGCCGGATTCCTGGGATCGTGGATGCCGTCCTGCTCGAGCGGGATCCAGCGTCGCGCGATCTCGGCCGCGCCCACGGCACCCACGAGGAGCAGGAGCGCAATAACGAGCGTCGGTAGCGTGCTGCGCATTCCGAATCTCCTCGCCGCGCGCCGCCTCTGCTTTACCCCGGAATGAACACACCGGCGCTGCGGATGGCACGGACTAACTCGCGTGTGGATTCCTCGAGAAGCTTCACTGCACCGCCGTGATCGCCGTTCCGGGCCGCGGTGTCGGCGCGGCCCCGCAGATCGCGCGCAAGGTCCATGAACGAGCGCTGGTGCGCGCTCAACGTCTTATCCTTCAGCAGGACCTTGATCAGCATGTCGTGCGTGTCGTTGCGATCGAGCTCGTAGCGATATTCCTCTTCCGCGCTGGCGAAATTGAGCGAGCGCACGAGCGTGTCGCCGGTCCGCATCGAAGCGACGGACGCTTTCGCGATCAGGTACGCCTGATCCAGCGCCGAGCGCGCCTGCCCCAGGTCCTTTGCGGCCGCATGCGCCTGTGCTTCTGCGACGAGCTTCTCGATCGTGCGGGCCGCCTCGGCGACGCCGGCCGTGCCGGGCTTCTCGAGGGCGATTCGCTTCTGAGCGGCGGCAAGCGCGCGGACACTTTCCAGCCGTGCGTCGAAGTCGGCCTGCTGCTTCGGCGCGACGACCTGCTCGGGCGCTGCATAGCGCACCGCTTCGAGCATGCGCGTGCTGGCTTCACCGAGCATCGTGGAAGCGTCCGTGTAATTGCCGCTTTCGAACGCCGCGCGCGCCCTGCGGTAAGTCGCACGTGCCTGCTCCCGTCGCTCGAGCGCGCGCGCATCGCCGCTCGCATCGATCTGACGCGAAGCCGACGAGCTCTCGAGCAGGATGGAAACAGCGCCGAGGCGCTTCTCGAGCTGGGTCCGATCGATCTCCGTCGCACTCTGCACGGGCATGGCCGCGTTGAGCGCGAGCCCGAGGACGATGACCGCGGGTTTGCGCCAGTTCCATTGCTCACGATGCATATCTGTCTCCCGTGCTTGTGTGTTGCCGTTCACCGGCCGGATGCCGTGCGCGCCGCATCCTTGCTCCTCGAATGGCACAGGCGGCAATCGGAAATCGGGAACGCCACTTTGCCGTGGCACGTGCCGCAGCCCTGACCCATCACGATGCTCGCCATGCTCATGCGGTTGGCGCCTTTCTGCGGAACGAAAATCGCCGGATGGCAGCTCGCGCAATCGAGCCATTCGGTGTGCTGCTTGTGAGGAAACACGACGTCGGGCATGGTGCCTTTCACTTCGCGCACGATATTCATGTCCATGACGGTGGGGTCGCCGGGCGCTTTGACTTCCCAGCGAGGCTGGATCTGCCGCGCGCTCAATGCACCCACCCAGTTCACGTAATTTCCCGCCATCGCACGCGGCAGCTTGTCGAATGAGGCTGCCGGCGGCTGTAGTGCGCTCGTGCCGGCGCTCGCCGGATCGTGGATGCCGTCTTCCAGGGGAGGTGGATTGCGCTGCGCGGAGCCGGACCACAGTCGGTTGAAGGCGTTCGGGTCACCGGCGCCGCTCGGCGGGCGCGCTGCGAGGGCAGGCGCCGCGGCCGCGGGTGCTTCGAGCGCGCGGGCGATTGTCACGCGTGGCTGCTCCGCCGCCGGCGCGTCGCTGCTTCGAGCGGCGGGTGCCGCCGCGGCAACGACCGTGCGTTCCGCAGCGGCTGCGGCGGGGCGGACCTGTGACACGATGAAATCGACCGCCGCGCGCACCTCGGTGTCCGGAAGCCCTGCGTTGCCTCCTTTCGGCGGCATCGCGCCGGTGCCTTTGATCGCGCGCGCGTACAGCGCGGGCATACCTTGCGCCACCCGGGAAGCCCAGGCGCTCGTGTCACCGAGCTTCGGGGCGCCCGCGACGCCCGATGTGTGGCACGCCGCGCAGCTCATCTGGTAAACGGTCTTGCCGGCGCCTGTATCGGGCGTACGCGCTGGCGCCACGCGCGCCTCGACGGGCACAGCTTTGGCGGGCGCGCGCGCTTCCGCCGGCGCGGGTTGTGCAGCGCTGCCGGACGTGTGCGAAGCGCCGACCATGTAATTCACGATCGCCATGACCTGTGCGTCGCTGAGCGAGCCGGCGCCGCCGCGCGCCGGCATCGTGCCAGTACCTTTCAGCGCGGACGCGTATAGCGTCTGGATACCTTTCTTCGTGCGCTTCTCCCATGCTGCGGCATCGCCGACCTTGGGCGCGCCGGCTGCGCCGCTCGCGTGGCATCCCGCGCAATACGTGCCGTACAACGCTTTGCCGTCAGGCAGCTCGGCGGCAGGAGCGAGCGTTGCGGTGAAGAGCAGGGCGGCGCTGCCTAGTAGCGTTCTAACGTTCATGCGGGCCTACCTTCTGGACCGCGCCTGAGCAGGCGCGCTCGATGCCGGTGGATTGACGAGGTTCACGGTGCTGTGATGGACCTGCGTCGGGGTGCCCGGTTTGCCGGAGTGGCACAGCTCGCAGTTTTCGACAGACCACGCAACGGTGCTGTTGTGACACGCACCGCAGAACTGGCCGTCGATGATCTTCACCATGTTGATGTCGTTGCCGCCAGCTTTGAATTTGATCCCGAGGTCGGTATGACAGGCCTTGCAGCGAAAGCGCACGCGGTGAAACCAGTGCGGGAAGACCACCGGGCGCATGCCGGCGGCGTCCGAATAGTTGTTCAGCACGACGTCGCCGTACTCGGCGCGCGCATCTCGAGCGTCGTATACGAAGCTCACTACTATGAGGAGCGCTATTGCTGCGGTAAGTAATGCTTTGCACCGGTTCTTCATTACCCTTTCCTCAGAACTGCCCGAATTGGCGCGCAACGCGCAGATACACGAGGCCGTTGCGCTTGCCGTCGATGTCCGCGAGACGTGTCGAAAGGCGGATCTCGATGCGGCCGATGTTGTAGTCGAAACGCTGCTCGAAAGATTGGCTCACCTGTTCGCGAGTCGCGTTCACGTCGCCCTGCAGGCGTGTCGAATATTGCGTGTCGTTGATGTTGTACTGGGCGAAGTAACGCAACCGCGGCACGCCGAAGGCGCGGACGTGCTGATACGAAACGCTGCCGTTCACGACCCAGTCGAAGCCCGAGGGAGGGCTCTCCGGCGTTGTCTGCTGCACGGCCTGCGCAGTCAGATTCGCCGCGGCGAACGAGTAGCGATTCAACTGGACCTGACCGGTCGCCTGCGCATTGAAAAGCTGAAAACGGTTCGCGTTGTGGCCGTAGGTGCGCGAGTCGGCGCCGAGCACGCTCAGGAATCCCGTGGTGTTCGCGGTCGGCATGAGCCGCCACGTGAGGCTCGCGTTATGGCTGAGCGCAGTCGAGCGCGCGGTAACAGTGTCGTAGGTGTTGTTCACGCTTTGGCCCGCGGCAAACGTGAGCGCGCTCGACTGAGTTACCGCGAAGTCACGCGTCACGTTGTGCCCGAGCTGGCCGCCGACGTTGCGCCGACCTCCGTGGAGGGTCGACGTCTGGTTCGCGGCATTCGCGGAGACGTTCCATGTGTAGATGAAGCCGCCCAGCTGACGCGGGTCCCCTATATGCGTGATGCTCCCGGTTTGCGCGGTGAGCAGATCGTTCGTCTGGCTGGCATCGACCTGCGTCACCACGCCGCTTGCGCCGATCGTCGTATTTCGGGTGAGGGCATAGGTTGCGGCGGCACTGCCGGTGAGCGTGCGTGCGTCGCTTCCCACGCCGTTGTTCTCGGTCGTCGACTGAAAGAACCGTCCGCCGCCCGTGACGAGCAGCGGCGAGTCGTCGTCGGGTCGCCACGTGCCAAACGTGCTCGCCTGCGTGAAGTTCGCGCGGTTGTCGTGCGATGCGCCCGCGGAAACGAGGTGAAAATCACTCGCGGTGTACGAGCCCAGCGTCTCCACGGAAAGGTTGGGGTCGGGCGAATAGCGGTGGCGCCCGTAGAGGCGCTTGAGCTGGGTGCTCTCCCCCGTGTTGCTGCGCCGGTTGTTCGTATATCCGCCGGCAAGATCGAATACGTGCGAGCCGTACAGGCGGTTTGCATTCAACGCGAGCGCATTGACCGTATCGCGGCCGAAAGATGGCGATGTGAGCGTGCTGCGGTCGAACGAGCCCGAGTAGCTCGACTGAGCGTCAGCGGCCGTATACGACTGCCGCGCGCCGAAGCGTGTATTCACCGTGTCGTTCTGAACGAGCTCCCCGTTTGCGCGGGTGTCGCTACGCTCGTAATAGGCGTTGAACGGGAAACGGCTCACCGGGAATAGTGCGAGCGTGCCGGCACCCGTAATCGCCGCCGAGCTCGAGTCGAGCGATCGATCGTTCGGCCCACCCCCCCCACCGCCGCGCTCGCGAGCGGTGAGCAGACCCAGGCTGGCACCGATTTGCGCGAACCAGGGCTGGTAGATATAGCTTGCACCGCGAATCGTCGAGTATTCGAGCAGCTGAAAGCGCGGGCTCTGATCGGCGACCTTGTGTGCGCGTGCTTCGGTCGTCATCGTTCCGCCCCATCGGATCGGAGGGATACCCCAAGGCCGGTCGAAATCTCCGGCAGGCTGGGCATCGGCAGGTGCGCGTGATCCGCCTCCAGTGGCCGCTCCGGCGGGCTCGGCGTCGCCTGGTGGTGGCGAGGCCTGAGCAAGCAGCTCTCCGCGCAGGCCGAGCGGCGGCCGCATGGACGGCACCAGGCCTTCGGATTCTGCGAACGACACGCTCGCGTGCATGGCCAGTCCTATGTACCCGGCGAGAAAGTGGGCCGTGTAGTAACGGCGGTCGACGGGACGCACATCGTTTCTTCCGGCCCGCGCTTCGTGAACCCTTTAGTGAGGCTGCTCTGGGCGAAGACCATTGCCGGAGCGTTCCGCGTACTGCGGATCCATGGTGATCTCGCTTTTCGCGCGCAGCGCCGCGATGAGGTCCTGCCAGCGCTGCTCGCCCTGCTCGCGCTGCCACATCTCGATCACGCGCTCGCGGACCGCATCGATCGGCTTCAGGCGCGGTGCGCGTCGGTCGGCGAGGCGAAATACACCGACGCCTTCGAGAATGCGAACGGGCTCCGATACGCTGCCGACTTCCATCTTGTCGAGCAGATCCTCGACGTTCTGCGCGAGCATTCCGCGGTGCAGATAACCGACATCCCCGCCCTTGGCCGCCGTGTCGTCCTGCGAGTGCGCGCGCGCGAGGGCGGCGAAGTCTTCACCCTGGCCCAGGCGTTCTACGAGTGCCTCGGCCTGCGCAGCCGTGGCATCCCACGTTTCTCGCGGCGACGAGGGATCGACTCTGAGGAGAATCACCGAAACGCGAAACTGCTCGGGTTCCGTAAACAGATTCGTGTGGGTCGCGTAATAGCGCTCGATTTGCGCGGCGTCGGGATCAGCTACGCTGCGAGTCGTGGCTTCGAGTTGTGAGACGATGTTTTTCTCTTCCAGAGCGCGCGTAAGCTCGGGAAGCAGGCGCTCCCATTGAGATGCGTCCCGGATACGGCGCTTGTAGGCCGAGAGATCCGCACTCACCTTGTCAGAATCCACTGCGATTCCGCGCCGCGATGCTTCCTTCACCAGCAGGACACGGTTGACGAGACCTTCCGATACTTCCTGCCTGAGCGCCGCAAGTTGCTCTTCCCGCGGGCGGCGGTGATAGAACTTCTGACTGATCGCTCCGGAGAGTGCGGATTCGACCTCCTGCACGGTAATGACGGTGCCGTCGACCACGGCGAAGGAGGGCGCGCTCACGTCCTCTGCCACTACCGTCGTCGCGCCGAAGGCGAGCGGTGTCGCGAGCAATGCGAGGGCGGCAGCTTTCCTCAACACAAACGCGGGTTCTTTCATGCGGCGCTCCTGAAAAAAAAGGCCAGACGGGCGTCTGGCCCCCAAGGAAGTTCATTACGGGCTTACTTGTTGTGGCAGGTGAGGCACAGCGCGCTGCCGGTGTTCGCGATGCGGAGGAACGTTTTGCGTGTGGTCGTTTCCTCGACGTGCGGATCGTGGCAGCTGGCGCACTCCACCGAGGGACCAGTGCCCGCTGTGAACGTGCGGCGATAGAGCGGCATGTCGGTCTTCTCGCGCGCAGCCGTGCCGCCGGCGCTGTTGACCCACCACTGGATCGATCCGTTGATGGTGCCGCTCGTCGGCGCGTTGAAGTCCGTGTCGACGCACGTGCCGCCGGCTTCGGTGATGCCTCCGCCGCAATACGCGACACCGACGGGATGGTCGTTACGCAAATCGCCGGTGAGGTTCGTCACGCCTCCTGAGGGCATCTTTCCGTCGGCCGTTCCGGTCCAGGTGTAGTTCTGTGCGGCGCCCGCTGCGTTATAACCGCCCGAGCCCGGCGCATTCACCATGTTGTCGAGCGCTTGCGTGCCGTCGTGGCAGGAAAGGCATGCTGCCGAGACGGAACCGATTGCGAGCACTTCGCCATCCAGGGAGGCGGAGGTGCCGCCGGTGCCATAGAGCTGATACGTTGTCGCGGGAAGCGCCTTGTTCCACATAGGCGCAGTGACGTTGGTATTCGCACCGTGCGGGGTGTGGCAGAACACGCAGATCTGATCCGTGCCGCCCCCTGCCGACACGTGAACGGCCTGCGTCCCCTCCGAGCCGAGATTGTGTTTCGTGTTTGCGATGCCTGCCAGCGCGCCATTTGCCGCCATCGACGCGAACACGGCAAAAGCGGCCGCCGCAATCCATCCGCCGACCGTGTCCAGCCTGCTTCTTCGAGTCATGAGAAACTCCTTTGTCATTTTCGGCTGTGGGCGACAGCCGATCTCCCGTTCGTACCTGCTGATGCACCACAGCGCATCATCCGTGCCAGCGTGCGGGCGACGACATCGCTGCTTGCAGCACGGGGCTTTAAAGCAGAAACGCCCGCAATGCATGCGGGCGTTTCTCGATCGAGGGAATACGCTTTCCCGAATCCGGGAATCGGGAGTCAGCGCGCGACGGTCTTCGTGCCGGTCCGTTTACCGAGCCAGCCGGCGTCTGCCTTCATCGCGTACGGCCGGTAGATGTCCACTTTTCTGAACCACTGATCGACCATGTACACGCGGCCATCTTCGTCGACGGCGATGCCGGCAGGCAGCATGTAACGCGCGGGACCATCCTGTTCCGAGCGGGTGCCGACGAACATCAGCAATTCACCCTCGCGATCGAAGATCTGGAAATTGCCGAAAGCCGTGTCGACCACGTATACGTTGCCCTCGGCATCGACCGCGATCTCCTTCGGACGCGCGAACTGGCCGAACTGGCGGCCGATACTGCCGAAGCTCTTCAGGAACTTGCCGTCTCGATCGAAGATCTGCACGCGGAAATTGCCGGAATCGACGATGTACAGGAGGCCATTGTGATTCACCGCGATGTCGCGGGGGAAGTTGAATTCCCCTGCTTCCTTGCCGCGCTTGCCGAAGTCGAACAGGTGCTCGCCGGTAATCGCACTGACGACGCGGACGCGATGTTGCTGCGAGCTCACGCCGCCGATATCCACGAGATAGAGGCGATCACCTTTCGGATCGACGGTCACGTTGGCAAGGCGATCGAACCATTTCGCATTGCCTATCTTGCGCAGGAATTTGCCGTCGCGATCGTAGATCATGATCGCTTTCGCGGTCGTGTCGGCGACATAGACGTTGCCATTGCGGTCCACGTCGAGCCCGAGCGGCTTCGACAGCAGGCCCGGGTCCTCCGCGCCGATCCTGTAGTGGCGGCCGCCCGGAATATCGAACACGCGTATCACGGACTCCACCGTATCGGAGACGTATATACGGCCCTGGTGGACCGCGATCGCGCTCGGCTTGTTCAGCACTTCTCCGCGGCGCGCGGCGCCTGTCAGCAAGCGCTTCAATTCCGCGTTGCCGGTGTCGGGCACGACATCCGCGCTGCTATAGATCGTGCGCTCGTATATGAAGCGCGGCGCGTCCGGTGGCTTCGGAAAAACCGGTGGGCCTGTGTCGGTTGTCTTCTGCACGGGCACCGGTGCGCACGCCTGCAGCACCGCAGTGGCTAGCGCTGCTGCAGCGCCCGCGAGCAGCGTACGGCGGCTGTAATCCGGATGATGAGACATGGGCGTCCTCCCTGTTGACCGCCCTGGAGCGCTGAGCAGAACCCGTGCCAGATGCGATTTATGCTCAGGAAGCTCCACGCTACCGCGAGCTGGCTCGGCAGGTCGTGAAGAACGTCTAGCCGCCTTGGCTTTGTGCCTCGCTCTCGATCAACGTGAGGAACGCATCGTATTCCTGCACGAAGCGCAGGGCCTGGGCGGCGACGTTCTCGTCCCTGGCAGCTACTGCGGATTCATAGAGGCTCAGCCAGTACTGGCGACGAGCTAGAGCCGTGGTCTTTTCCAGGCTGGGTGACTCTTCGGTCAAGTGGGTGCATCCGTCGATTGAGGATGCGTATTGTCGAGGCGGGACCCCGGATCCGTCTGTCGGGCGTTCCCTGACACACCCGGCGTGGCCGTCGGGTGTCGCGCGTCGAGTCGAAGTTGCGTAAGACAAGCCGCAGGCGCGTTCTGCCCGAGTGCGTCTCAGGACGGACGGCTACTCTGTGGATCGAACCACGGCAGCAGGCCGTCTACCAGATCGACCCCGTATTGCAGTGCTTCACGAAGGACGTCTTCCTCACTGGCGAGATCCTCATCCAGAGGCAGAGTGAATCTCCTGTCCTTGATATGTCCGCCGCCGTGCGTCAGGGTAACACTGCCAACGTATCCCCCTGAGAGTCCCTGGATTACCTGCACGTTTATCGCAAAACCCTTGTAATTGCGCGAGCCCACGCACCCTCCTGGTTGAAACCGGGAGGAATCTAGCAGCGGCGTTCCAGTGCCGCGCGGCAAGATGTCTCAATTCAACCGCTTTAGGAGCGCACTCGCGACACGCCCAGGAACGGCCGAGGCCGCGTCCGGTGACACAGCTGTCTCTCAGCCGGTCGCTACTTACACTAAATGCGTCAGGCAGGCTGTCGCAGCCCCTCCGCTGAGCCGGACGGACGGGATGGGCGCCGCGCGCGCAAGACGGCCTTTGCAATCTCGATCGAGATCGAAATTCCAATTCCCAGTGCCACGATGAATGCTATCTCGCCGATGCTCGGCATGACGATGCCGAAAGCGTCGCGAACGGAATCGAATTGAATCAACACGGCGATGAGGACGAGCTCCCACAGGATGGCCAGCAACAGCCACGAGTGCGGGGGCGCTTTGAAGACGCTGTAGCGCAGCGACCTGAAGTTCACGGCAAGCAGGAGCTCGATGATCACGAACATCATGAATACCTGAGTGCGCGCCACCTCGATGTTCTCCATATTCGAGAAGAACATCCACAGGAAAAGAGGGCACTCGATGATCACGCCGAGCAGAATCAGGCTGCGAACGTCGAACGAGAAAACGCTCTCGCGTGGATCGCGCGGCGGGCGCTCCATGATGTCAGGGTCGGGCGGTGAGACGCCGAGCGCAAGGGCCGGGAGGCCGTCGGACATGAGGTTGATATAAAGGATCGCGGCCGGCAACAGCGGCAGGAACGCAGGCCCCATTACAAGTACCACGCCGCCGAGCACGACGATCTCGGTGATGTTTGCGCGCAGCAGGTACGTGAGATATTTCTTGATGTTGTCGTAGACCCACCGGCCGCGTTCGATCGCCTTGACGATGGTCGCGAAGTTGTCGTCGCTCAAAACGATGTCGGCAGCTTCCTTGGCAACGTCGGTTCCGGCGATGCCCATCGCTACACCGATATCCGCATGCTTGAGCGCGGGCGCATCATTCACGCCATCGCCCGTCATGGCAACGACATGGCCTTTCTCTTTCCACGCACGCACGATCTTGAGCTTGTCCATGGGTGAGACGCGCGCGTAGACGGTCACCTGCTCGACCACGGCAGCGAGGGCGTGCGCATCCATCCGGGAAAGCTCATCGCCACTCAGCACCTTGTCTCCCTCTCGATAGATACCGATCTCTTTTCCGACTGCGACGGCGGTGAGTTTGTGATCCCCTGTGATCATGACCGGCCTGATGCCGATCTCGCGGCACACTCGTACCGCCTCGATAGCTTCATCGCGGGGCGGATCCATCATGCCTACGAGGCCCAGGAACACGAGATCGCGCTCGACCTCTTGTTCCGAGACTGGATCTCCCGGCATGAGCTCGCGACAGGCAATACCGAGCACTCGCAACGCGTCGCCTGCCATGGCGGCGTTGATCTCTTCGAGCTTCGCGCGCTCGCTTGCGCCCAGGGCAACCACCGCGCCGCCGCTGTAGATGCTCGAGCAGCGCTCGAGAAGAACCTCGGGCGCGCCTTTCACCAACGCCACGCGGCGCCCATCGCGCATCGCATGAATCGTCGTCATGCGCTTGCGCTCTGAGCTGAACGGTATTTCATCCGTGCGGGGCGCCGACTCACGGAGCGTATCCGCCTGCATGCCGGCCTTCGAGGCAAGGACGACCAGCGCGCCCTCCGTCGGATCGCCCGCGACGAACCAGCGCGGCCCATCGTTCTTCAGCAGCGCATCGCTTGCCAGCACACCGGCCTGCAGCAGTAACCGGACGGTCTCGTCGTCTGCGCCTTCGCTGAGAGCACCTTCAGGCGCGTAGCCCACGCCGCTCACTTCGATCGTGCGACCGGCTACATGGAGCCGCCGCACCGTCATCTCGCCTTTCGTGAGTGTTCCCGTCTTGTCCGAACAGATGACGGTCGTGCAGCCCAGTGTCTCGACCGCAGGCATTCTGCGAACGAGCGCATTACGCTTCGCCATCTCGTGCATGGCGATTGCCAGCGCGCCAGTGACGATAGCAGCGAGGGCTTCCGGCACGGCAGCCACCGCGAGCGCGATCGCAAAAAGAACGATCGGCAATGTGGAGGTCAGGTGGAAGGTGCCGGCCCAAAGCTCGCGGCCAACGCTGATGCCGATCACGACCAGGCAGATGCCGAGCGTGATAATGCTCAGCCATTTGCCGATCTCCCGGGTGCGGCGTTCGAGCGGCGTCTTCTCGGCGCTGACCTGCGCGACTTCGTGCGCGATCCTGCCGAATTCGGTCGACATGCCCGTTTCGCAGACGAGCGCTTTGCCGCGACCGTAGGTGACGGTTGTGCCCGTGAAAACCATGTTCTTGCGGTCGCCGACCGGCGCTTCGTGCCCGAACACCGCGAGCTCTTTGCTGACCGGCAACGACTCACCCGTCAAAGGTGCCTCGTCACACTGTATCGAGACGTTCTCGATCAGCCGCGCATCGGCCGGGATCCTGTCGCCGGCTTCGAGCACGAGAATGTCGCCCGGCACGAGCTCCTTCGAGAGAACTTCGACTTCCTTGCCGTCCCTGAGCACCGTGATCATCGGCGAGAGCATGTTCCTGAGTGCTTCGAGCGCGCGTTCGGCGCGGTATTCCTGGAAGAAGCCGAGCAGGGCACAAAAGACGATGATCACGAAGATGATCACGGCGTCGACGTACTCGCCGACAAGCGCAGACAGCACCGTCGCGACCAGCAGGATCACTATGAGTATGTTCTTGAACTGATTGAAGAAGAGCACCCACGGCGACGCTGTTGCCTCATGCGTGAGCTCGTTCGGCCCGTGCTTTGCGAGCCGCTGGCGTGCGTCAGCCGAAGTAAGTCCGGATCCGGGATCCGCCTGCAGGTTCTCTAAAGCCGTCTGGATATCGATCGAATGCCATGCATGCTCTGCCATAAAGCCTCCACCGTCGTTGGAAGGCAAAGGTCTCGCTGGCAAAGCTGCACCTGCCGACCGGGCCGGGGCACATTGCGATTACCCGTGTTGACGGCCACGTCGCAGCGGCTGAGCGGCCGCCGTAGCTACTCCCCTTCGGAGCGGCGCCCGTTCTCCTGAACGAATGCGCCGATGAACTGTAGCACGGATGAATGCACGTCTTGAACGCATTCGTTTACTCGATGCGTTCATCCAGTCCTCAGCTTTCGTCCTCTCCGCGCGGCAGCGTGTAGACCGGCAGCTTCAGCCCCCAATGGATGGCCGCGATGCGCAGGGCGGCGATGAGCGACATGCCCGCCAGCGCGGCGATTGCCCGCTCGATCACGGGCTGCAACAACAGGTATGCCGCCACCCCGGCAATCGCGGCAGTCGCATAGAAGCGCCCGCGACGAAAGATCAAAGGGATCTCGGCCGTGAGCACATCACGCAGAACGCCGCCGGCAACGCCTGTCATCGTGCCCATCAGCACCACAGTGCCCGCGGGCAGGCCGCGCTGCTCGGCGATTTGCGCGCCGCTGATTGCAAAAAGTGCGAGGCCGGCGGCATCGGCATAGGCGAGGCTGCGCTCGGGCGGTCGAAAGCGGCGGGTGTAAGCGACCGTGACGAGCGCGGCTGCGAGGATAATCCAGAGATAGACGGGCTGGTCGACCCAGAACACCGGGTGGCGATCGATCAGCAGGTCACGCAGGGTGCCACCGCCGATCGCTGTTGCGGTCGCAATCACCACCACTCCGATCAGGTCGAGGCTCTTTCGTCCGGCGGCGAGCGCGCCGCTGATCGCAAACACCGCGACGCCCGTGTATTCAAGCATCGGAATAATCATGCTGATACCTCCTTTGACCGGCAATCGTTCTGTCACTCGGGGGAAGTCGGCGCTCTGCCGTGAAGATCGCTGGGGCAAGCGGCTTCGGCGTGCAGGAATATCATGACACCGACTGGCGCCAAAACGGCGGCAGGGGAGGGCTCGTTAAACGCACTGCGTGAGGGCTGGGGACGCTGGCAAAAGCGAGTGAAGTCGCGGCGAAGGTAGCCGCAGCAGTGAAGTTTGAACTCCGCGCGCGTGTTATGGAGTGCGACCAAGGCGTTCTGCGACGGAAGACACTGATATGTAAAGACCAGCATTTGATCTGCCGGACATAGTCCGATCATCTCATCGTCACGGGCAGAGAACGACCAGGAGCCGGCCTTCAGATTTTCCGCTCATCTGCGTCCGACTTCTCGTCAGCCCTGCGCATGAACGTCGCGCATTGGCGCATAGCAGCAACAGAGCTTCGGTCGGCAGTCCTGACGCAAACAAAAAGCCCCGCCGCGGCGGGGCTACCGATGCTGTCCTGCTGCGCTGGAATTAGGCGCGCAAGCTATACATTACGTTTGGCCCGCCGCCGCAACCCCAAAACTCCCGCAAGAGCGCTCGCAAGCAGTGCGAGCGTGCCGGGCTCCGGGACGCCAGAAGGCGGGTTGGGTTCGATTGCCAGTGTGGTTCTGATCCCAAATGTGAATCCATGCCAGTTCTCCGGCGTCGGCACGAGCCATGAAAACTCGCTGAAGGTGCCGATAAACTGAATCGTGCCATGGCCTTCATTGCCTCGCAGAATGTCACCCGGTAATTCCTGGAGAGCAGAGCCTGATCCGCCGAAGAAACCCGCGCCTTGGCTGACTATGTCGAATGGAGAGTCAAAGTCATACGTCGTCGGCAGGCCCGGATTGCCCAAGCTAACGATCGCCATGATGGGGTCTTTGATGGCCTCAGACAACGTCACTCGATACGTCTGGTTCTGGCCTCCGATCAACGCCAGCAGCTCGCAGTTGGGCGGGGCATTGGAGACCTGAGCGCTTATATAAGGCGTACTTGGGTTCCAGAAGTTCGTCCCGCACCCGGTCTGTCCAAAGAAGAATGTGCCGGGGCTACCGTTTGCGTTTATTGCCTGGAATCCGACAGTCACAGTAGACGCATCGGGTAGGGTGATTACGCCCGACGCGGTGCCACCGGCCGCATTAACCGTGATCCAGTCGACGTAGTTGTATGGAACTGCCGATGCGACGCCCGAGACTAAAAAGAGGGTTGCACTAAGAAATGCGCGTTTCAACGAGCCCATAACATCTCCCCTGTCTGTTGGACAGCGCAGGCATAGCACACTATGTGCCACTTTGATATGTGTTTGATTGTATGTAGTTGTCATTACCTTGCGGGAGGCGTGCTGTAAAGATTATCGACGTCGGCTGTGACTGCTCGCTCAGCCGAACGCATCAACTGCACACGCTGTCTGCTCACGCAGTGCAGGCTAACTGTATCACTTGAGCTTCTCGCAACGCACGCCCCACAACCGCAGCACGATCAATCCGCATTACCTCCTAATCGAAAGGAAACGCATGAGCAACGAGAACGACGGCAGCAGCAACGGCAGCAACAGCACGACAAGCATCGAGGTATTCGTCAGCAATCCGAAGACGGTGAAGATCGGTGATCTTGAAGTGTCGCGTGAAAAAGCGATCCAGTTGGGCTACCTCGATCCAGAGCAGGAAGCGCAACGGCCCCGCTACAACATCACGACGCAGCCGCAGCAAGGCCCCGAGCAGATCGGCAACACGGGGCAGCACGAGGCCACTGCTGCCGACCAGCACTCCTTCTTCGACACTGAAGGCGAGACGTTCTATCAAGGTGTCACGTCAGAAATGCCCGAGCCGCTACAGCAGCGAGCCATCGAGACGATCATCTCCAACGGCATTGACTCGCTCGACATCCGAGCAGCGGAAGCGTACGGCATAGACGCCTACGAATATCGCAACATGGCAACTGCACTCGCTGCCGCGTTCCAAGGCCAAGCGCAGGGGTATGTCCAGTCACGCGGCATCAACGCTGAGGACTTCTTCGCGTGGGCGAAAGAGAATCAGCCGAGAGAGCTGGCCGACGCAGTTCCCCTCACGACACATCCGCAAGCCCAACTCCGTGCAGCCGGTCGTGTTCGAACGGCTGGCAACGATACGATGCCCTCCGTTCGCGCGGCTTGATTGTGCGCAAGTGCAGCGTAGCACCGTAACGACGACGCTTCGTTTTCTAAGGGCGCCTCTTTCGCGAGCGGTTATGCCATACCGCCATGCAGAGTAGACCGGATGTGGCACCGAGCAGCATGCCAACCAATTGGGAAACAACCCAGAGAGAGTCGTGCATGTTAAGCCTCCGTTGCTGACTGAACGATCAGGGCAGTGGCACACTAGCCAAAGTTAGCGATACCAATATTCTTTAGCCCGTGCCAAGCCGCGTAAGCTGCGATGACAAGCGGAAACGTGAGTACGAACAAGAGCCCGATAACTGGACCTGCGAATAGAAGCGCAGCAGTTTTAGCGAGAGCAATCAGTTCTCTTCTCGAAGCAGTGCTGCACAACCGTTGTGGCTCGGCGTTTGTAACTACAGTGTGGAAAATCAGTTCAGACATGGTGCCCCTCCTTTCCGAACTTCCTCTGCAAGGGCCTGCGCTTCACCTGAGCGCCGTCGTTATCACCATAGTTCGCGCGAGTTGCTGTGAGACGTCACACACGTAACACTATGTTTCCGGCACGTAACTTCTGTGCAAATCCCAACATGGATCAAAAAAATGCAGCAAGAGCACTGGGCTTCGCCCGCTATTCCGGACACTTTTGATAGATGCGATGATGCTATTGGAGGTGTCAGATGGGAAGGCGAACGTTTAGTGCGGAATTCAAGCGTGAGGCAGTAAGGCTTG
>Ga0075421_100001341_pt1 | contig 28581 bp, 27 predicted proteins | sample SoiMetdeltSBSDD5_FD_75292 | JGI IMG/M metagenome (GOLD analysis project Ga0075421, IMG submission 75292) | Bulk soil microbial communities from a Populus tree surrounding site in Tennessee, USA - Soil MetaG P. deltoides SBSDD5 | ecosystem: Environmental > Terrestrial > Soil > Tree plantation... | reverse complement strand
GCCGCCAGCGGACGCCGCGAGATGAACGCCAGCAGCGTGGCCGTCCCGTACTGGCCGAACAGGAACCACGTGAGCGCGCGCACGCCGATCCAGCCGCCGGCCGCGGTGGCGATGATCATGGCCGGGCGCTCCGCGAACCACGGCGTGAACGTCACCACCATCTCGCGGTAGAGGAACATGATCTCGAAAAACGCCACCGAGAGCTCGACCCCGACCATCTGCCCGATGAGCTTCCGCTCACGGCTCCGGAAGGCATCGGCCAGCCGCTGCGCGCACGCGAAGCTGCCGCAGATGAGGATGAACAGGGAGACGAAGAGCGTCGGGCCGACGACGTGGATGAAGGCCTGCGTCTCCGCGAGGTCGGTCAGGATCTCGGTGATGGGCGGAAACAGCACGTGGGCGAGCACAGCCGCCTCGAGGAACGACCAGAGGAGAAGTCCCACGAACGCGATCCACGGCACGCCGGGCTGGAAGTAGCGCTCGGACACACGGCCATTCATGAGAAACGGCATCGAGATCAGGTGGCGCACGGCGTGGATGACCGTGCGCACGACGAATCCGGCCAGCACCATGAGCCAGCCGATCACGACCGTCCCGAGCCGCACGAGCCCCATCCAGTAGAGCCACACCGCGCGCGCGGCGTCCCACCATGTCAGCAGCAGCGCCGACGCGAACTGGAGCCGACCGGTGCGGAAGGGAAGCGTATAGATCGACAGCTGCGTACACCAGATAGCCGCCAGTCCGAGGGCAGCCGGGAACAGCAGGAGCACGTACTTCGCGGCGGCCACCCATGCCGACGGCGACTCGAAGAAGAACCCCATCAATATATCGTGCGTCCGCGGGATCCAGGCGATCGGCGACATCAGCATGCCGATGACCTGACGCCACTGCTCGGGGAACGCCGTGATGAATTCCTGCATCGCTCGAAACCCCCCTGGCCGACTACGCCGCCCGCTGTCCGGGCGTGCCGCGTGTTACGGAGAGTCTGCGGGCAACTTGGGCGGAGCCGGCGGCGGCCCCACCAGCTCGACCAGCTCCGGTGGGACCACGGACGCTGCCGCCGGCACCGCCGCCGGCGCCGCCGCCGCCCGCATCGTGAGCACGTCGGGGGCGACGTACATCACGCGGGCCACGCGCGGCGCCGCCGGCGCCGGTTTCTTCCTGGGCGCCGCCAGCTGCCTGGCCACCTCGCGGGCGGCGTCGCGATCGTAGCGCCGGAGCACGCGCACCACGTACTGACGTGTCTCGCGGTACGGCGGGATACCGCGATGATTGATGACCGCCTGCTCGCCCGCGTTGTAGGCGGCGAGCACGAGCGGCAGATCGTTGTGGAAACGCTTCATCAGCCGCTTGAGATGGCGAACGCCGCCATCGATGTTGTCTCGGGGATCGAACGGGTCGTCCACTTCCAGATGCGCGGCGGTGGCCGGCATCAGCTGCATGAGCCCTTCGGCGCCGCGACGCGACACCGCGCGGGGGTTGAACTGCGACTCGACGGCCACGATGGCCGCCACGAGCTTCGGGGCCACCCCGTGCTCCGCCGCGACTTCTTCGATGTGAGCGTCGATATCGACGCGCTTGGGCGCCGGCTCTTCGGCCACGCGCTCGACGGCGTCCTCGGCGGACTCGAGAAGACTGACCGAGGCCATCAAATCGTCGACGCTGAGCCGCGAGCCCGCGTAAGCGCTGCTCACGGCGAGCACCAGCACGCCGAGTCCGAGAGCTTGCCGCTTGAGGGACTCGCGGCCAACGATCCGTCCGACCGTGGTTTTCTGTCGCATAGGCGTCGGTCTGAGACGCGTTGCCGACGGGGGGCTCTCTTGAGCAACATGGATGCCAGACCAGGGCCAAAATCGAAAAATGGCCCAATAGGTCGCGGGCTTACGACACGGGAGTGGTCAGGACTCGACCGCCACTTGGCGTCCGGATGGTGACGCTCTGTCCGATCCGTGTGCCACCCTGCGCTACTGCACCGGACCGCCGACCACGATCGTGGCCGGCTCCACCCCGGCGAGCTTGACGTGCACGCGCCATGGCGGCGGCCCCACCTGGTCGAGTGGGAACGACGCGAACGTCGGGCCCTCGATGCGTGGGGTTCCGCTGCCGACCGGAATGCCGACGCCCACGCCGGTCCCGACGCCGATGCCGCCGCGACCTCCCCACGAGCCGCCGCCGACGCCGACGCTCACGCTCGGCGGTGGCCCGACGACGGTGGGCGCGTTCTCGATCGCCTGCGCGCGGACGGCGGTGCCATCGGGCTTGACGATCCAGATGTCCTCGAGCCGGCGATGGTCGGTGTCGAGCTCGACGCGCAGGCGATCCGCGAGAATCTGGTAGCCGGCGGAGATGGTGGCGCCCCTGGGCTGCACGTCGGGCTTGTAGGGCAGCGAGGTGCTGGCACACCCGAGCAGCGACAGGACGGCAGCTGCGAGCAGCAGCGACTTCATTTGCCGAAAATCCTCTTCAGACCATCTACGCCCTCGCTGACGACACGCGTGGCGGCGTTGACGTGGGCCGGTTGCGCCGCCGGCGTGGCCGCTCTGACCGGCGTGGCCGCGACGCGGGGCGCGAGCTTGAAGCGAACCTCCGACGTATGACCGGCGATGACCTGCACCAGACGCGTCTCCGTGACGTACCTCGGATGGCTCACGCGCAGGCGATACGTGCCTTCCTTCAGCACGCGGAGGCCGCCGGCGGCGGCGGCCGCGCGAAAGCTCGTGACCGGCGCCTCGTCGAGCGTCAGCACGGCGATGCGCGCATCACTCAGCGGCGCCCCGGCAGCATCGCGCACGACGGTGAGCAGCTCGCCGTCGGTGGGCGCGGTGGCCACCTCGAAGTACCGGTACGCATAGCCGCCGATCGACAGCGACGCCGCCAGCAGCAGCACGATCGTCCGGACGCCGTTGAACGTGATGGACGCACGAACCTGCGCGAGCCAGTGGGGAGCGCTCACGTTCCTAGCCTACCATCGGGCCGCGCAAGCCCGGAGCGTTCGCCGCGCCCCTCGCCGAACGCTACAGTCCGAGGTAGGCCTGCCGGATATGCGGACTCTGCTGGAGCGCCTCGCGCGGCCCGTCCAGCACGATGCGGCCGTTCTCGATGACATAGGCCCGGTGAGAGAGGGCCAGCGCGCGGGGCACGTTCTGCTCCACCAGCAAGATCGTGGTGCCACGGGCGTTGATGGCGCCGAGCGTCTCGAAGATGAGCTTCACCATCACGGGGGCGAGGCCGAGGCTCGGCTCGTCCAGGAGCAGGAGCCGGGGCTGCGCCATGAGCCCGCGGCCGATGGCGCACATCTGCTGCTCGCCGCCCGAGAGCGTGCCGGCGAGCTGGCGCTCGCGCTCGCGAAGCCGCGGGAAGAGCGCGAAGACGTCGGCGAGCGTCGAGGGCCGCGTGCGCCGGTCCCGGCTGCCGAGCTCGAGGTTCTCGCGCACGGTGAGCGTGGGAAAGAGCTGCCTGCCCTCGGGGACGTGGGCGATGCCTCGGCCGACGATGACCGACGACGGCCGGCCGTCGATGCGCTCGCCCTCGAACTCGACCCGGCCGCGCCGGACGGGCAGCAAGCCGCTGATCGCGCGGAGCGTGGTGGTCTTGCCGGCGCCGTTGCTGCCGATCAGCGCGACCACCTCGCCGGCGCGAACCTCGAGCGAGACGTCGCGAACGGCCACCAGATCGCGGTAGCCCGCCTCGATGCTAGCGAGCCGGAGCAGCGTCGACATACTCCTCGCCGAGGTACGCCTCGATCACTCTGGGATGACGCGCGATGGCCGCCGGGGGTCCCTCGGCCACGCGCTCGCCGAAGCTGAGGACGACGACGCGATGCGAGAGCGTCATCACGGCGCGCATGTTGTGCTCGATCAGCAAGATCGACACACCGCCGGCGTGGATGTCGCGGATGAGGCCGACCAGGGTGGCGATCTCCGTCGGGTTGAGACCGGCCATGACCTCGTCGAGGAGCAGCAGCGCCGGCCCCGTCGCCACGGCGCGGGCCAGCTCCACGCGCTTGCGCTCGGCCAGCGTGAGGCCGGAGGCCGGCGCGGCCGCCTTCGCGCCGAGTCCCAGCCGGTCGATCACCTCCCGCGCCCGCGCGCGGGCCTGGTCGGCGCGCGGATGGCGCGCGAGCGCGCCGACCAGGACGTTGTCGAGCACGCTGAGCCGCGGAAACGGCCGCACGATCTGGAAGGTCCGGGCCAGCCCGACGGCGCAGATGGCGTGCGGTTTCCAGCCGACCACGGACCGGCCGCGAAAGCGAATCTCACCGGCGTCCGGCGGCAGGAATCCCGAGAGCAGATTGAACGCGGTGGTCTTGCCCGCCCCGTTGGGACCGATCAGGCCAACGATCTCGCCCTCGGTCACGTCGAGATCGAGGGCGGTGACCGCCTGGACACCGCCGAAGCGCTTCGAGATCCCGCGCGCCTCGAGCAGACTCACGCGACCTCCGGGCGGCGGCGGAGCGCGCGCACGAGCCGCGGATACGCCCCCTCCGGCAGGAAGAGGACGACGCCGATGAGCAGCGCGCCGTAGGCGATGAGGTGGGCGCCATGCCAGCCGCCCTGGGCGAAATAGTGGCGCGAGAGCTCGGCCAGAGGGCTCAGGATGAAGGAGCCGACCACCGGCCCCAGCACCGTACCGGCGCCGCCCACGATGGGGCGAATGATGATCTCGACGGAGAGCGGCACGCCGAACACCGTGTTCGGCTGCAGCGAGAACAGATAGAACGCGTAGAACGTCCCGCCGATGCCGGTGAGGAACGACGAGAGGAGCATGGCCAGCATCTTGTATTTGAAGGTGTTCACGCCGGCCGCCTCGCAGGCCGTCTCGTCCTCGCGGATCGCCGCCAGATAGACGCCGAACCGCCGGCGCTCGAGCCACGCCACCAGCCCCGTCGACGCCAGCATCAGCGCGAGCGCGATGTAGTAATAGGCGCGGGTGTCCTGGAACTGGAACTGACGCGGATTGCCGGTGAAGGTGATGTAGTAGCCGAGGGCGCCGCCCACCGCCTCCGTGTTGCCGGCCACGACGCGACAGATCTCCGAGAACGCCACCGTGAGCAGGACGAAGTAGAAGCCGCGGAGTCCGAAGCGGAAGCCGAGAAACCCGATGAGTGCGCCCAGCGCCGCCGCCAGCGCGCCGCCCGCGAACATGCCGATCCACGGCGTGACGCCCCTTTCCACCGAGAGGAGCGCCGCCGTGTAGGCGCCGATGCCCAGAAAGGCCGCGTGGCCGGCCGACAGCTGGCCGGCGTAGCCGCCCACGACGTTCCACGCCTGGCCGAGAAAGCCATAGAAGAAGATCAGCGTGAACAGCGTGACCGCGTAGGATCCGAAGACACCAGGAAAAACCGGCAGGGCGACGAGCAACGCCACCGCGGCCGCCACCAGCGCCTTCATGCGACGCGCTTGCCGAAGATCCCGGACGGGCGAACGATCAGGATCAGCACGAGGAGCGAGAAGCTGACCAGCTCCTTGAGGGACGGCTTCAGGAACACCGCGCCGAGCGCCTCGGCGACCGAGACGATCAGGCCGCCGACGAAGGCGCCGACCAGGCTGCCCATCCCGCCGATGATCACGATGTTGAACGACGCGACCGAGAGCTGCAGGCCGGTGGGCGGCTGGAATGGCAGGAGCGGCGCCACCAGCGCCCCGGCCGCGCCCACGCAGGCGGCGCCGACGCCAAAGGCGACCGCATAGACACGCCGCACGTCGGTGCCGATCACCAGCGCGCCGTACGTGTTGTCGGCCGCGGCCCGGAGGGAGCGTCCGAGGTCGGTGCGGAAGAGAAAGAGCGACAGAACCAGCGTGAGCACGATGGCCACCCCGAAGGTGACCAGCCGCGCGACGTCCACGAACAGAGGTCCCAGCCACACCGTCGACTGCGCCAGCGGCGAGCGCACGCGCTGGGGCTCGGGACCGAAGAGCAGCAGGGCGGCATTCTCGAGCACGAGCGCGACGCCGAGCATCAGGAGGATCTGCATCTCGTGCGGCGCATCCACGATGCGCTGCACGAGCCCGCGCTGGACGACGTAGCCGGCGACGAACAGCACGGCCGCGCAGACGACGAAGCTCACGTAGGGATCGACGCCGCCCCGTGTGGCGAGCAGCCAGGCCAGGTACATTCCCCACACCATCATGTCGCCGTGCGCGAAGTTGACCACGCGCATGACGCCGAAGATGAGGGTCAGCCCCACCGCCATGAGACTGTAGACGCCGCCGAAGAGCAGCCCGTTGAGCAGCCCCTGGGCGACCAGCGTCAGGTCGATCGACCTACGCCTTCGGTCGCGGGAACACGAACTTGCCGAGCGCGTGCTGCTTCGGCCACACGGCCACCGGCTTCTGCTTCTGGATCTGGATCATGGCCGGCGCCGCGTTCGGATTGTCGCCGATCTCGTTGAACATGACGGGACCCGTGGAGACCATGAGGTTATCCGTGTAGCTGGTCTTCCGGAGCGCTTCCACGACGGCGTCCGGCTCCACCGACTTCGCGCGCTCCAGCACGTCGGCCAGCACGTGGATTCCGTCGTACGAGTAGCCCGAGTTCGTATCGAGCGTCTTGCCACCCGAGCGCTTCAGATATTCCTCGGCCAGCCGCTGCGCCTTGGGGTGCTTGAAGTTCGGCCACGGGACCGACGTCATCACGTGCTCGAGATCCTCCTTGAGCACGGCCAGCTGGCCGGCCTCGTAGAGGCCGGGGCTGCCCGGGCCCACGATGCCGAGGATCTCGACGCGCTGCTTGCGGATCTCCGGCAGCAGCAGCTGCGCGCTCGCCGGCCGCGTGATCGGCGCAATGATGTCGGGCTTCGCCGCCTTCGCGCGCGACACCTCCGTCGAGAGATCCGAGGGCGGCTCCGGCCACGGGATCACTTCCACGATCTCCCACGCGGGGTTCGCCGCCTTGTGGGCGGCCTGGAAGCCCCGGGCCTGGTTGCTGCCGAAGAGGTCGTTCGAGTGCATCAGCACGATGCGCTTCGGGCTGACGCCGGCTTCCTTGAAGATCTCGTTGAAGTACTGCACCGCGCGTACGCCGAACAGCGTACCGGTCGGGAAGTTGCGGTACACGTACTGCGTCTTCTGCGCACCGTCCTTGACCGCCTTGGCCACGTTGGCGGTGATGGGATCGGCGGCGGAGATGTCGACGAGGAACGGGATGCGGCGCTGCTGCACGACGGGGACGATGGCCGCCGTGTCGCCGGAGTTGAAGGTGCCCATCACCAGCTGGGCGCCGCCGTTGATGAGCCGCTCGGCCTCGGCGCGCGCGACCTCGGCCTTGGTCTGCGTGTCCCCGAGCATCAGCTCGAGCTTTGCGCCGTCCAGCGCCTTGATGCCGCCGGCGGCGTTGACGTGATCGACGGCGATCTGCGCGGCCAGGCGGCACGCCTGGCCCGGCTCCGCGAGCGGACCGGTCACGCAGTGGATGGCGGCGATCTTGATCGTCTTCGGCTGCGCGCGCAGCGGCCGCGGCGCGCCGGCGACGACGGCGCCGGCCACCGCGCTCTTGAGAAACGTACGACGGCTCGGATGCGACATGCGGAGCCTCCTTGCGATCGGTACGCGGATTATACCCGCGTATGATACGGATGCCATGGCCGATCCGCGCGCCACGCGCATCCTCGTGTGGATGTGCGTGTTCATCGCCGTCAATCAGCTGGGCTTCGGCGCCATCGTCCCCGTCATCGCCCTCTACGCGCGGTCGTTCGGCGTGCTGCAAGCCGCCATCGGCGTCGCCATCGCCGTGTACGGCCTCGCGCGTTTCCTGGTGGCGGTGCCGGTCGGCAAGCTCACCGACGTTCTCGGTCGTCGCGCCGCGCTCGCCCTCGGGGGCATCGTCACCGCCGCCGGCAATCTCCTCTGCGCGTATGCGCCGAACTTCGCGACCTTCGTGGCCGCGCGCTTCGTGGCCGGCGCCGGTGCCGCGCTGGTGCTGATCGCCGGGCAGATCGTGCTGGCGGACATCACGACGCCCGAGCGGCGCGGCCGCGTGATGGCGATCTACCAGGGCGTGTTTCTCTTCGCGGTCGGCGTCGGCCCCTACCCGGGCGGCCTCCTCGCCGAGCGCTTCGGCCTCGCGGCGCCGTTCGTCGTCTACGCCGCCGCCGGCCTCCTCGCCTCGGGGGTCGCGTGGCTGTGGATTCCGGACACGCGCGTGCCCGCCGTGAGCGCCGAGGCGGCCGCCGCGATGCCGCCGTTCGCGGCGCAGGTGCGCCTGCTCACCGCGCATCCGGGCTTCCTCCTCGTCAGCCTGGTCGGGCTCATGAACGCGGTCGTGCGCACGGGCGCGCTCTTCAACGTGGTTCCGGTGCTCGCGCGTGACCGGCTGCTGCTCGGCACCGATCGCATCGGATTTGGCCTCGCGCTGTCGAGCGTGGTGGGGCTGGCGCTCGCCTACCCGGCCGGTGTGCTCGTCGACCGCTACGGCCGCAAGACCATCATCGTGCCCGCCACCGCCGCCGCCGGGCTGTCGATGCTGCTCTTCCTGGCGGCGACCTCGTACGCGGGGTTCCTCACGGGCTGCGTGGTGTGGAGCGTGGCCGTCGGCGTGAGCGGCGCCGCACCCGCCGCCTATGCCGCCGACGTGGCCCCGTCGGGGATGAACGCGGCGGCCATGAGCACCTACCGGATGCTCTCGGATCTCGGCTACGTGGTCGGCCCCATCGCACTCGGGGCCGTGACCGATTTCTTCGGCGCCGACGCCGCCCTCACCACCGCCGCCGCGCTGATGCTCGTGGTGGCCGCACTCTTCGCGCGCGGAGCACCGGAGACCTATCGCTCGCGCGGGTGAAGGGGTATCGTGAGCGGCCATGAACCTCCTGCGTCCGATCGAGCGCGACGTGAAGGTCGACAGCGCCCGGCTCCGGCTCCTCGACTGGGGCGGCGAGGATCGCCCGCCCCTCCTGCTCCTGCACGGCTTCACCGGCCACGCGCACGCCTGGGACACCCTCAGCATCGCGCTGCAGCCGCGCTTCCACGTGCTCGCGCTGGATCAGCGCGGGCACGGCGACAGTGACCCCGCCGACGTCTACAACGCGGTGGTCGCCTTCGAGGACCTCACCGCCGTCGTCGACGAGCTGCGGCTGACGCGCCTCGTCCTGATCGGGCTCTCGATGGGCGGCCGCAACGCCATGTACTTCACCTCGCGGCGCCCGGACGTCGTGGCCAAGCTGGTCATCGTGGACATCGGCCCCGAGATCAGCAAGCGCGCGGCGGCGCCGTCGGCGGGCCCGCCCGAGCCGGAGACGTGGGAAAGCATCGAGCAGGCGGCGCAGCACCTCTACCGGGGCAACGCGTACCCGGGCATCCATTATTATCGGTGGGTCGCGTCGCACAGCCTCCGCCCGCGCGCGGACGGCCGCCTCGTCTGGAAATGGCATCCGTCGATCAAGGAGCGCCGCACGAATCCGGACGTCGACTGGTGGGCCTTGCTCCGCTCACTCACGCCGCCGACGCTCGTCCTCCGCGGCGCGGAAAGCCACGTGCTCGATCGCGACGTCGCCGAGCGCATGGTCCGCGAGCTTCCCGACGGCCGGCTCGTCGAGATCGACCGCGCCGTCCACACGCTGCACGAGGACAATCCAGACGCCGTCCTGGCCGCGCTCGAGGACTTTCTCGGCTCCTGACGCTCAGCGCGCGGCGGTGGCGACCTGCCGTCCCACGAGGTGGGCGTAGAGGCCGCGCTGGCTGAGCAGCGCGTCGTGCCCGCCGGCCTCCACCAGCCGGCCGTCGTCCAGCACGGCAATGGTGTCGGCGTCGCGCACGGTGGACAGACGATGCGCGATGACGAGCGTCGTCCGATCGCGCGCCAGCCGTTCGATCGCCTGCCGCACGGCCGCCTCGCTGAGCGCGTCGAGGTGCGACGTGGCCTCGTCGAGCACCAGCACCGGCGCGTCCTTCAGGAACGCGCGCGCGATCGCGACGCGCTGGCGCTGCCCGCCCGAGAGCTGGGCGCCGCGCTCGCCCACGATGGTGTCGAGACCCTCCGGGAGGCTGCCCACGAGCTCACCGAGCGCCGCGCGGTCGATGGCCGCGGTCAGCGCGGCCTCGGTGGCGCCGGGGTCCGCGAGCAGCACGTTGGCGCGTAGCGTGTCGTTGAACAGGTAGGTGTCCTGGGCCACCAGCGCGATCCGGCGCCGCAGATCATCGAGCGTGTACTGGCGCAGGTCGTGGCCGAACATCCGCACGGCGCCGGCCTGTGGATCCCAGAATCGCAGCAGCAGGCTGGCCACCGTGGTCTTGCCGGCCCCGGAGGGGCCGACGATGGCCATCGTGGCGCCGGCGTCGAGGCGCAGCGAGACACCGTCGAGCGCGGGCCGCCGGCGGCCCGGGTAGGTGAAGCGGACATCGACGAGCTCCACGGCGACGCCCGCGGACGGCCTCGCGGCCAGTCGCACGCCTGGTCCATCGGTCACCGGCACCGGCTCGGTCTCGACGACGTGCAGACGCCGCGCCGCGCCGAGCGTGTCGGCCAGCTGGCGCCCGACCTGGGCGACTTCCCAGAGCGGGACGAAGGCCGACAGCGCGAGCAGCGTCAGCAGCGGGAGCGCCACGGGATCGAGCCGCCCCTCCCGCGCGAGCCACGCGCCGACCACGATGACGGCGAGGCCGCCGAGGCCGGTGGCCGTTTCCTGCAGCGCCGTCTGCAGGGAGAGATCGTGGAGGAACGGCAGTCGCAGCTCGAAGAAGCGGCGGGCCTTCGCCGCCAGCTCGTCACCCCACGCCCGCACCCGGTCGTAGGCGAGGATCTCGCCGAGGCCCTGCACGGTATCCACGACGTGCGCGCCGAGGTCGCCCGACGCCTCGCGCGCACGCGAGCCGAGCTGGTCGATGCGGGCGCGGCCGAGGATCGGCACCAGGGCCGTGTACAGGAGGAACGGGACGAGCACCAGCGCGAGCGCGGGTGCGAACGCACCGAGGGTGGCCAGCACGGCCGCCGGAACGAGAACGGCGACCAGCGCCGGCGTCACCGTGTGGGCGAAGAAGTACTCGATGAGCTCGACATCGTGGGTCGCCACGCCGACGAGGTCGCCGCTGCGCCGGCGCGTGAGATAGGCGGGCGCGAGGGCGTCGAGCTTGCGGAAGACGTCGAGGCGCATGTCCGAGAGCAGCCGATAGGCGACGTCGTGCGCGAGCCACGACTCCAGCCAGTGCAGCGCGCCCGCCAGCGGCGCGGTGACGAGGAGCGCGATCAGCAGGCCGCCCGACGCCTCGCCGCGGGCGACGGCGGCCACCGCCAGCGCGCCGAGCACGCCGACGCCGATGAGCGCGCCGACGCGCGCCACGCCCAGCGCGAACGTCAGCGCCAGACGGCCGCGATAGCCGCGCGTGCGCCCGAGCAGCGTCCGGAGGATGGCGCCCCAGCCGACATCCGCCGCGCGCACGATCGCGTCCTCTGCGACGTCGGCGTCGCCGCCACCGGCCGCATCGCTCGTATCGGCGGCGGTCCCGCGCTCGCCGATCACCGCGGTACCGGCGCTGTCGCGCACCTGGCCCGCCATCAGACGTGCGTACACGCCGTCGCCACGCAGCAGGGCGGCGTGCGTTCCCTCCTCGACCAGGCGCCCCTGGTCGAGGACGAGGATGCGGTCGGCGCCGATCACGCTCGACAGTCGATGGGCGAAGACAAGGGTGGTGCGGCCGATCATGAGCCGATCGAGGGCGGACTGGATGAGCGCCTCGCTCTCCGCGTCGACCGACGAAAGCGCCTCGTCCAGGATGAGGATCGGCGCGTCGCGCAAGAGAGCGCGCGCGATGGCGATGCGCTGGCGCTGACCGCCGGACAGCCGCACGCCGCGCTCGCCCACGACGGTGGCGTATCCCTGCGGCAGCCGGAGGATGAACTCCTCGGCGTGCGCGGCGCGGGCGGCGTCGCGCAGCGCCTCGGCCGTGGCCTCCGGGCGTCCCATCCGGATGTTGTCCTCGATGGTGCCGTGGAACAGCCACGTCTCCTGGCTCACGACCGCGATGCGTCGCCGCAGCTGCGCGAAGCTCAGCGCGCTGACGTCGGTCCCGCCGATCGTGATGCGCCCGCGATCCGGATCGTGAAACCGCAACAGCAACCGTGCGATGGTCGACTTGCCGGAGCCGCTGGCGCCCACGAACGCGACCCGCTCGCCCGGCCGGATGGCGAAGCGGAGCCGCTCGTGCGCGGCACGTCGCCCGCCCGGATACGCGAAGGTGACGTCCTCGAACGTCACACCGGCGTCGCGCGGCTCCGGTCCAGGCTCTCGATCGCGCACGGCCGGAACCTCGTCGAGCAGGCGGAAGATACCGCGCGCGGCCGAGAGGCCGAGCATGCCCTGGTGCAGGAGCACGCGCAGCTCGCGGAGCGGGCGGAAGACCTCGACGCCGAGCATGAGGACGACGAGCAGCGCCGGCAGCGACATGGCGCCGCTGTCGACGCGCCAGGCGCCGATGGCGAGCGCGGCGGCGGCGCCGAGCGCGATACCGGCGTCGGTGATGCCCCGGGCGAGCGTGTTCGTGCCGAGCACCCACATGGTGCTGCGGAACAGGGTGCGGGAGCGCTCCTCGAGGCGGCGCGCCCGATCGCCGCTCTGGCCGAACGCCTTCAGCGTCGCGAGTCCCTGCACGGCGTCGAGAAAGTCGGCACCGAACGCCGCGTACGCGCGGTTGCGGGCGAGGCTGGCGCTGCTGTCCCAGCGATGCCACAGCGTCGGCGCCAGCAACACCACGAGCGCCGCGGCCAGCACCACCAGCGCGATCGGCAGGTCGACGAAGGCGACGAAGGCGAAGATGAGAATGGGCGTCAGGGCGGCCACGAACAACTGCGGCAAGTACTGGCCGAAGTACACCTCGAGCTGCTGCACGCCCTCGACCAGCGTGAGCATGACCTCGCCGCTGCGATGGCGCGCGAAGTGCGCGGGCCCGAGCGCGGTCACCTGGGCGTAGAGCGTCTGCCGCAGACGCTGCTGCACGCGCGCGGCGGTCCGGTGGGCGGCCATCGTGCGCACGTGCTCGAGGACGCCGCGGGCGACGAGGGCGGTGGTGGTGAGCGCGACGGCCGCGCCGATGTCCCCCAGCGGGCGCGCGGCGAGCACGAGGCCGAGCACCCAGCCGAGCAGCGCGAGGCGGGCGATGCCGGCGGCCACGGCGGCCAGGCCGAGCACGACGGTGCCGACGATCCGGCCGCGGACTCCTTTGGTGAGCGCCCACAGCCGGCGGTCGAAATACACGCGGCCATGCTCGCGGAGGCAGCGGCCCCCGTCAAGGTCGCAATGAATACAACGGCGGGGGGCGCGGTCCAAGGGCCAGAAGCAGTCGTCGTGGATGGGGCCAGGAGGACACTATGAAGCGCTTGGGCACCGCTCTGATCGTTGCGATGCTGCCACTGCTGCCCGCCACCGCCTGGGCGGGGGCGTCAACGGATGCCGCGCTGGGTCTCGGCGCGTTCGCCGTCTTCAACCAGATCATCGGGGGCACCGGCATCTTCGCCGGCCTCGGCCATGCGCAGCCGGTGTACGCGGCGCCGCCGCCACCCGTCTACGTCGCGCCGCCGCCCGTCTACGTCGTGCCGCGACCGGTGTACGTGGCGCCCCGGCCGGTCTACGTCGCGCCGCGCCCGGTTTACGTCGCACCGCGGCCCGTCTACGTCGCGCCGCGGCCGGTCGTCGTCTATCGGGACGGCCACGGGCACGGCAAGCACGGTGGCTTCAAGCACTGGAAGCAGGACCGGCATCACTACCGGCACTGAGGCTCGGTGAGACGGCGCGCTGTGGCCCGGTCAGGCGCTCGCCAGGCCGGTCCACAGCTCGCGCAGCCGCGCGAGGGCCGGCGCCGGCAGCGGCCCCTTCGCGACACACGTCGCGGCGTACTCGAGCTGATCCAGACTGGAATACCCGAGCAGGATCGTCGACACGCCATCGGCACCGACCGCAAAGCGCAGCGACGCCTCCACCAGGCTCTCCACGTGCCCCTCGTCGACCAGCGGTTGCAGACGCCGCGCGCGTCGGACGTCGGTCGCATAGTCGGCGCCCGACGCGATCGGCTCGGGCGGCGGCGAGGCGATAGGGTGCCGCGTCTCCACGCCGCTCAGCGCGCCGCCGGCGGCCACCCGGATGATGATCGTCCCGATGCCCCGCTCACGGCAGCGCCCCAGCAACCGGCTGAAATCCTGCGCGGGAAACTTCGCCGGCGGCTCCACGGCCGCGCTCGGATTCAGAAGATTGAGACAGACCTGCGCCGTCTGGATGCGCCCATCGTCGACGACGTCGAGTAACGCCGGCGTGTCGCCGAGCGCGGTGAGCCCGAAGAAGCGCGTCTTGCCCTGCTCCACCAGACGAGCCAGCGTGGGCAGGATCGTCTGCAGCACGTCCTTCGAGGACACCCAGGTTCCGCGCCGATCGACGGCGACGGGGTTGTGGAACTGCATGAGGTCCACGCGCTCCATCCCGAGGCGGCGCAGGCTGTCGTCGGTCGACCGGACGATCGCGGCCGGGATGGCAGCGAGGTCGTCGGCCACCAGCCGGACCTTGGTGCCGACGAGCACGTCGGCGCGCAGCGCGCGGAGCGCCTGGCCGAGGTGCTGCTCGGAGAGCCCGTCGCCGTAGATCGACGCCGTGTCGAAGTAGTTGATGCCGAGCTCGAGGCCGCGAGCGACGGCGCGCTCGCGCTCGGGAGGCGTGCCGCGCACGAGAAGTCCGCCGACATTGCCGCAGCCGAAGCCGAGGGTGGAGACGCGGAGACCGGTGCGACCGAGCGGTCGGTAGTCCATGCGGCCTACCTTAGCCGACTTAGAAGTAGATGTCGCCGGGGTGCACCAGGCGGAGCACGGCCGCGAACAGCGGCCGGGCGAACTGCGGGAACACCTGCCAGGCGATCAGGAGTCCGAGCATCGAGACGGCGGGATTGGCGTTGATCGCGCGGACGAACAGTGCCATCCGCTCTGGCAGGACGCCGGTGATGGCGGAGGCTCCGTCCAGCGGTGGCACCGGTAGCATGTTGAAGACGAGCAGCAGGATGTTGAGGACGAGCAGCACTGTGAGCAGCTCGCCGAGGCCCGTCAGCAGGGCGCTGCCGCTGGCGGCGTCGACGAGATGGTGGAAATTGACGCGGTCCGGGGCCGCGAAGATCCCGGTGGCGAGACCGAGTCTCAGCGCGCCGAGCGCCACCGCGGCGATGAGCAGGTTGCCCGCCGGCCCCGCGGCCGCCATGGCCGCGGCGCGGCGCGGATGGCGCGCGGCCCACGCGGAATCGTATGGCGTGCTCGCCCAGCCCACCGCCCAGCCGAGGGTGAACGCCGTCAGCAGCGGCACCAGCAGCATCCCGACCGGCTCGCGACGGATGTGGGGCAGCGGCGAGAGCGACACCTGACCGCCGAGATAGGCCGTCGCATCGCCGCCGCGATACGCGGCCAGGGCGTGCATGGCCTCGTGGACCGTGGTCGAGAAGAGGAAGGCTGCGAACCACAGCAGCCCCGTCAGCAGAACCGCAGCGTCCATCGAGCCGAGCATAGAAGACCGGCGGCCGAACGCCAAGGTTCTGCGGTCGGCGCGGGAGACGCTATCCGCCCCAGACCAGGCGCGCCGTCTCCGCGACGCGCGCGAGCTTTTTCCACTGATCGGCCGGCGTCAGCCGATTGCCCTCGATGGTGGAGGCAAAGCCGCATTGCGGACTCAGGGCCAGGCGCTCGAGCGGCACGTACTTGGCGGCCGCGTCGATGCGCCGCCGCAATTCGTCCACCGCCTCCAGGCGCGGCTTCTTCGTGGTGACGAGGCCGAGGACGATCTCCCGATCGGGCGGAACTTCCCGGAGCGGCTCGAAGTCGCCGGAGCGCTCGTCGTCGAACTCGAGCAGGAAGCGCTGGAACCGGCTGCGGGTGAAGACGCGTGCGATGGGCGCGTAGCCACCGCTCGCGTAGAACTTCGACTGGTTGTTGCCGCGACAGATGTGCAGCGCGAAGAGCACGCCGGGGTACCGGCCGCCGATGACGGTGTTGTCCATCTCGATGCAGGCGTCGATCAGCCGGTCGGGATCGCTCCCGCGCGCGCGGTAGCCCTCGCGCAGCGCCGGATCGAGCAGCGCGGCGTACTGGGGCGCGTCGATCTGGATGTAGGTGCAGCCGAGGCGCACGAGCTCCTCGACCTCGCGCCGGGTGAAGTCCACCACGTCGGCCAGGAAGGCGTCGCGGGTGGGATAGGCGGCACTCGACTGCTTCGGGTCGTAGTAGGCCGCCGCTTGCTGCGTGCTGATGAGGGCCACCTTCGTCGGCAGCGTCGCGCGCGCGCGGAGATAGGCGAACTCCTCGCCGCACATGCTGCGACGCCAGCGCAGCTTGTCGACGACCACCGGGCGCTTGAAGACGAGCTCCTCGCCGTGCTCGTCACGGAACGGCACCGCCCACCCGCCGTGCTTGTCGAAGCCGGCCAGCGCCTCGATCATGTGACCGAAGAACGCGTAGCGGCGCATCTCGCCATCGGTGACGACGTCGAGCCCGGCCGTCTCCTGCCGCTGCACGGCCTTGTCGACGGCGCGGTCCTCGAGGTTCTTGAACTCCGCCGCCGTCAGCGTGCCGGCCTCGAAGCTTTCCCGCGCCACCTTGAGCTCGTCCGGGCGCAGCAGGCTGCCGACCACGTCGCTGCGGATGGTCACGGCCCGCTCCGATCCATGAGCGCCTTGGCGACGATGACGCGCTGGATCTGGTTGGTCCCCTCGTAGATCTGCATGATCTTGGCGTCGCGCATGTAGCGCTCCACCGGATACTCGCGCGTGTAGCCGTAGCCGCCGAAGACCTGCACGGCGTCGACGGTCACCTTCATGGCCGCGTCGGCGGCGAAGCACTTGGCCATCGAGGCCTCGAACGTGTTGTCGGTGACACCGGCGTCGACCTGACGGGCGCAGTGATGCACCATGAGGCGCGCGCCGTGGACGGCCATGGCCATGTCGGCGAGCATGAACTGGATGCCCTGGAAGCTCGCGATCGGCTGGCCGAACTGCTGGCGCTCGCGCGCATAGCCGACGGCCGCATCGAGGGCCGCCTGCGCGATGCCGACGGCCATGGCGCCGGTGGCCGGCCGCGTGATGTCCAGCGTGCGCATCGCGATCTTGAAGCCCTCGCCCTCGGCCCCGAGCCGCTGCTCGACCGGCACCGCGCAGTCCGTGAAGTGCAGCGCCACCGTGGGCGAGGCCCGGATGCCGAGCTTCTTTTCCTTCTTGCCGACGGTGAAGCCCGGCGTGCCCTTCTCGACGAGGAAGGCGGTGACGCCCCGGGCGCGCTTGGACGCATCCACGGTGGCGAAGACGGTGACGACGTCGGCGTGATCGCCGTTGGTGCACCACTGCTTGGAGCCATTGAGGACGTAGTGGTCGCCCTTGCGCACCGCCGCCGTCCGGAGTCCCGCCGCGTCGGAGCCGGCGCCCGGCTCGGACAGCGAGTAGGCGGACAGCAGCTCACCGCTGGCCAGGCGCGGCAGGTACTTCTTCTTCTGCTCGTCGCTGCCGGCCAGGAGGATCGGCAAGCCGCCGAGCGGCTGATCGAGGTACTGCGTCGCCGTCGACGCGCAGGCGGCGGCGATTTCCTCGGACACGAGCGAGAGGGCCAGGCAGCCCATCGCGCTGCCGCCGTACTCCTCGGGCACCCAGATCCCGAACAGCCCGGAGTCGACGATGGCCCGCATCGACTCCTCCGGGTACGTCTCCGTCTCGTCGTAGTGGGCGGCGTGCGGCGCGATCCGCTCGCGGGCGATCTTCCGCGCGAGGTCGCGAATCATGCGCTGGTCGTCGGTCAGGTACAACGCGTCGGCCATGCGCCGATACTATACCTGCGCGCGCGAGGCCTCGCGCCACCGCGCCCGGCATGGCGCCCGATCAGCCCGCCGACGCGGCCGGCCGCCGACCTCTATCACTCACACCACGCCACGGCGACGCAGGTCCGCCACCTGCGCGGGCGCATAGCCGAGCGCCCCGTAGACCGTCTCGTTGTGCTCCCCGAGCCGCGGCGGAAAGGACAGCGGCGGCGGCTCGCCCGTGGGCGGGGCCGGCAGCGCCAGCGTGAGCCCGCTGCGGGCATCGCGGACGTGCACGAGGTGCTCCGCGACCAGCGGGTCGCGCACAACGGCGGGCAGCGCGGCCACGGCCGCGATGGGCACGCCGGCCTCGCGCAGTAGCGCCAGCGCCGCCTCCGTGGTGAGCGCCGCGAACTTCGCGTCGAGCGCGGCATGCAGCCGAGGTAGGTCCGCGATGCGGCCCGCGTTCACGGCGTACTCCGGCCGGTCGACGCCCTCGAAGGCGGGCAGCGCGGCGAGTACTTTCCACTGCTCGTCATTGCCCACGGCGACGTAGACGTGGCCGTCGCCCGTGGCGTGCACGCCGACGGGGGCGAAGAACTGGTGGGCGCTGCCGCGGCGGACGACGCGCTCGCCCACGCTGTCGAGGGCGACCGGCGAGGCCATCCACGACACCGCGCTGCGGAACATCGAGACGTCGAGGCGCGCACCGCCTGCGCCACGGGCCCGCCGGTAGAGCGCCTTCATGACCTCGCCATAGGCGTGCTCGGCGGCGCCGAGATCCACCATCGGCAGGCCGAACGGCGTGGGCGGACCGTCGGGCTCGCCGGTGAGGCTCATGAAACCGGCGCGCGCCTGCAAGATTGGATCGTAGGCGGCCTCGTCGTGATCGGGGCCGAAGCCGCTGATGCCGAGCCAGATCAGCTCCGGCCGCACCGCGCGCAGCGTGTCAGCGTCGATTCCGAGGCGGGCGTAGCTGCGCGGGCGCTGGTTGGTGGCGAAGACGTCGACGGGCAGACGCGCGATCAGCTCGTGCAGCAGGGCTCGGCCGGCGGGATCGCCGAGGTTCAGCGTGATCGCCTCCTTGCCGCAGTTGTTCGGCAGGAAGTAGGCGCGCATGTCCGGCTCGCCGAGCACGTCGCGCCCCACGAAGCGATTGGGATCCGGCCGCGCGCGGTGCTCGACGCGGATGACGCGCGCGCCGTCGCAGGCGAGGCGGTACGTCAGGAATGGCAGGGTGGTCGCTTGCTCGAGCGACAGCACGGTGAGCCCGTCAAGGTCCTTGGTCACCGCTTGGTCCGGCGATCGACCACGCGGACCGCCTTGCCCTGAGGGCGCTCGATCGTACCGGGCGCGCAGAGCCGGACGTCGGGACTCAGCGCGAGCGCCTCGTGCAGGTCACGACGGATGCGCGCCGCGATGGCAGCGTCGCAGGCGGCGTCGGCCTCCACCAGCACCGTGATGCGGTCGCCGCCCGTCTCGGCCTCCAGCACCACCTGGTACTCGGGGCCGACGCCGGCGTGGCGAAGCACGAGCCGCTCGACCTGCTGCGGGTAGAAGTTCACGCCCTTGCAGATGACCATGTCGTCGGTGCGGCCGCGGAGGCGATCGAGCCGCAGCGACGTGCGGCCACAGGCGCACGGCGCACGCGAGCGCACTCGGGTCAGGTCGTGCGTGCGATAGCGGACGAGTGGCAGGCCCTCACGCGTCAGCGTCGAGACGACCAGCTCTCCCTCCACGCCGTCGGCGCGGAGGGCCCCGCTGGCCGGATCGACGATCTCGACGAGGTAGTGGTCCTCCCAGACGTGGATGCCATCCCGCGCCGCGCAGTCGATACCCAGTCCGGGGCCGCCCGTCTCCGTCATCCCGATGATGTCGAAGCTGCGGATGGCCAGCTCGCGCTCGATGCGCGCTCGGAGCTCGTCCGACCACATCTCGGAGCCGAAGATCCCGACCCGCAGCGCCAGCGTCGAGAGATCGAACCCCTCCTCGCGCGCGATCTCCAGCAGCCGCAGCGGATAGGTCGCGATGGCGGTGAGCACGGTCGCGCGGAGGTCGCGCATGAGCCGCAGCTGGAGCGACGTGCGCCCGGCGCCGGCGGGTATCACCATGGCCCCCAGCCGCTCGGCACCGTAATGGAAGCCGAACCCGCCGGTGAACAGGCCGAACGACGGCGTGATGTGGATGACGTCGTCGCGCGTGACGCCGGCCGCCACGTAGCACCGGGCCATCACCTCGCCCCACTGCGCCACGTCGGCCGCCGTATAAGGATTGACGATCGGATTGCCGGTGGTACCGCTCGACATGTGCACGCGCCGGTAGTCGCCGCCGCCGGACAGGCCGAGCGGATAGGCGTCGCGGAGCTCGGCCTTGGTGAGGAACGGCAGCCGCGCCCAGTCGCCGAGCGTTCGGATGTCGCCGGCGCCGACGCCGCCGAGCCGCTTGGTCCAGGCCGGCTGGCGCAGCACCCGCGCGAGCGACGTGCGGGCTCGCTCCAGCTGCAGCGCGATGAGCGCGTCCCGCTCGAGCGCCTCGAGCTCCGGCTGGAACATCGGCGGCGCCCTCATCGCGGCTTCGTCTCGGCCAGGCCCAGGTAGGCGGCGCGGATCCGCGGATCGTTGACGAGCTGCGCGCTCGGCCCGGACAGGGCCACCCGTCCCGTCTCCAGGACGTAGCCGCGGGCGGCCACCGCGAGCGCCCGGCGTGCGTTCTGCTCGACCAGCAGCACGGTCACGCCGGTCTCGTTGACGCGCTCGATGACGCGGAAGATCTCGCGCGTGAGGCGCGGCGCGAGTCCGAGCGAGGGCTCGTCGAGCAGCAGCAGCCGCGGCCGGGTCATCAGTGCCCGCGCGATGGCGAGCATCTGCTGCTCACCGCCCGACAGCGTCCCGGCGCGCTGGGCACGGCGTTCGCGCAGGGTGGGAAAGAGAGTCCACGCCGCCTCCAGGCGTGCGCCGACCTCGCGATGCGGCACGAGGTGAGCGCCGACGAGAAGGTTCTCGCGGACGCTGAAGTCGACGAAGATCTCGCGACCCTCGGGCACGTGGCCGATGCCGGCGGCGACGATGCGATCGGCGCTCCAGCGCGCGAGATCCTGGCCGCGAAAGACCACACGGCCGCCGTGCGACCGCACGAGCCCGGAGATCGCGCGCAGCGTGGTCGACTTGCCGCTGCCGTTGGCGCCCAGCAGGGTGACGATCTCGCCGTCGGCGACGCTGAGTGACACGCCGTCGAGCGCACGGCGCTGGCCGTACGAGACGCTGAGCGCTTCCAGCTCGAGCATCAGTCGTCGGTCCCGCCCAGGTAGGCGTCGATGACGGCGGGGTCGCCGGCGATCTCGCGCGGCTTGCCCTCGGCGATCTTCTTGCCGTAGTGGAGCACGACCACGCGGTCGGAGACGGCCATCACCAGATCCATGTCGTGCTCGACGACCACGATGGTCAGCCGCAGCTCGTCGCGGAGACGGACGATCAGCTCCATGAGCGCGCGCGTCTCCGTGGGATTCAGGCCGCCGGCCGGCTCGTCGAGCAGCAGACAGCGCGGGCCGGTGGCCAGCGCCCGCGCCATCTCGAGCCGCTTCTGGCGGCCGAGCGGGAGACTGCCGGCCTCCACGTCGGCGACGTCGCCGAGGCCGAGGCGGTCGAGCAGCGCGCCGGCCCGCGCGCGGGCCTCCCGCTCCTCACGGGCCACGCGCGGCAGCCAGGCGAGCGCGGCCAGCGGGCCGGCGCGGAGCCGGCGGTGCTCGCCGACCAGCACGTTGTCGAGGGCGCTGAGCGGCTTGAACACCTCGGTGTTCTGAAACGTCCGCGCCACGCCGTGGCCGGCGATCGCATGCGGCGCCAGCGGCAGGAGGTCGACGCCGTCGAAGGTCACGCGCCCGGCGGAGGGCCGATAGAGGCCGGTGACGACGTTGAAGACCGTCGACTTGCCGGCGCCGTTGGGCCCGATCAGCGCGAGGATCTCGCCGTCGGTCGCCTCGAAGCTCACGCCGCTGAGCGCGGCGAGACCGCCGAAGGTGATCGACAGATCCTCGACGCCGAGCCGGGCCACCCCTACTCCGATTTCAGCCAGTCGGTCATCTGCTTGAAGCGGCCCTTCTCGACGCGGACCCAGAAGCCCTGCCGCTGCGTCTCGTGATCGGGGCCGATCGTCACCGGCGGCAGGATGCCGCTCTGGAAGCCGCTGATGCCTTCGAGCGCGGTGATCAGCGACTCGCGCGTCAGGTTCTTGCCGGCCCGCCGCGCGCCTTCGGTGAACAGCATCGCCGCGAAGTATCCCGACAGCGAGTACCGGTTCGGCTCGTTGCCGGAGAAATACTTCTGCATGGCGCTGCGGTAGGCCTTCATCCCGGGGAGCTCGGACGCGAGCGGATCGGGCCACAGCGACAGCCCCTCCACGCCCTCGGCGGCGTCGCCGGCCAGCCCGAGGTACTTCTCGTCGGTGAGCGGTCCCGACGAGACCATCACGGTGTCGGTCCAGCCGATCTTCTGGCGCTCTTTCAGCGCCTGCGCGCCCGGGCCCGGCGTGAGCACGAGGAAGACGGCCTGCGGCGCGGCCGCGCGAAGCTTGGCGATCTGCGCGGAGACGTCGGTGACGCCGCGCTTGACCGACTCGGTGGCGGTCAGCTTGAGATTGTGACGGCCGAGGTCCTTCTCGAAGGCGGTCAGGAAGCTCTTGCCGTAATCATCGTCCTGGTAGAGGACGCCGAAGCTCTTCAGCTTCCGCTGCGTCACCAGATAGTCGACCATCATGCGCGACTGCCGGTCGTAGAGCGTCATGCCGCTGAAGACGTGCTTCTTGCCGCGGATGACGGGCGAGCCCTGGAACGGGAACAGCAGCGGCACGCGATTCTCCTCGAGATACTCGAGAGTGGCCATCACCGGCGGGGTGCCCTGCGGTGCGATGACCGCGAAGATGCGGTCCTGCTCCACGAGCTTTCGCGTGTTGGCCACCGCCTCCTGCGGCTTGTAGCCGTCGTCGTAGTAGACCGTCCGCACCTTGCGGCCATTGATGCCGCCGGCATCGTTGACGACCTTGAAGTACAGGTCCACCCCGAAGCGCGTGGCCTGCTCCCCGGTGTACGCCAGCGGGCCGGAAAAGGAGTTCGAGCAGCCGATCACGATCTCCGTGTCGCTGACTCCTTGCTGGGCGGCCACCGGCAGGACGGCCGCGAGGGCGAGGACGAGCCCCGCGAGCGAAGCGACGTAGCGCATGAGCGTCTCCTTCACCGGCGCGCGACGCGACTCAGCGCGCGCATCACGCCGCCCGGCATGAACAGCATGCAGGCGATGAGGAGGGCGCCAAAGATGAGCGGCCGGTAGTTCTGGAACGTGGCCAGGCCGTCGTGCAGCAGCGTGACGACGGCGGCCCCGATGATGGAGCCCGGCACCGAGCCGAGCCCGCCCACGATGATCATCACCACGAAGTCGACCGAGAGGAACACGTCGAAGGCGTCGGGCGAGAGGAAGCCCACCACGAAGGCGAACAGGCCGCCGGCCACCCCCGTGTAGAACGCGGAGAGGCCGAAGGCGAGCGCGCGATACGTGGCCACCGGCACTCCACTCGCCTGGGCCGCGATCTCGCTCTCTCGCAGGGCGAGGAACGCGCGGCCCGTGCGTGTGCGGACGAGGTTCACGGCCGCCGCCACCATCACGGCGGCCACGGCGGCGACCAGATAGTAGCGCGCGGTGTCCGTCGACAGCGTGAGCCCCGCCAGGCGCGCGGTCGGCACGCGCAGGCCGTCGGCGCCGCGGGTCAGCATGTCGAGATTGAGGATGGCCTCCGTGACCACGAAGCCGAATGCGAGGGTCGCCATCGTGAGATAGAGGCCGCCCAGTCGCAGACACGGGATCCCGAATGCGAGACCGACGGCCGCCGTGAACAGTCCGGCGACGATCAGGGTCACCACCACCGGTACGCCGGGCACCCGCAGCGTCAGGACGGCCGCGGTGTAGGCGCCGATGGCCAGGAAGCCCGCGTGGCCGAACGAGAGCTGGTTGGTGTAGCCGGCCATCATGTTCAGGCCGATGGCCACGATGACGTTGACGAGGATGACGCTGGCGAGAAAGACGAAGTACCGCGGGGCCACCCAGGGCCACACGGCGAGGGTCGCCACCGCGAGCGCGACCAGCAGCGGCGCACGGCCACGCCTCACACTTTTCTCGGCTCGACGCGGCCGAGCAGCCCCGCCGGTCGCACGAGCAGAATGGCGATGAGGACGAGGAAGGGCACCGAATAGCGGATGCCGGACGGCAGATACAGCGGCGCGAGATTCTCGAGCACGCCGAGGAGCATGCCGCCCACCACCGCGCCCGGCATCGAGCCGAAGCCGCCGATCACCGCGGCCGTGAAGCCGTTGATGACGATCAATCCCATCTTGGAGGACAGGAACACCACCGGCGCCACCAGCACACCGGCCACGGCGCCCACCACGGCCGCCAGGATCCACGCCCGCGAGTACACGCGCTCGACGCTGATCCCCATGAGCCGCGCGGCCCGCTGGTTCTGGGCGACGGCGCGCATGGCGCGGCCGAGCCTGGTCCACGCGAACAGCGCGTAGATACCGGTCATGAGCGCCAGCGAAGCCCCGATGATGCCGAGCGACACGGGGGCCAGCCGGACGGGACCGAGCGCGATCGGGCGCGTGCCGAAGAACGAGGGAAACGGAAACTCGTCATGCGTCCACGCGAGCCCGGCCGCGGCGCGGAGCACGAGCGAGAGACCGAGGGTGATGATGAGGACGTCCCAGTGGGTGGCGCCGATCGAGCGGCGGATGATCACGCGCTCCACGAGCCACGCGATGAGGGCGGCCGCAACCACGGCCACCAGCAGGGTGACCACCAGCGGGAGCCCGAAGACGCGCTGGGCCGCCCAGCCGATGAACGTCGACACCATCAGCATCTCGCCCTGCGCGAAGTTGAGCGTCCGCGTGGCGTTGTAGATGATGACGAGCGACAGCGCCATGAGCGCGTAGATCGAGCCGGTGGCGAGGCCCGACACCACGACGTGGACGAGCGTGGCCGTGGTCATCCGTCCACCGTCTCGAAGCGACAGCGCGCGGCGCCCACCGCCATGCAGGCCGTCTCGCGCACGACGACGCGCCGCTCCAGCACCGAGGTCGCCAGCACCTCGAGCACGCCGCGCGTGAGGTGGCAGACGGGCGCGCCGGCGCTGCCGTACGCGCGGACGAAGGGCGAGTCGGCGACGCTCACGCTCAGCGACGTCGGGGTCAGGCGCTCGAGACGGAAGTGGCCCCATCCGATGGCCGCGCCCTGCGCGAGCAGCCGCTCGACCCGCTCCTCGCCGGTGCCGCCGACGGCGGCCGCGGCCCGCGCCCCGCCGGCGCGGCCGCCGGCGGCGACACACTCCGCCGCCGCCGGACCGAGCGCCGCCTCCACCGCCTTCTGCACGCCGGCGAGCGTCTCCGGCCGGATCAGGATGTAGCCGGGCGGGATCATCGCACGAGCCGGCGCCACGTCGGCGACGCCCAGCCCGAGTGAAACAGCTCGCGCACCTCGCGCAGGGTCAGCTCGCCGAGGCCGAGGTGATCGAGATCGCGGCCGTGGCCGCTCAGCGTCTTGCCGAGAAGGGTGCCGAACACGCCGAGCAGCCCGGAGACCGTCGGCGATGCCGCGGACACCGTGCGGGCGGCGGACTCGAAGAACGGCAGGCCGAGGGCAACGTCCTCGGTGACGTAACGATGATCGAACGTCACCACCTCGCTCCAGAGACCGCTCGCCACGAGCTTGGCCTTGGCGCCGGCGCCGTAGAGGCCTTCGGCGGCGCGCGACTCGTCGTAATACGTGTCGAGCTCGTAGTGCGGCGCCGGGTAGCCCCATCCATGGCGGGCGGCGATGCGCTCGCCGTCGATGCCTGCGATCAGCGTTCGCGCGCTCGGCGTGGTGCCGGCGGCGTGGATGTCGAAGCGCCCGCCGTCGATGGCGCCGGCGTTCACCAGGACCAGCGGGGGGTGGATGACGGGCCCGGCGTTGTTGAGCGCAACGTCGATGGCGTCGACGCAGGGACGCGTCGCCGGAAAGAGCTCGCTCACCCGCGCGAGCGCCTCCTTGGAGCGCGACGCGGGGAAGACGCCCACGGGCAGGTTGACCGCACGCACGGGCGCGGCCACCGATGCCGGCCCCGTCTTGCGCGTGAGGTACGGCAGCGTCCCCGTCTCCGCCAGCGCCAGCGGCAGCGCGCCGCCCGCGCGGGCGATCTCGCGGGCCATGACGAACGACCCGAGCGTGCCCGGCGTCAGCAGCACCACCTGGCGTTCGGTCAGCACGCCGGCCAGGCGGCGAGCGATGTCCTCGTGGGTGGTGGCCGGCAGCGGCACCACCACCACGTCGGCGGCCTCGACCGCCTCGCGCAGGTCGGCGGTGACGCGGTCGAGCTTGGCGACGCCCTGGCGTCCCTCCGCCTTCAGCGTGATTCCGCCCGCGAGCGGCGGGACGTCGTCCTTGCTGCGCCGCCACAGTCGCACGCGGTGGCCGGCGAGCGTGAGATCGGCGGCGCTCGCGTACGCTCCGTGGCTGCCTCCGAGAACGGCGACGTTCACGCGATGACTCCCTGCTGGCGAAGCGCGGCAACGCACTCGCCGGAATATTTGAGCAGCTCGGTGAGGAGCTCGTCGGTATGTTGCCCCAGCCGCGGCGCCGCCGTCACCGACAACCCGAGCGCGCCGTCGACCTTGATCGGCGTGCCGAGCGTCGGCAGCCGGCCGTGATCCGGATGGTCGACCTCGACCACCATGCCGCGGTGATGGACCTGGGGATCCGCCAGCACGCGATCGACGCTCTGGATCGGCGCCGCGGGAACGTCGGCGGCGTGCAGACGCGCGAGCCAGTCGGCCGTCGTCCGCTGGGCGAAGACGCGTTCGACGAGCGGCATGAGCGCCTCGCGGTGCGCGACGCGGTCGCGGTTGGTCCGGAAGCGCGGATCGCTCTCCCACTCGGGATGCTCGACGGCGCGGCAGAAGCCGGCCCAGAACTTCTCGGCGAACACCGCCACGATGAGATGCCCGTCCTGCGTCGTGAGCGCCTGGTAGGGCACCACCGAGGTGTGCGCCGAGCCCATCGGCCGCGGGACGCTGCCGTCGGTCCAGAAGTACTGCGCGAGATACGAAAGCAGCGAGACCTGGCAGTCGAGCAGCGACAGATCGACGTGCGCGCCGCCGCCCGTGCGCGCGCGACGGAACAGGGCGGCGGCCACGGCGAACGAGCCGAACATCCCGCCCGCGAGATCGCCCATCGGCAGCCCCATCCGAACCGGCGCGCCGTCGCGCTCTCCCGTGATCGACATCGCCCCACCCATCGCCTGGAGCGCCAGGTCGAAGGCCGGCCAGTCACGATAGGGCCCGTCGGCTCCGTAGGCCGAGATCGAGCACATCACGAGGCCGGGATTGATGGCGGCCAGTGTCGCGTAGTCGCAGCCGAGGCGCGCCATCACGCCCGGCCGGAAGTTCTCCCAGACGACATCCGCGTGGGCCACCAGGGCGTGGAAGACCCCGCGCCCGGCGTCGCTGGTCAGGTCGAGCGCGAGCGATTTCTTGTTGCGGTTGATGGCGAGAAAGTACGCCGACGCGCCATCCGGCAGGAAGGGCGGCCCCATCATCCGCATCGGATCGCCGCCGCCGGGCTCCTCGACCTTGATGACCTCCGCGCCCTGATCGGCGAGCAGCATGGAGCCGTACGGACCCGCGAGCATGCGCGAGAGATCCAGCACGCGCACGCCCTCGAAAAGCCTCACTCGACCACTCGCGTCGCTCGCAGCAAGATCGAGCCCGGAAGCGTCACCCCGAGCGCGCGCGCAGCACCGGCGTTGACGATCAGCTCGAACGTCGCCGGCGCCTCCACGGGAATGTCGTCGGGCCTGGCGCCGCGAAGGATCTTGTCGACGATGAAGCCGGCACGCCGGTACACGTCGCGCATGTTTGGCCCGTAGGCGATCAGCCCACCCGCGTCGACGAACGCGGCCAGCTCGTACATCGCCGCCAGGCGCCGTGCCGCGGCGAAGTCTGCCAGCGCGCGCCGCAGCGCGATGGTGACGGGATCGGCCAGGACGACGAGTGCGGCCGGGCGCGCGCGGTCGATGGCCGCGAGCGTGCCGGCCAGGGCGCCGACCTCGTTCAATGGCATCGGCTCCAGGACGAGGTTCAGCCCGCGAGCAGCCTGCCGGAGCCGGCCGAGCTCTCGCAGTTTGCCGGGGTCACCATCATTGAACACCACGGCGACTCGCGTGGCGCGCGGCACCAGCTCCTTGAGCAGCTCCAGCCGCTTGCCGCTGATCTCCGGCGAGGCCAGGGTGACGCCGGTCACGTTACCGCCGGGCCGGGCGAGCTCCGTCACGATGCCGGTCCCGACCGGATCGCTGCTCGCGACCATCACCACCGGCACCGTCGCGCTCGCCGCCTGCGCCGCGCGCGTCGCTTGCCCGCGTTCGGCGACGATCACGTCGACATTCAGCCGGATGAGCTCGGCGGCGAGCCCGGGAAGCCGTTCACGGCGGCCCTCGGCGAAACGGCTCTCGACGATCAGATTCCGGCCGGCAACGAACCCCTGCTGACGCAAGCTTTCCATGAGCGCATCGCGCTCGGCAGATGGCCCGGGCGCTTCGAGTGACAGGAGACCGAGCCTCTGCATCGCCGCTGCGGCTGGCACCGCACTCGCGAAGGGGACGAGAAGCAGGAGAACGGCGGCTCGCCGCCACATCACCGGACAGCTCGCTCGTGTAGCGCCGCGCGCACGCGCGCCGGCGTGATGGGCAGCTCGGTGAACCTCACGCCAATGGCGTCATGGACGGCGTTCGCGACGGCGGCCGACGTCGGGATGACGCCCGACTCGCCCAGGCCCTTG
>Ga0075421_100001338_pt1 | contig 28596 bp, 25 predicted proteins | sample SoiMetdeltSBSDD5_FD_75292 | JGI IMG/M metagenome (GOLD analysis project Ga0075421, IMG submission 75292) | Bulk soil microbial communities from a Populus tree surrounding site in Tennessee, USA - Soil MetaG P. deltoides SBSDD5 | ecosystem: Environmental > Terrestrial > Soil > Tree plantation... | reverse complement strand
CCGATCGAGAGCAGCGTGCGCACCGCGCGCTCGACGAGCGAGAGTCCGCCGACCCGGATCAGGGCCTTGGAGCCCCCGCCGGTGAGCTCGCTCATGCGCTCGGAGCGGCCGGCCGCGAGCACGACCGCGAGGCGGGGGGCTCGCTGGGTGGTCGTGGGCGTGGTCGATCTCGGCCGATCGGCCGGAACGCGCTCGGACACCGCCTCGGACACGCCCACCTCCTCCCGCGGGCACAAGGGTGAACGAAGTGCGACGGCTCTGGCAACCGGCCGCGGCCGCCGTTCCGTGCCCTACGAGGGCCAGCCGGTGAACGAGCCGTGCCCGCGCTTGCGGAGCTCGTTCCCGATCACTGAGCGCTGGATCTCGGAGGTCCCCTCCCAGATCCGGTCCACCCGGAGCTCGCGCCACAAACGTTCTACGGGCTGTTCGCGCATGTAGCCGCGCCCCCCGTGGATCTGCACCGCCGCGTCCGCCACGCGCCCCGCCGTCTCCGAGCAGACGAGCTTCACCGCCGACGCGAGCGCGTGGAGCTCCTTGCGCGAGGTCTCGCCGCGCGCCGCCTGCCACCCGACCCGGTAGAGGAACGCCTTCGCGGCGGCGATGTTCGCCGCCATGTCGGCGAGCAGGAACTCGACCGCCTGGAACTCCACGATCGGCGATCCGAACTGCTCGCGCTCGGACGCGAACGCGAGCGAGAGGTCGAGCGCGCGCGCGGCCGCGCCCATCGTGCGGGCGCCGATCATGATCCGCTCCTCGACGAACCAGTCCTTCGTGAGCTCGAACCCCTGGCCGACCTCGCCGAGCACCGCGTCGTCGTCGACCCGAACGCGGCGGAACGCGAAGATCGGATGCTCGAACACGAACGTGTGCATGTACTTCGGCGTGCGGACGAGCGCGACGCCGGGGAGTTCCTTGTCGAGGATGAACACCGTGGGTTTCGACGGCTCACCGTCGACGTGTGCGTGCACGAGGAGGAAGTCCGCGACGTCGCCCGCCGTCACGTGCCACTTCTCGCCGTCGATCATCCATCCGCTCCCGTCGCGACGCGCGGTCGTCTCGACCATCGTCGGATCGGATCCCGCGCGCTCCTCGGTGACCGCGTACGCATCGCGCCGTTCGCCGCGGCAGGCGGGGCGCAGGTAGCGCTCCTTCTGCTCCTCGGTACCGACCGCGAGCGGGATCGAGGGTCGCCACGGGATATCCCAGAGCGCGCCGGTCGCCTTCCCCCATTCCTCCTCGATCACGATCTGCTGGAAGAGGTCGAATCCCTGGCCGCCGTCTCCGGTCGCGTGGTTGATCGCGTTGAATCCCGCGTCGAGCACCGCCCGCTTCGCCGAGGCGTGACTCGCCGGCGAAAGGCCGTCGTGCTCCTCGCACTCGGCCTCGAGGGGAAGCAGGACGTCGTCGGCGAACGCGCGGGCGCGCTCCTTCAGGGCCTCGTCCTCGGGCGTCAGCCGGATGTCCATCGCCAACGTTCTCCCGGATGCGGCGGCGAGTGTATCGAGGGTGGAATCGGGCGAACGGGTCGCGTCAGCCGAACGCCATGCCCTCGACCGAGCTCGACGGCTCGGGGTCAGGCAGCTTCATCATCCGGAAGGCGTTGATCAGGCCCACCAGCCCGGCGAGCAGCGGGATCGCCAGCGCCACCTGCAGCGCGAGGGGCCTCGCCTCGGTGTTGATCCGGATGATCTCTGCCTCGACGTCCGCGGGCTGGTCGACGATGAGCTCGTCGAGCTGCGTGTTGCTCATCAGCTCGGCGTCCTCCTCCAGCCCCTGCGCCACCTGCTGCTGATCGGCGGGTGTGAGCACCGAGCTGTTCTCCGCCATGTCGGTGAACGCGAGCGAGAGCGTCGCGAGCATGATCGCGCCGGCGAACGCAAGCCCGAACGACAGCCCGAACGACCCCGCGGCCGAGTTCACGCCGGCGGCCTCGCTCACCCGCTCCTCCGAGATCGGCGACAGCGTGTAGTTGTTGAGCTGCGAGACGAGCAGGCCGAGCCCCGAGCCTGCGATCGCCAGCGGGATCAGCAGGTACCAGCCCGAGTCGGCGCGGGGCACGATGGGGATCAGCAGCGCGATGCCGATGACGAGCAGGGCGAACCCGGCGCGGATGATGGCGCTCGGACGCCGCCTGCCCACGCGCTTGCCTGCGAGCAGCGCGATGCCGAACATGCTGAGCGAGAGCGGGGCGATCGAAAGGCCCGAGAGCATCGCGTTGTACTCGAGGACCATCTGGAGGTAGATCGGCAGCGCGATCATCAGCCCGCCGAGCGAGATCTGCTGCATCATCTGCCCCGAGATCCCGAGCCGGAACGGCTTGGACTCGAACAGCGCAGGGTCGATCAGCGTCGGCTTCGCCCGGCGCTTGCGCCGGACGAGCCACGTGATCAGCGCCGTCATGCCGATCGCGCCGATCACGAGCAGCGCGCCGACGGCCTCGCCGCCCTCCTGCCACACGAGGATGCTCAGCACGATGCCGCCCATCGCCAGGACCGACAGCACCGCACCGACGGCGTCCACCTGTCGGTCGCCGGTGTACGGCGCGTCGCGCACGAGCTTGATGTTGAGCAGGACGACGGCGATGATCACGACCTCGAGGGCGAACCCCACGCGCCACGACAGGTACGTGGTGATGAAGCCGCCGAGGAGCGGTCCCACCGCCGCGGCGATCGCGGCCGAGGCGCCGACGAGCGCGTACGCGCGCTTCTGCGCTGCTCCCTCGAAGTTGCCGTGGATCAACGATTGCATCGACGGCAGCAGCAGCGACGCGCCGAGGCCGCCGATGATCGCCCAGAAGACGACGATCGCGAGCAGTCCCTGCGCGAGCGTCATCGCGAGCGCGCCGATCGCGTAGCCGAGCAGCCCGAGGACGTACGCCTTCTTGCGTCCGAAGAGGTCGCCGACCTTGCTCCCGATCAGGATGAACGCCGCCGAGACGAGCGCCTCGAGTGCGATCGCCGACTGGACGCCGCTCACGGTGGTGTCGAGATCTTGGACGACCGACGAGATCGAGACGTTCATGAGCGACGTGTCGACGACGAGCACGAACATCGCCGCGGCAAGCAGGATCGCGAGCCGTGGGTTGCCGGCCGAGGCTTCCCGGACGTCGGTCGTCGCTTCTTCGGCCATGTGGCGGCATCATGCGGTGGTGACGAGCGAGGTGCAAGGAGGGGAGATCGCCCCGCCGGCGCCGGGGCATCGCCCCGCGCCCAGCGAGGCCGTCCGCGAGGCCGTCACGATGGCCCTCTACGCGTGCATCGTGCTCGCGGCCGAGTTCGTGGCCGTCGCGGATCGCGCGGCGGACGAGCTGTTCACGGTCGGCGTGATCTGGGGGACGGCCGTGGGGATCGCGCTGGCGCACGTGTTCGCGTTCAACCTCGCGGCGCGCCTGTTCGCCGGGGGCCGGCTGCGTCCCGACACCCGGAGGGCGGCCTGGGCCCAGCTCCTGGCCGCGGCGGTCGTGGCGGCGATCGTGTCGGTCCCCTTCCTCTTCCTGCCTGTCGGGCCGGCGGTCGACGCGTCGGGGTTCGTGCTCGCGGCGCTGATCGGGGTCACGGCGTACGTGGCGTCGCGGGAGGCGGGTGCGGGCCGCGCGCGCTCGCTCCTCGACGGGCTGATCGTCCTCGCGATCGCGATGGCGATCGTGTCGGTGAAGGTGGGGCTCTCGGGACACTGAGCCGTTCCTCGGCCCCGCAGCGGGCGCGGTACTATCCGGCCGATCGCGCTGTCGGCCTTATTGCAGGGAGACCCTACTGGGCGACACGGTGACCGCGGAACGCCAGCCGGCGACCCCGCGCGAGCATCCCCGCTGGCACGGGATGGATGCCGGAGCCGTCGCGGAACAGCTGCGCGTGGATCCCGGCCAGGGCCTGAGCGCCTCGGAGGCCGCCGAGCGGCTCCGGACCGGCGGACCGAACCGGCTCGCCCAGGGGAAGAAGGAGTCCGCCTTCAAGGCGTTCCTCCGCCAGTACCAGGACTTCATGCAGATCATCCTGCTCGGTGCGGCGATCGTGAACGCGCTCGCGACCGACGACGTCGGGACCACGGTGTTGCTCGCGGGTCTCACCGTGTTCAACGCGGTGATCGGCCTGCGTCAGGAGGCGAAGGCCGAGGAGAGCGTCGCGGCGCTCGCGCAGATGATGAAGACGATCGCCCGCGTACGGCGAGGCGGCCAGGCGATCGAGATCGATGCGGAAGAGCTCGTGCCGGGAGATGTCGTCCTCGTCGAGGCGGGGAATCGCATCCCGGCAGACGGACGGGTCGTCGTGGCGGCCACGCTCGAGATCGAGGAGGCAGCCCTGACGGGGGAGAGCCTCCCCGTCGGCAAGCAGATCGAGCCGGTCGGGGCCGACGACGTGCCGCTCGGCGACCGGATCTGCATGGCGTACATGAACACGTCCGTGACGCGAGGCCGAGGCGAGTTCGTGGTGACCGAGACCGGCATGGCCACCGAGATCGGGCACATCGCCAACATGCTCGCGAACACCGAGACCGAGAAGACGCCGCTGCAGAAGCAGCTCGACGGCCTCTCGAAGGTCATCGCCTCGATCGCCGGTCTCGCCCTCGCGATCGTCGTCGGCCTCGGGCTGCTCCGCGACGAATCGTTCGAGACGCTGTTCGTCACGGGCGTCACGCTCGCGGTCGCGGCGATCCCGACCGGACTTCCAGCGGTCGTCACCGCGTTGCTGTCACTCGGCACGAGGGAGATCGCACGGAGGAACGCGATCGTGAAGCGGCTCCCCGCGGTCGAGACCCTCGGCTCGACGTCGGCGATCTGCTCGGACAAGACGGGGACCCTGACGCTCAACAAAATGACCGCGCGGGAGATGGCGATCCCCGGACACAACCGGTTCACCGTCACGGGCGAGGGCTACCGGACGGAGGGCGAGATCAAACATGTCGGGGGTGAGCGCTTCGACCTCGACCCGTACCTGCTGCCGGGCATCCTGTGCGCCGACGCGGTGCTCGACGGCGAGAGCCTGATCGGCGACCCGACCGAGGGCGCGCTGATCGTCCTTGGAGCCAAGGGCGGGCTCGACATCGACGAGACTCGGGCCAGCTACCCGCGGGTCGCGGAGGTCCCGTTCGACTCCGAGTACAAGTTCATGGCGACCTTCCACGAGATGACGGGTGCCGGGGGGCAGCCCGTGATCCGCTGCTACGTGAAGGGCGCGCCCGACGTGCTGATCGGGAAGGGCGGCTCGTATCGCTCGCCCGACGGGACGATCGTCCCGGTCACGGACGAGAACCGCCACCTGGCGCTGGAGGCGAACGACCGCATGGCCGAGGGTGGCGAGCGCGTCATGGTCGTCGCGCAGCGCGAGTTCGACCCGGGCACGTTCGACAAGAACGGCAACCTGATCGACCTCGTCCAGGACCTGACGCTGCTCGCGATGGTCGGGATCGTCGACCCGCCGAGGCCGGAGGCGAGGGACGCGATCGCCAGGTGCAAGAGCGCCGGCATCCGCGTGCGGATGATCACCGGCGACCATGCAACGACGGCCGGGGCGATCGGGAAGGAGCTCGGGATCGAGGGCCGGGCCATCACCGGCGCCGAGTTCGCCGCGATGAGCGACGAGGAGCTGCTCGGGCAACTCGACGAGATCGGCGTGATCGCGCGGGTGGCGCCCGAGGACAAGGTCCGGCTGGTCCGGATGCTCCAGCAGAGCGACAACATCGTCGCTATGACGGGGGACGGGGTGAACGACGCCCCCGCGCTGAAGTCTGCGAACATCGGCGTGGCGATGGGCATCACCGGAACGGAGGTCTCCAAGGAGGCCGCCGTCATGATCCTCACCGACGACAACTTCGCCACGATCGTGGGCGCCGTGGAGTACGGCCGCGCGCTGTACGACAACCTGCTCAAGTACCTGCGGTTCCAGATGTCGACCCTGGTCGCGTACATCGCGATCTTCATCTGCGCCGGCATCTTCAGCATCGCCGGTGGGATCCCGCTCGACCCGCTGCAGATCCTGTGGCTCAACATGGTCATCGACATCCCGATCGCGATCGCGCTCGGCTTCGACGACCCGACACCCGGGCTCATGGGACGGTCGCCCCGTCCGGTCGGGGCCCCGGTGCTGTCCGCTCCGAACTGGGTCCGCCTGTGCGTCCAGGGCGCCGTGATGACGGTCGGGACGCTCGTCGCCTACCAGATCGGGGAGGCGAACTTCGATGTCCCGATCGCTTCCACGATGCTCCTGACGACGCTGTCGCTGTTCCACCTCGCGGCCGGGCTCCTGGCGCGGGATCAGCTCGGCACGATCTTCAGCCGCGAGGCGCTGCCGGGACCCACCCAGCTGCGGCGGTACGGGCTCGCGCTGATCCTGATCATCCTGGTCACCGAGATCGGGGTGCTGCATCGCTTTTTCTCGACGGTCGACCTCACGCTCCAGCAGTGGGGGATCTGCGTCGGGATCGCGCTCACGCTCGTGGTCGTCGAGGAGCTGATCAAGGTGGTCCTGCGACGAAGGAGGAGGAGCTCCGTCACGGTTTCACCCGCGAGAACCGCTGCCTAGGAGGAGACGATGGCGTTCAACCTTCGGAACCGGAGCTTCCTCAAGGAGCTCGACTTCACGCCCGACGAGCTGAAGTTCCTGCTCAAGCTCTCGGCCGATCTCAAGGCGGCGAAGTACGGCGGGTACGAGGTGCAGCACCTCGCCGGCAAGAACATCGCGCTGATCTTCGAGAAGACGTCGACGCGCACCCGGACGGCGTTCGAGGTCGCCGCCCACGACCAGGGCGCGGAGGTCACCTACCTCGAGCCCTCCGGCTCCCAGATCGGCCACAAGGAGTCGATGAAGGACACGGCGCGGGTGCTTGGACGATCCTTCGACGGCATCGAGTACCGAGGCTTCGCGCAGGAGACCGTGGAGATCCTCGCCGAGTTCGCCGGCGTCCCGGTGTGGAACGGGCTCACGAACGAGTTCCATCCGACGCAGACGCTCGCCGACGTCCTCACGATGACCGAGCACAGCGACAAGCACCTCGGCGAGATCGCGTACTGCTACCTCGGCGACGCGCGCAACAACATGGGGAACTCGCTGATGGCCGCGGGCTGCACGTTCGGCATGGACGTGCGCCTGTGCGCCCCCGAGCACCTGTGGCCGGAGGAGGAGCTGGTCAAGACCTGCCGCGAGATCGCGGAGCAGACCGGCGCCCGGCTGACGCTCACCGCCGATGTGGACGAGGGCGTGAAGGGCGTCGACTACCTCTACACCGACGTCTGGGTCTCGATGGGCGAGGATCCGGGCGTGTGGGAGGAGCGGATCAAGCTCCTGAAGCCGTACCAAGTGAACGGCGAGGTGATCAAGAAGACGGGGAACCCCCGTGTGCGGTTCCTCCACTGCCTGCCCGCGTTCCACAACCGCGAGACGAAGGTCGGCGAGGAGATCTTCGAGAAGTACGGGCTCGATGGCATGGAGGTCACCGACGAGGTGTTCGAGTCCGAGTACTCGATCGTCTTCGACCAGGCCGAGAACCGGATGCACACGATCAAGGCCGTGATGGTGGCCACGCTGGGCGACTGAGCGACGACGAGCATGCGGGTCGTCGTGGCCTTGGGTGGCAACGCGCTCCTCAAGCGGGGGGAGCCGATGACGGCCGACGTGCAACGCGGGAACGTGCGCACCGCGGCCTCACCCCTCGCCGCTGTGGCCTCGAAGCACCAGCTGGTGCTTTCTCACGGGAACGGACCGCAGGTCGGGCTGCTCGCGTTGCAGGCCGCGGCGTACACCGACGTGGAGGCCTACCCGCTCGACGTGCTCGGCGCGCAGACGGAGGGGATGATCGGCTACATGCTCGAGCAGGAGCTCGGTAACCTGCTCCCGTTCGAGGTGCCGTTCGCCACGATCCTCACGATGGTCGAGGTGGACCCGGCCGACCCTGCGTTCGAGGACCCCACGAAGTTCGTCGGGCCCGTCTACGAGAAGGCCGACGCCGACCGGCTCGCGAACGAGAAGGAGTGGGTCTTCAAGCAGGACGGAGACGCGTGGCGCCGGGTTGTTCCCTCGCCCGAGCCCAAGCGGATCTTCGAGATCCGTCCGATCCGGTGGCTCCTCGAGAAGGACGTCGTGGTGATCTGCGCGGGCGGCGGCGGGGTCCCGACGATGTACGAACCGGGGAAGGACCGCGTCCTCATCGGGGTCGAGGCCGTGATCGACAAGGACTTCGCGAGCGAGCTCCTCGCTCGGGAGGTCGAGGCCGATCTCTTCGTCATGGCGACGGATGTCGACGGCGTCTACGCCGGCTGGGGCACGCCGGAGCAGCGGAGGCTCGAGAAAGCCACGCCGGAGGAGCTCCGCACTTCGGAGTTCGCCGCCGGGTCGATGGGCCCGAAGGTCGAGGCCGCGGTCCGGTTCGTCGAGGCGACGGGCAAGCGCGCGGCGATCGGGAGCCTCGAGCAGATCGAGGCGATCGTGGACGGCGACGCGGGGACGCAGGTGGTGTCGTCGTGAGTGCGTTCAGAACGGGGGACCGATGACGGAGTTCGGTGTCCACTCCGAGGTGGGCAAGCTGCGCAAGGTGATGGTTCACCGCCCGGAGCTCAGCCTCCAGCGGCTGACGCCGACCAACCACGACGAGCTGCTGTTCGACGATGTGCTGTGGGTGGAGCGAGCGCAGTTCGAGCACGACCGGTTCGTCGAGAAGATGCGGGACCGAGGCGTGGAGGTCTTCCTGCTCCGGGAGCTGCTGTCCGAGGCGCTCGCCGCGAGCGACGGCGGACGGCAGCGGCTGATCGAGGTCGCGGCGTCCGAGTACACGGTCGGCGTGTCGCTCGTCGACGAGGTCCGGAGCATGCTCGCTGGGCTCGCGCCCGCCGACCTCGCGAAGCATCTGATCGGCGGGCTGACCGTCGCCGAGTCCGGGATCGACCTCGCGAAGTTCAGGGAGTTCTCCCTGCCGGCGGCGGCGCTCGAGGACGAGAGCACGTTCGTCTTGCCGCCCCTGCCGAACACCCTGTTCACGCGCGACTCGTCGTGCTGGATCTACGGCGGCGTGTCGATCAACCCCATGTACTGGCCCGCCCGGCGGCTCGAGGCGTACAACGTGGCCGCGATCTACCGCTACCACCCGATGTTCCAGGGAACGGGGTTCGAGTACTGGTACCCGGAGCTCGGCGACGACGGGAGGTTCGAGGCCGCCGACTTCGGGCGGGCGTCGATGGAGGGGGGCGACGTCCAGCCGATCGGCAACGGCACGGTCCTGATCGGGCTGTCCGAACGCACCCAGGCCCGGATGATCGAGCAGATCGCCCGCGCGCTGTTCGCGAAGGGCGCCGCCGAACGCGTGATCGCCGTGGTGATGACGAAGGACCGCGCGCACATGCATCTCGACACCGTGTTCACGCTGCTCGACCGGGACGCCGTCACCGTGTACCCGAAGGTCATGGACCAGGTGCGGGCGATCAGCCTTCGGCCCGGTGCCTCCGAGGGGCGGTTCCACGTGACCGAGGAGCCGGGCTTCCTGTCGGCCGTCGCGGACGCGCTCGGCGTGAAGGACCTCCGGGTCGTCGAGACCGGAGGCGACGCCTACCAGCAGGAGCGCGAGCAGTGGGACGACGGCAACAACGTGGTCGCGCTCGAGCCGGGGGTCGTCGTCGCGTACGAACGGAACACCTACACGATCGCGAAGATGCGCGAGGCCGGGGTCGAGGTCGTGACGATCGAGGGGTTCGAGCTGGGGAAGGGGCGGGGCGGCGGCCACTGCATGACGTGTCCGCTGCTCCGAGACCCACTCTAAGTCCCGTCGGACCGAAGGAGGGGGAGGCATGAGCCACGCCCCGCGGTGGGTGGTCGTGATCCTCGTGGTGCTGGTCCTCGTCGGGCTGCTCGCGTTCGCGCGCGGGCGCGAACATCGACGCGGCGACGACGTCGGCGACCGGGCCGCCGCGGTCGTGGTCGTCTCCGAACCCGGATCGCGGGCATGAGCGACGAGGCCACGACGACGACCGAGCCGACGGGGCGGAAGAAGCGGTTCACGCTCCCGTCCGCGTACACGATCCTGTTCATCCTGATCGTGCTCGCGGCGATCGCGACCTGGGTCGTCCCCGCGGGCACCTACGATCTGAACGACGCCGGCGAGCCGATCCCCGGCACCTACCACGAGGTCGAGTCGAAGCCGGCCGACATCCTCGTCGACTCGCTCACCGCCCCGATCAACGGTCTCTACGGGATCGAGAACGAGAAGGGGAACATCAACTACTACAACTCCGGAACGCTGTTCGGCGCGATCGACGTGGCCCTGTTCATCATCGTGATCGGTGGGTTCCTCGGCGTGACGATGAAGACCGGGGCGATCCAGGCGGGGATCGGCAAGTTGGTCGGGCGGCTCCGCGGCCGAGAGCGGCTGATGATCCCGATCCTCATGACCGTGTTCGCGATCGGCGGCACGACGTACGGCATGGCGGAGGAGAGCCTCGCCTTCTACGCCCTCGTGATCACGGTGATGATCGCGGCGGGCTACGACGCGCTCACGGGCGCGGCCGTCGTGCTCCTCGGCTGCGGGATCGGGACCCTCGGATCCACGATCAACCCGTTCGCGACCGGCATCGCGTCGGGGTTCGCCCGCGTGCCACTCAGCGACGGACTCGTCGGGAGACTCATCATCCTGATCGTCGGCCTTGCGATCGGCATCTTCTTCGTGCTGCGCTACGCCGATCGCGTGAAGAAGGATCCCTCGACGTCGCTCGTCCACGACATGAAGGACGAGAACGAGGCGCATTTCAAGGCGGACAGTGGAGGGGGCGGTGACGGCGGCGTCGCCGTGCTGACGCGCACGCACAAGACCGTCCTCGTCGTGTTCGGGCTCGCGTTCGGCGTGATGATGTACGGCGTGATCCCGTGGGAGGACCTCGGGATCCCGCTCCCCACGCTCTGGTGGTGGTTCCCTGAGATGACGGCGTCGTTCCTCCTATTCTCGATCGTGATCGGGTTGATCGGGCACATGAAGGAAGGGGAGCTCACCACGACGTTCGTCGACGGGGCCCGCGACCTCCTGGGCGTGGCGCTGATCATCGGTATCGCCCGAGGGATCACCGTGATCATGAACAACGGCGAGATCACGGATACCGTCCTGCACTGGGCCGAGGCCGCGCTCGGCGACGTCGGTTCGGCCGCCTTCATCGTCGTGATGTTCCTGTTGTTCCTCCCACTGTCGTTCCTGATCCCGTCCTCCTCGGGCCTGGCGACCGTCGCGATGCCGATCATGGCGCCGCTCGCGGTGTTCGTCGGCGTGAGCGAGGCGCTCGTCGTGACCTCCTACCAGAGCGCCTCGGGGCTCATGAACCTGTTCATCCCCACGTCTGCGGTCGTGATGGGCGGGCTCGCGATCGCCCGCGTCCCGTACGGCCGGTACCTGCGATGGGTGTGGCCGCTCCTGGTGATGCTCGGGGTGCTCTCGATCGTCGTGCTGGCCGGCGGATCGGCGCTCGAGTGAGGCCTGCGACGAGGATCGGTGCACGGGTCCGGGACCCCGGGAGACGATCCTGAACCGTCGGATCCGTCGGGCGATCGCGACCCTCCTTCCCCTCACGCTGCTGGCGGCGGCGTGTTCGGAGGAGGCGCGCGACCGGGTCGAGGAGGCGTTGCCGAGCGGAGGCAGCGGCATCCTGACGGCGCTCCCGATCCCGACGGACGGGCTCGATGGGCCGAGTGCGCCGACCGGGCCGACGAGCGTGCCGACCGGGCCAACAGCCCAACCGACCGAGGAACCGACGGACGAGCCGACCCTCGAGCCGAGCCCCTCCGTGGCGCCGGAACCGACGCCCGAGCCGACTCCCTCGCCGTCGGAGGGACCGGAGGACGGCGAGCCAGGAAGGCTGATCTTGGCGCTCGTCGCGCTCGTCCAGCGGCTGCTCGGTGCCGAACGCCCGGAGCCGCCCTCGCCGACCGGGCCGACGTCGGCGACGGGACCCACGAGCGAACCGACCGTGGAGCCGACGGGACCGACCGCCGCCGTGTCGGGACCCACGGGAGGGGCGACCGGAACCGGCGCCACCGGCGGCACCGGCGCGACGGGCGCCGCACCCGGGGCCACCGGGCCCACGGGCGCGACCGGACCGCCCGACGTCCCCCGGCCGACGGGTGCGACCGCGGAGGACGCCGAGCAGATCGTGGCGGCAGCGGCCTCGAGTTCCGGCGATGATTCGTCCTGGATCTGGATCGTGGGCATCGCCGCCCTCGTGGGCGTCGGGATCTTCATGTGGTGGCGAACGCGCCGCTGGCGTTCGGGTTCGCCGCCGCCGAAGGGGGGGTCATGAGCTCGTCGGGTAGCACGCCCGACGCCGGCGCACGCCGGACGATGACGGTGCGTCAGGCGGCCTTCATCGGCGTCGGGGCGATGGTCGGTGCCGGGATCTTCTCGCTGCTCGGGGCAGCCGGGGAGGTCGCGGGCGCGGCCGTGTGGCTGTCGTTCGTGATCGCCGGCGCGATCGCGATGCTCCAGGGGTACTCGTTCGCGAAGTTCGGCGCCACCTACCCATCGGCCGGCGGCATGCTCGAGTACGTCGCGCGGGGCTTCGGGCTGGGACACGTCTCGGCCGTCACGGCGTGGCTCGTCTACTCGGCGAACGCGATCGTCACGGCGATGGTCGCGGTCTCGTTCGGGAGCTACGCGAGTTCGATGTTCACGGACGAGAGCGCCGCCTGGGCGAAGGTCTTCGCCGTCCTCGTCGTGGTCGCCATGACCGGGGTGAACATCGTCGGGACGCAGGTGGTCGCGAAGGTCCAGAGCGCCATCGTGTTCGTGGTCGTCGGGATCCTCGGGGCCTTCGCGGTCGTGACGCTCGTGAACATGGACCCGGAGCTCCTCGCGCCGTCCGGGTATCCCGGGGTCTCCGACATCGTGTCGAGCGTCGCACTCACGTTCTTCGCGTTCCTGGGGTTCGGCGTGGTGACGTTCACGGCGAAGGACCTCTCGGATCCGGGACGCCAGCTCCCGAGGGCGATGTTCGTTGCCCTCTCGATCGCCACGGTCGTCTACGTGGCCGTCGCGCTCGGCGTCTTCGGCACCCTGACGGTGGATGAGGTCATCGCGTCCGGTCCGACGGCGATCGCCGTGGCGGCGGAGCCCGTCCTCGGGCGCCTCGGGTTCTGGCTGATCAGCGTGACCGCGCTGTTCGCGACCGCGGGCGCCACGAACTCCGGCCTGTATCCCGCGCCGGGGCTGTGTGAGCATCTGGCGGCGAACGGCCAATTCCCGCCGGTGATGGGCGGCAGCATCGGCGGTCGAGCCTCGAACGGCCTCCTGATCGCCTCCGCCGCGATCATCGTCATGGTGATCGGGTTCGACCTGTCGGCGATCGCGTCGATCGGCAGCGCGGTGGCCCTGATGATCTTCGCGCTGGTCACCGCGGCCCATCTCCGCGTGTATCGGGAGACGGGTGCGAACCCGTGGATCCTGGCTCTGGCGCTCGGGGTGATCGGGATCACCCTCGTGACCTTCCTCGTGACCACCCTGGCGGACGAGCCGGCGTCGATCGTGACGCTCCTCGCGATCCTGCTGGTCAGCATCGGTCTCGATGTCGGCTGGTCCAGGCGGCGAGACTCGACCCCGACCCAGATCGGAGGATCCTGATGGCGAAGCAGACGGCGGCGGGCCGGCGCGAACGCATCCTGCAGCAGCTCCGCGTCGAGCCCGGGAAGCCGGCGGGACTCGCGAAGCGGGACACCGCGTGGACCGGCGGCGGGGAGTTCAAGCAGCTCTCGGAGAAGAAGCTCAATGCGGCGGCGAAGGACGTCCTGAAGCAGGGGGTGAAGGACCTCTCCGACGCCCAGGAGCTGTTGTGGGCGACCGACACGTACGCGCTCCTCGTCGTCTTCCAGGCGCTCGACGCCGCCGGGAAGGACTCGACGATCGAGCACGTGATGTCGGGCGTGAACCCGCAGGGCGTGCAGGTGGTGTCGTTCGGGAAGCCGTCGAGCGAGGAGCTCGATCACGACTTCCTCTGGCGCATCAACAACGCGCTGCCCGAGCGCGGACGCATCGGCATCTTCAACCGTTCGCACTACGAGGAGGTCGTCGCGCTGCGGGTCCACTCGGAGTGGCTCGAAGGCCAGAAGCTGCCGCCCGGCCCGCGCGGCGCGCGGTTCTGGAAGGGCCGGTTCGAGGACATCAACGCGTTCGAGCGCCACCTCGACCGGAGCGGCACGAAGATCGTGAAGTTCTTCCTCCACGTCTCGAAGGCCGAGCAGAAGCGCCGGTTCATGGCGCGGCTCGACACGCCGGGCAAGGAGTGGAAGTTCAAGGCGGCCGACGTCGCCGAGCGCGCGTTCTGGGACCAGAACATGCAGGCGTTCGAGGACGCGATCACGACGACCTCGACGGCGTGGGCGCCCTGGTACGTGATCCCCGCCGACAGCAAGTCGGTGATGCAGGCGATGGTCGCGCAGATCCTCGTGGAGACGATCAACGCGCTCGGGCTCAGCTGGCCCGAGGTCTCGGAGAAGGATCGAGCCGAGCACGCCGAGGCCCGAAAGGTGCTCGAGGCCGAGAAGGACTGACTCGGCGGTCAGGCCGGCGCCGGACAGGTCGAACCGGAGATCGCGAGCGTCCGCCTGCCCGCCTCGAGGTCCTTCGTGCCGACCCCGAGCACGGTGCCGTCCGGCAGGGCGTCGATCGCGGTGAGCACGTCGGATCCGCCGACGGACGGGCCGTCCACCGGCACCCATCGCCGGCCGCTGTAGCGGTAGACCGCGATCCTCGTCGCGGGATCGTCCTCGTCCGACCGCCTGCCCACCGCCCAGATGTCCCGGCCGCCGACGGCTGCGGCCCCGTCGACGAGCGTGAGCCCGTCGGCGCGCACCACGTTCGCCTCGGTCCAGGCCTCGCCGTCGAACCGCTGGATGGGCGTCCCGATCCCCCACACCTCGCCGGTCGCGAACGGCTCCACGGCGAGGAGGTCGCCCCGGACCTCGGTCTGGCTCCGGCTCCACGCGGCGCCGTCGAACCGGAGCACGAGCGGCACGAAGTGGTGGTAGCCGACGACCCACAGGTCGGTCGGCGAGACCCATCCGATGCCGGTGAGCGCGGCCTTGCCGCCGCCGATCGCGCGACGGACCTCGACCTCGGCCCAGGCCACGCCGTCCCAGTGCAGGACCAGCGCGCGCTCGAGCGACGCCGCGGGGTCGCCCACGAACCCGACCGCCCATACGTCGGTCTCCGAGATCGCCGCGACGTCGTTCAGGACGCCGTCGATCTCGTCGGGCACCTCGAACTCGGCCCACGTCTCGCCGTCGTAGTGCAGCACGAGCGGCGCGTCGCCGAACCCGCTCGACGTCCGACCGACGGCCCAGACGTCGCTCGGTCCCGACGCGTCCACGGCCCGGAGCTCGTTGATGAAGCTCCCGGGGCTCGGCGCCTCCGCGATCGTCCACTCGGTGCCGTCCCAGCGCTGGATCGCGACCGCCGAGGGTGCCTCCGGGTCGCCGGTGCCGCCGACGGCCCACGCCTGCCTCGCCGTCACCGCGGCGACGCCGAGGAGCGTCGTGGGCGTCTCCGGGACGTCCGCGCTCTCCACGAGCTCGAACGTCGGGGTGCAGTCGGGCGGGGCCGGCGGGATGGTCGTCGCCGAGGGCGTGGGGAGCGTGAGCTCGTCGCCGGAGCCGGTCGCGAGGATCGCGGTCGACCCGACCACGAACGTCAGCGCCGCCGCGATCCCGCCGTTGATCAGACCCTTCCGCTGAACGTCGTTCACGACCGGCAGACGAGGCTGGGGCCCGCGCCGGTTCCCCGGCGACGGGGCGAGCGGTCGACATCCAGCGGCGGGTGTCGGTACCCTCCGGCGGGCGTGGGCGTGTTCGAACGCGACGTCGTCATCATCGGGGGAGGCCACAACGGCCTCGCGTGCGCAGCGTACCTTGCGAAGGCGGGCCTGGATGTCCTCGTCCTCGAGAAACGCGGCGTGCTCGGAGGCGCCGCCGCGACCGAGGAGCCGTGGCCCGGCTATCGCGTCTCGAGCGGCTCCTACGTCGTCTCGCTGATGCCGCCGCAGGTGGTCCGCGAGCTCGACCTCAAGCGGCACGGCTACCGCGTTTCGATCGTCTCGCCCGACTACTTCGTGCCGTTCCCCGACGGCACCTCGCTCACGCTGTGGGGCGACGTCGAACGCGACGCGAAGGGCATCGCCGGCTTGAACGAGCACGACGCGGAGGCGTACGTCGGGTTCGACCGCTACTTCGATCGCGTGGCGCGACTGTTGAAGGACCTGTTGTTCGTCGTCCCGCCGAACCTGAACGTGCGCGATCTCCCCAAGTGGGCGGCCACCGCCGGCCGGTTCCGCAAGTGGAGCGGGCGCGACGTCCACGAGGCCGTCCGGCTGTTCACGATGAGCGCGGCGGACTTCCTCGACGAATGGTTCGAGGACGAGCGCGTGAAGGGCGCGCTCGCGACGCAGGCGATCATCGGCGCGTGGTGCGGGCCGATGACGCCGGGCTCCGCCTACGTCCTGATGCACCACTGGATCGGTGAGATCGACGGCCACCAGGGCGCGTGGGGCTGGGTGCACGGCGGCATGGGTGGACTGTCGGCGGCGATGGCGCGTTCGGCGCAGGCCGCCGGCGCCGAGGTCCGCACGGATGCCGAGGTCGAGCGCGTCGCGATCAACGCGAGCGGCCGCGCGGTCGGAGTCGCGCTCGCCGACGGAACGCTGGTCCGGGCCCAGCGCATCGTGTCCGGCGCGCACCCGATCACGACCTATCTCTCGCTCGTCGGCGAGGAGCGTCTGCCCGGCGACGTGGTCCGCGACGTGCGCCGCTACCGGACGCGCTCGGGCTCGGTGAAGGTGAACGTCGCGCTGTCCGAGCTTCCCGCGTTCCCATCGTGGGACCAGGAGGGTGAGCTCCACCGCGGCCTGGCCGCCGTGTCGCCCTCGATCGAGTACCTCGAGCGTGCGTGGGACGACGCGAAGTACGGCCGGATGAGCGAGCACCCCTACGTGGAGGTGGTGTTCCCCACCGCGCACGAGCCCGAGGGCCTCGCGCCCGCGGGCAAGCACCTGATTCTGGCGTTCAGCCAGTACGGGCCGTTCGAGCTGCGCGACGGCTCGTGGGACGACGGGGGGCGCGACGAGTACGCGGAACGGATGCTGAAGGCGCTCGGCGAGTTCGCCCCCGGGCTCGAGGACGCGGTCGAGCACGTCGAGGTGCTCGCGCCGCCGGACATCGAGGCGCGGTTCGGCCTGCTCGGCGGCAACATCATGCAGGGCGAGCTCACGCCCGATCAGCTGTTCAGCTTCCGGCCGATCCCGCGCTACGGCGACTATCGGACGCCGGTGGCCGGCATGTACCTGTGCGGGGCCGGGACCCATCCCGGCGGCGGCGTGATGGGCGTCGCCGGTCGGAACGCCGCGTCCGTGGTCCTGCGCGACCACAAGCGCGGGGAGTTCGTCGGCCGGCTGAAGAACCTCGCCCGCTGATGCTCGCCGAGCTCGCGAAGGACGTCCGCGAAGGCCGGGTGTCGGCGGTGGAGCTCGTGACGGAGGCGCTCGCGCGGATCGAACGCCGCGACGCCGACCTGAACGCGGTGACCGACGTCTGGCCGGAGGACGCGCTCGAGCAGGCGCGGGCGTTCGACGAGCGCGGGGCGACGGGTCCGCTCGCCGGGCTGCCGCTCCTCGTGAAGGACAACATGGACGTCGCTGGCCGGGTGACGAACTTCGGGTCGCGGACGATGGTCGGCCGCGGGCCGGCCGAACGCACCGAGGCGAGCGTCGAGCGCATGGTGGCCGCCGGGGCGATCCCGATCGGCAGGACGAACATCCCCGAGTTCGCGTTCCAGGGTTACACGGACAACGACCTGTTCGGGCCGACGCGGAACCCCTGGGGGCTCGAGTGGTCGCCCGGCGGCTCCTCGGGTGGCTCGGCGGCCGCGCTCGCCGCCGGGCTGGCGCCGATCGCGACCGGGGGCGACGGCGGCGGATCGATCCGGACGCCGGCGGCGTTCTGCGGGCTCGTCGGGCTGAAGCCGACGAACGGGCTGATCGGGCGGCGCCCGATCCCGTCGTGGCTCGAGACCTCGACGACGGGGCCGTTCGGCGTGAGCGTCGAGGACGCGAAGCTGCTCCTCCACGTGATGCTCGGGCCCGCCGAGGGCGACCCGACGGCGGCGCCGTCGTGGACGTACCGGGGCGGCATGCCGTCGCGGGTCCTCGCGATCCCGCGCACCCGCGCGCTCGGCCCGCTGCCCGCGGAGGTCGACGAGCGGTTCCGCGAGGCGCTCCGCGCGATCGAGGCCGACCTCGAACTGCCCGTCGAGGAGGTCACGCTCGAGCAGCTCCTGCCGAGCATCCACGAGGACGATCAGGTCGCGGGCGACGACTGGTTCACGACGATCGCGGCGGAGGAGGTCGCCTGGCTCGGCCGCGCCTGGGTCGAGGAGCATCTCGCCGAGTTCAGCGACCCGTTCCGTTCGGCGATGGAGGACGCGCTCGGGTTCTCGGTCGACCAGTACCTGCGGGCCCGGCTCCGCCGGTTCGCCTACGCGGCCGACGTCGACCGACTGCTCGGCGACGACGTCGTGCTCGTCAGCCCGACGCATGGGCTCGAGGGCTGGCTGGCGGACGGGACCGTCCCGGGGAAGGACCGTCCCGCCGGCGCCGAGGGGTACAACCTCGGTGAGTTCAACCTGAGCGGGCACCCGGCCGTGAGCTTGCCCGCCGGCATGGGATCGATCGGGATCCCGTTCGGGCTCCAGATCGTCGGGCCGCGCTACCGCGACGACCTCGTGCTCGAACTCGCGGCCGCGTGGGAGCGGGTGCGGCCGTGGCCGCTCGTCGCGCCGGGCTACTCGCCGTTCGGGGCTTAGCCCGGCCCGATCTTGTAGCCGAGCCTCCGCGGCAGCCGCGCGACGAACCGCGTGAGCGCGCCGACGTGCTTGCCCGCGACCTCACGGTCGTCCTTGCGACGGATCGCGGCGTTGGCCAGGAACGCCCCGGGCGAACGGAACGGCTCGGGCGGGAAGCGCTTCGGCCGCTTCGTGACCACGGCGAGCCGCGTGAAGCCGTCGTCCGCGTGCGTCGCGAGCGCCGCGAGGATCTTTCCGCCCAGGTGCGTCGGCGCGACGCCGTTGCCCGTGTAACCGAGCCCGTAGTGGACGTTGCCCGGACCCATCGTCCCGAAGAACGGCGTCGTGAACCCCGATACGTTGATCGGCCCTCCCCACGCGGCCTCGATCGGCACGCCCTCGAAGTTCGGGAACATCTCGTAGAGGTCCCGGGCGACGCGCCGCGCGTAGCGTTCCTCGTAGTCGTACCGGTGATCGATCCGCCGCGCGAGGTCGGGCTGCAGCCCGCCCATGCCGAACGCGATCCGCCCGTCGTCCGTCGTCCGCAGGTAGTGGAGCGACGAACGGAGGTCGCGCACCGACTCGCCGCCGGTCCACCCGAGCTCCTCGAGCCGCTCGGGCGCGGGCGCCGTGATCACGATGTACGAGCCGCGCAGCGTGAGCCGGGGCTTGAACGGCTTCCACCAGGTGGCCCACGCGCCGATCCCCACCACCGCGTCGGCGGCCGTCACGGTGCCCGCCGGGGTCTCCGCCGCCACCGGCCGGCCGAACCGCAGCCGCCGCACCGGCGTGTGTTCGTGGATCCGGACGCCGCGTTCGATCAGGACGCGGCGGAGCCCCCGCACGAGCCGCGCCGGATGCAGGTTCCCGGCATCGGGGATGATCACGCCGCTCCCGAACCGCGGCGACGAGCATCGCTTCTGCACGTCTTCGGGGGAGAGCTCCTCGTACTCGCTCTCGACGCCGAGCTCGCGAGCGGTCTCGAGCATCCGGTGCCACGAGCCCTCGTGCCGGGGCGCCGTCGCGACGGCCAGGTCGCCGCCGTGGCGGAACCACGCGTCGACGCCGTTCGCCTCGCACCAGGCCCGGATCTCCGAGGGGGAGCGGCCGATCGTCATCAGGAGCTCCATCGCGTCGGCATCGCCGAAGACGTCGCGGACGTCGCGGATCTTCTCCCACCAGCCGTCGACGAAGCCGCCGTTGCGTCCGCTCGGCCCACCGCCGCAGATCTCGGCCTCGAGCACGACGACGTCGAGGTGGGGCGCGCGCTCCTTCAGGAACCAGGCGGTCCACAGGCCCGTGTAGCCGCCCCCGAGGATCACGACGTCCGCGGTCGTGTCGCCCTGAAGCGGCGGCGCCTCCGGCCCCGCGAACTCGGGCAGCGCGAGTGCCTCCTCGAGCCACCACGATCGGTCGGCGGGACGTGGAGCGTCGCTCACACTCTCTCCCTCGCGTCGGACGGGTATCGTTCGAGCCCAATCCTTATCACGCGATCCGGGAGGCGAACCATGAGCTCCGACCCGAAACGGCCGCGATCGTGGCAGGTGACCGAGGGACCCGCGCGGGCGCCGGCGCGCGCCATGCTCCGGGCGGTCGGGTTCTCGGAGGAGGACTTCGGCAGGCCGCAGGTCGGCGTCGCGTCGAGCTGGAACGAGGTGACGCCCTGCAACTACCACCTCGGCAAGCTCGCGGCGCTCGCGAAGGAGGGCGTCCGCTCCGGAGGCGCCGTCCCGCTCGAGTTCACGACGATCGCGGTCTCGGACGGCATCGCCATGGGGCACGAGGGGATGAAGGCGTCGCTGATCTCCCGCGACACGATCGCAGACTCGGTCGAGCTCATGATGCACGCCGAGCGCATGGACGCCCTCGTCGGCATCGCCGGCTGCGACAAGTCCGAGCCGGGGATGCTGATGGCGATGGCGCGGCTCAACCTGCCGTCGGTCTTCCTCTACGGCGGGACGATCCTGCCGGGCACCTACGACGGCCGCGACGTCACGATCCAGGACGTGTTCGAGGCCGTCGGCGCCCACGCCCGCGGCTCGATGAGCGACGAGGACCTGCTCGGGATCGAGCGGGCGGCCTGCCCGACCGCCGGCTCGTGCGCCGGCATGTACACCGCGAACACGATGGCCGCCGCGGCCGAGGCGCTCGGGATGTCGCTCCCGGGGGCGGCGTCGCCCCCGGCGGTCGACGATCGCCGCGAGGAGTTCGCCCGCCGTTCCGGCGAGGCGGTGACGGCGCTCCTCGAGACCGGGGTGCGGCCGCGCGACGTGATGACGCGGCGGGCGTTCGAGAACGCGATCGCGGTCGTGATGGCGGTGGCCGGGTCGACGAACGCGGTCCTCCACCTGCTCGCGATCGCGCACGAGGCCGGGATCGAGCTCGAGCTCGACGACTTCGACCGGATCAGCCGGCGGGTGCCGCACCTCGTCGACGTGCGGCCGGCCGGGCGGTTCGTGATGACCGACCTCGACCGGGCGGGCGGGGTGCAGGTGGTGATCAAGGAGCTCCTCGACGCGGGACTGCTCGACGGCGACGCGGTCACGGTGACCGGCAGGACGATCGCCGAGAACCTCGGCGATCTCGCGCCGGACGCCCCCGACGGCGAGGTCGTGCGCCCGCTCTCCCAGCCGATCCACGACGAGGGCGGGATCGCGATCCTCTCGGGCTCGCTCGCGCCCGATGGCTCGGTGATGAAGATCGCCGGGGCGGCGTCGCTCGTCTTCCGCGGGCGGGCCCGCCCGTTCGACACGGAGCAGGACGCGTTCGAGGCGGTCACCGTGGGGTCGATCCTCGCCGGAGACGTGATCGTGATCCGCTACGAGGGGCCGAAGGGGTCTCCCGGGATGCCCGAGATGCTCGCGGTCACCGCAGCCGTCTCGGGCGCGGGCCTCGGCACGGACGTGGCGCTCGTCACCGACGGCCGGTTCAGCGGCGCGACGAAGGGCTACAGCGTCGGGCACGTCGCGCCGGAGGCGTTCGTCGGCGGACCGATCGCGCTCGTGCACGAGGGCGACGAGGTCGTGATCGACGCGGCGAACCGCTCGATCGAGCTCGCGGTCGATCCCGACGAGCTCGAACGTCGGCGGGCGGCCTGGGCGGCCCCGGAGCCTCGCTACATGGCAGGCGCACTCGCGAAGTACGCGCGCGTCGTGGGTTCGGCGTCGAAGGGCGCCGTCACCTGGTAGACGGGTCGTCGGCGCGCCAGCCGGTGATGCGGTCGACGTCGATCGCGACCACCGGCCCCTCCGGCGCCTCGAGCCTGTATCGCTCGTACTTCGCGCGGAGCTCCTCGAGCGCGGTGGCGCGCTCGGCCTCGTCGGCGACGACCCGCGCCGAACCGGAGCATCGGACCCACCACAGCGTGGACCAGTCCTCCGCGTAGGCGTCGACGACGAACTCGACCCTCGGGGTGTGCTCGAGGTTGCGGATGCGCGCGAGGTCCGGCGTGCGCTTCGGCTTGCGGTCGACCGCCCAGTAGGCCCGGATGTCGGATCCGCGCTCGACGAGCGCGAACACGAACGGCACCACGTGCGGCAGGCCCTCGGGCGTCACGGTCGCCAGGCGGCCGACCCGGGCCGAGCGCAGCCGTGCCAGCGCATCGTCGCGATCCACGGCGTCACGGTACGTTCGCGACCGGCAAGCCGCGACTGACCCGCGGTCGCCGTTCCGGGGTCCCCCCGCGAAGCCACGCGCCTACACTCGGGGCCTCGTCGCGGGAGGTCGCGCATGCCGAAGGACATCCTGGAGCGCCTGGCCGAGGGCCCGGTCCTCGGCGACGGCGGCTACCTGCTCGAGCTCGAGAAGCGCGGCTACGTACAGGCGGGGCCGTTCACGCCCGAGGTCGTGATCGAGCACCCCGACGCGCTGGCGCAGCTGCATCGGGAGTTCCTGCGGGCCGGCGCCGAGGTCCTGCAGACGATGACGTTCTACGCGAGCGACGACAAGCTCGCGACGGTCGGCCTGGCCGGCAAGGTCGACGAGATCAACCGCACCGCGGTACGGATCGCGCGCGAGATCGCCGCCGAGGGCGACGCGCTCGTCGCGGGGAACCTCTCGCTCACGTGGGCGTACGACCCGGCGAACGCGTCGAGCGCCGATCACGTCCGCGCGTTGCTCGACCGGCAGCTCGGGGACCAGATGGACGCGGGGCCGCCCGACTTCTGGATCGGCGAGACCTTCTCGTACCTCGGCGAGGCGCTGCTGTTCGTCGAGCGCGCGAAGCGGACCGGCCTCCCGGTCATGGTCACCATGTCGTTCGAGAAGCTTCCCGCCGCGTCCTACGAGGGGGACGGTCCCGGGGAGTGCGCGAAGCGTCTCGCAGAGGCCGGCGCCGACGTCGTCGGCGTGAACTGCCTGAACGGCCCGGTCCAGCAGCTGCCGATCGCGGCCGAGATGGTGGGCGCCGTCGGCGGCTCGGTGCCGGTCGCGGCGCAACCCGTCGCGTACGCGACGACCGCGGACCAGCCGGACTTCACGGCGTCGCCGAGCTTCCCGTACGCGCTCTCGGCCATGACGCTACCGAGGGGCGACCTCGCGACGTTCGCTCAACGGGGCCGCGACGCCGGCGTCCGGTACCTCGGGTCGTGCTGTGGCTCGGTCGCCGAACACGTGCGGGCGATGGCCAAGGTCCTCGGCAGGCTGCCGGAGCGGGAACGCGAATGGCGCTCACCTACCGGCAAGGCCATGTCGGCGTACGAGTACTACGAGCACGCCGAGACCGAGGTCTGAGCCGCCGCGCGGTCCCGCGCCGAGGCTAGGCGGCCGCCTTCAGGTGTCGCGCCTCCTGGACCACGGTCGTGGCGCCGAACGCGACGGCCAGTCGGTTCAGCGTGAGCGCTGCGAGCAGCAACGCGAAGTCGCGCGCGGCGATGTCGTAGTAGCGCGGCGGGTCGTACGTCAGCAGGTTCACGATGATCCCGGCGAGCCACGCCGCCACGAGGAGCGAGCCCCACTTCGGCGAGAGGAGCACCACGATCCCCGCGAGGATCTCGATCGCGCCCACGACGTACATGAAGTCCTGGCCCGACCCCGGCATGAGGTCGTTCACCCAGGGCGCCAGGTACCGGGGCCACTCGACCATGAGGTTGAAGAACTTGTCGACGCCCGACAGGATCGGGACCACGACGAACGTGACCCGAAGGATCGTGAAGGCCTGATACGCGGGGTCGCGCAGCGTCGTTCGTGGAGCCTCACGCGTGGCTTGCATCTGCATCACCTCTCCTGAGCGGGCTACCCACCCTCGCTCAGAACCAAACCGCCTGGTAGACGCCGCGAACTCGCTTCGAACGGTGGTCCGCCGGGTACGCGGTTGGCGTGAACATCGGCGACTACGGCCTGATCGGGGACACGCGGACGGCCGCCCTCGTCTCCTCGCGCGGGTCGATCGACTGGCTGTGCTTCCCGAGGTTCGACTCGCCGCCGCTGTTCGGGCGCCTCGTGGGCGGGGAGCTGGCCGGCGCGTTCTCCGTGGAGCTCGAGGACGTCCGCGAGGTCGAACGGCGCTACCTCGACGGGTCGGCGGTCCTCCAGACGACCCTGCGGACCGCGACCGGCGTCGGCACGTTCACCGAAGGCATGGTGGCCGACACCGGCAGCGGGCTCCTACCGCAGGGGTTGCTCGTGAGGCGGCTCCGGTGCGAGCAGGGAACGATCCGCGGGCGGGTGCTGTTCGACCCGAGGCGCGACTGGACGCGAGACCCCGACCGCAGCGAGCGACGAGGCGACGTGCTGCAATGCACGTGGGGCTCGATCGTCGCGACGCTCGGCTCCGACCCGAACCTGCCGCTGGGGCCGGGTCGCCCCGAACCCTTCGGGCTCCGCGCCGGGGAGGAGCTCGTGCTCACGCTCGGCCTCGTCCATCGCGAACCGGCGATCTCGGTCTCGCCGGCCGCCGCCCTCCGGGAGCTCGACCGCACCGACGCGTGGTGGCGCGCCTGGAGCGGGGCGCTCCGGCTCCCGCCGTACGAGCCGGACGCGGTTCGCCGGAGCCTGATCACGCTGCGGCTGCTGACGTACGCGCCGTCGGGGGCGCCGGTCGCCGCCCCGACCACCTCGCTGCCCGAGGTGCCCGGCGGCGACGCCAACTGGGACTACCGGTTCGCGTGGATCCGCGACGCGAGCATGCAGGTGGGCGCCTTCCTCGAGACGGGAGCCACCGCCGAGCCCAAGGCCTTCCTGTGGTGGATGCTCCATGCGAGCCGGCGCACCTCGCCGGAGCTCCGCGTCGTGTACGACGTCATGGGCGGCGGCGACCTCCGCGAAGTCGAACGGTGGGACCTCCCCGGCCACCACGGCGCGCGACCCGTGCGGGTCGGCAACGCCGCGGCCGAACAGTTCCAGATCGACACGTATGGCTGGATGATCGACGCCGGCTGGGGCTACCTGCGCGAGACCGGCGACCTGTACCGGGAGACCTGGAGGGAGCTCCGCGGCCACGCGGACCTCCTGGCCGAGCGATGGCGGGAGCCCGACCACGGCATCTGGGAGGTCCGGGGCGATCGGCGCCAGTACGTGCACTCGAAGGCGATGGCGTGGATCGGCCTCGACCGCGCGATCCGGATCGGCGAGCGGCTCCGGCTCTCGGATCGCCGGTGGCGGCGCTGGCTCACCGCTCGGGACGCCGTCGCGGGCACGGTGCGACGGCAGGGGTTCGACGACGACCTGAACTCCTACACGCAGACGTTCGGCGGACGCGAGCTTGATGCCGCCCTCCTCGCGATGCCGATCACGCGGATCGAGCCGAAGGACTCACCGCGCCTCCAGGGCACGATCGACGCGATCGCTCGCGAGCTCGGCGCGGGGGGCCCGCTCCTGTATCGGTTCGCGCCGTCGGGCGAGGGCGCGTTCCTGCCGTGCTCGTTCTGGCTGAGCCGCGCGCTCACCGAGACGGGCCGGGTCGATGAGGGCCGAGAGGTGTTCGAGGCGACGTGCGCGCTCGCGACCGACCTGTGGCTGTTCGGCGAGGAGATGGACCCGACCACGCGCGAGCACTCCGGGAACTTCCCGCAGGCGTTCACGCACGCGGCGCTCGTCGAGGCCGCGGCGGCGCTCGGCCGTGCCGGAGTGGTCAGGGAGATAGGAACGTCCCGAGGATCGCTCCGTAGACGACGTGAGCGAACAGCGTGACGAGCGGGGTCTCGCGTCCGTAGTTCAGCGCGAGCAGCCCGGGAGGCTCGAGGACGGCGTCGAGCGTCGGCCCCCCGCGCTCGGAGGAGATCCGCGGGTGCACCCCCGCCATGAGCGGGACGAGCAGCATGAGCGCCGCGATGCCGTGTCCGAGACCGAACAGCGCGCCGAGCCACCACGACGACGTCCCGAGGATCGCGAACGCGGCCGCGTACCCGATCGCGAAGACCTGTCCGTTCGCGACATGCACGAGGAACCCGTAGAAGCGGGCCCGGTCGGGCCGGTCGGTGAACAACGTCCCGAGCATCAACGGGATGTCCATCCGGCTGAGCCCGGCGAACTGCGCCGCGACCATGATGCCGGTCAGCGTGACCGTGGCGACGAGCCCGAACACCGCCCAGCCGGCCCAGTCCACGGCGCTACACGGCCTCCCGGCGTCCGCGCGTCCCGACCACGGCGGCGAGCGCCGCCCCGGCAGTGGCTGCGGCGACGAGCCCGCCGCGGTGCCGCGCGAGCCAGGGCTGCAACGTGCGCTCGTGGGCGCGGGCGTCGAAGGGACCGTGCGCACCCGCGTCCACCTCGACCGGCGCGTACAGGTTGTCCGGTCGGAGGTCGTCGGCCGGCTCCGAGGTCTGCTGCGAGCGGTACCCGGTACGCGCGAGGTAGCGATCGACGAGGGCGGGAGCGATCGTGCCCGCGACGATCGCCGCGACCGTCGACGGACCCACCCACGTCGACCGGCGTGGGTGGTCGAGGACCCTCGCGATGGCCTCCGCAGCGATCTCGGGCTGGTAGATCGGCGGTACAGGTCGGGCCGAGCGATCGAGGAGGGACCGCACCCATCGGAACTGCGGCGTGTTGACCGCCGGCAGGTGCACCTCGCAGATCCGGACGTTGCTGTGCTCGTGGAGAAGCTCGGCCCGGACCGCGTCGTCGAAGCCGCGGATCGCGTGCTTGGCCGCGCAGTAGGCGGACTGGAGCGGGATGCCGCGGAACGCGAGCGCCGAGCCGACCTGCACGATCACCCCGCGGTCCCGCGGCAGCATCCGGTCGAGGGCAGTCCGCGTGCCGTGGACGTAACCGAGGTACGTGACCTCCGTGACCCGTCGGACGTCCTCGATGGCGACCTCGGCGAACGGGCCGAAGACCGAGGTCATCGCGTTGTTGACCCACGCGTCGATCGGGCCGAGCTCACGCTCGACGGTCTCGGCCGCGGCCTCGACCGCCGAGGCGTCGCCCACGTCGGTCGAGAGCGCCGTCGCCGGGACGCCGATGCGCTCGGCCTCCTCCATGGCGGCGTCGAGGCCCTTCTGGCCCCGGGCGAGCAGTCCCAGCGACCAGCCGCGCCGGGCGAGCGCCCTGGCGGTCGCCCGACCCACGCCGGCGGAGGCGCCGGTGATCACCGCTACCCGTCCGCTCTGTCCGTCGAACGCCATACGAGGATCGATACCCCTCCGCGATGACCGGCGAACCCCGGGCGACGATTTGCCCCGCACGACGGACACGCGCAGGATGTCCCTCCACGTCATAGGGGGTGTGATGCGGAGCAACGTCCGTGTCTTCGCTGCGGCCGTCACGGTCAGCGCGCTCGCGCTCGTCGTCTCGATGGTCTCGGTGTCCGCTGCCGGGCCCAACGTGACACGACTGGTGGTCGTCGAGCGAGCGACGACCGACACGGTGGTGGATCTCACGACCAACGGCGACTCGACCGGGGACCTGCTCACGTTCCACAACGAGCTGTTCGACGTGTCGAACGACGACCTCGTCGGGACGGATCAGGGCGAGTGCGTCCGGATCGAGGTCGGCGTCAGCTGGGAATGCAGGTGGATCAACGTGCTCGAGGATGGCTCGATCACGGTGGAAGGGCCGTTCTTCGACGCAGGGCCGTCCGCCCTGGCGATCACGGGGGGGACGGGGGCGTACCGGGGAGCTCGGGGAAGCATGCGCCTGGTTGCCAGGAACGACGCAGGGACCGAGTTCGACTTCATCTTCCGGATCGTGAGCTGAGGCCGGAGCCCAGGTCCGGTTACTAGACCGGTTCCGAGCGACTAGGGGGTGTGGGCCGACCGTCGCCTGCGGGTCACCCGTTCGGTGGGTTGACAGGTGAGGGCTTGTCCGTACACTGACCGGACCATGTTCGAGCACCAGGAGAAGAGCGGACCGCAGGTCCTCGTACTTATCGCGTAGGCGCGGCCGGGCCGAGACAGGCCCGGGACCCGCGCCAGATGCCCCTCGCCCAGCGAGGGGCTTTTTGTACCCCTCGGGGAGCCACGAGGATCGGGTCCGGAGACGGAAGGAGCGGGAGATGCGGTACGAGTTCGAGCAAGGCGGGCGCACCGTCGCGAGCGTGCTGTGGGAGGGGCCGGGACAGGTCACCGTCGACGTCGCGGAGGCGGCCGATCGCCCGCAGTTCGACCGGTTCTTCGGCGAGGAGGTCGCCTACCTCGACGCCGGGATGGACTTCGGCGGCGGGATGGCCGAGGGCGGCATGACGACGCGCCGCCGCGACTGGAACCCGTGGGAGTTCGAGCGCGCGGTGCGCAACTTGGCGCACCGGATGGGCTGCACGGTCCGCCGCGTCGAGACCGGACCGGTCGAGGGCGCGGAGAGGTCGGGGGCCGTCGAAGACCACGAAGCGGGGGTCGCGGCCCCATGAGTAGGGTCACGGGCGCGCAGGCGCTGTTCAAG
>Ga0075421_100001334_pt1 | contig 28611 bp, 26 predicted proteins | sample SoiMetdeltSBSDD5_FD_75292 | JGI IMG/M metagenome (GOLD analysis project Ga0075421, IMG submission 75292) | Bulk soil microbial communities from a Populus tree surrounding site in Tennessee, USA - Soil MetaG P. deltoides SBSDD5 | ecosystem: Environmental > Terrestrial > Soil > Tree plantation... | reverse complement strand
GTGATCTGGTTCTCGAGTGCGGCCGGAATGAGCACGTCGGCGTCGAGGGCGAAGAGCTGCTCGTTGTCGAACGGCTCGCCGCCGGGGAACCCGTCGATCGTCTTGTGCTCGCGCGAGAAGTCGAGCATCTTGGCGATGTCCAGCCCTTTGGCGTTGTAGACCCCGCCCTTCCAGTCGGTGATCGCCACAATCCGGGCCCCGGCTCTCGCCAGCAGATCGGCCGAGACCGAGCCGACGTTGCCGAATCCCTGGATGGCGATCGACGCGCTCTTGAGGTCGAGGCCGAGATGCTTCGCCGCCTCCCGGGTGACGATCATGACGCCGCGGCCGGTTGCCTCGCGTCGCCCGAGCGATCCGCCCAGCTCCACCGGCTTGCCGGTGACGACCGCGGTGGACGTGTGGCCGACGTGCATGCTGTAGGTGTCCATCACCCACGCCATGATCTGGTCGTTGGTGTTGACGTCGGGCGCCGGCACGTCCTTCTCGGGGCCGATTGCATCGATGATCTCGGCGACATAGCGCCGGGTGAGCGCCTCGAGCTCGCGGCGCGACATCCGCGTCGGGTCGCAGACCACTCCGCCTTTGCCGCCGCCGAACGGGATGTGCGCGACCGCGCACTTCCAGGTCATCCACGCCGCGAGCGCCGTCACTTCGTCGAGGCTCACATCCGGGTGGTAGCGGATGCCGCCTTTTGCAGGCCCGAGCGTGATGTTGTACTGGACCCGGTAGCCGGTGAAGACCTCGATCTCTCCGTTGTCCATCTGCACCGGACACGACACGGTGATCTGCCGCTTGGGATGGGTGAGGATCTTCCAGATGCCGGGATCCAGGTTGAGGATGCGGGCGGCGCCGTCGAACTCCTGGAGCATCGCGCCAAAGATGCTGCCGTACTCGGCCATGTGTGGATTATTGTAGGCCGGGGGTCGGTCCGCCACGCGGACCGACCAGGCCAGCGCTGGCTGTCGGGTCGCATGGCGACCCGACCGTGACCAAAGACCCGGCTAGAATTGAGAAGGAATGTCGAGTGCCACGACCGTTTCCGGACGCCACGTCGCGGCGCTCTACACACCCGGCGATATCGCCGCGCTTGATTATGCGCGCGACCTCGCCGACCCGGGCGAGTTCCCCTACACCAGAGGCATTCATCAGAGCGGCTACCGCGGCAAGCTGTGGACGATGCGGCAGTTTGCCGGGTTCGGAACGCCTGAAGACACCAACGCGCGGTACAAGCAACTGCTCGCCGCGGGCGGCACCGGCCTGAGCGTGGCCTTCGACCTGCCGACGCTGATGGGGCGGGATCCCGATCACGAGCTGTCGCTCGGCGAGGTCGGCAAGTGCGGCGTGAACGTCGCGTCGCTCGCCGACATGGAAGTGCTCTTCAACGGGATCGATCTGGGCGCGATCACCTCGTCGATGACCATCAACTCGCCGGCCGCGATGATCCTCGCGATGTACCTGGTGGTGGCGGAGCAACAGAACGCGAGCTGGCAGACGCTGTCGGGCACGATCCAGAACGACATCCTCAAGGAGTTCATCGCGCAGAAGGAATACATCTACCCGCCGCGCCCGTCGATGCGGCTGATCACGGACACATTCGCCTTCTGCGCCCAGCATGTGCCGCGCTGGAACACCATCTCCGTGAGCGGCTATCACATCAGAGAAGCCGGGGCGACGGCCGCGCAGGAGCTCGCCTTCACGCTGCGCGACGGGATTGAGTACGTGCACTACGGGATCAGCGCCGGGCTCGACGTCGACGCGTTCGCTCCGCGCATGTCGTTCTTCTTCAACGCGCACAGCGACTTCTTCGAGGAGATTGCCAAGTACCGCGCCGCTCGCCGGATCTGGGCGCGCGTCATGCGCGATAAGTTCCACGCGCAGAACCCCCGGTCCTGGCAGCTGCGGTTCCACACCCAGACCGCCGGCGTGTCGCTGACGGCGCAGCAGCCGTATAACAATGTCGTACGGACGGCGCTGCAGGCGCTCGCGCCGGTACTGGCCGGTACGCAGTCGCTCCACACCAATGCGCTCGACGAAGCGCTGGCGCTCCCGACCGCCGAATCGGCGACGCTCGCGCTGCGGACGCAGCAGATCATCGCCCATGAGACGGGCGTGACCGATGTGGTGGATCCGCTGGGCGGCTCCTATTTCGTCGAAAAGCTGACGAACGACCTCGAAGAGGAGGCGCTCGCCTACTTCGACACCATCGATCGCATGGGTGGCATGGTGGAGGCGATCGAGCGCGGCTACCCGCAGCAGGAAATCGCCGAGAGCGCCTATCGCTTCCAGCAGGCAGTGGAAGCGCGCGAAAAAATCATCGTCGGGGTCAACGGGTTCGTCGCCGAAGACGAAGCGCCGCTCAGCATTCTTTACATAGACGAGTCTGCTGCCGACACCCAGCTGGCCCGGCTGGCGCAGGTTAAGGCGCGCCGGAGCCAGACCGCCGTGGACCGGGCGCTGGACCAGTTGAAGCACGCGGCCGCCGGTCGCGACAACACGATGCCGCCGCTGCTCGACGCCGTGCGCGCCTATGCGACCGTCGGCGAGATGTGCGACGCGCTGCGGCTGGTGTGGGGCGAGTACGAAGAGATTCCGGTGATATGAGCCACAAGATACGGGTAGTGATCGCCAAGCCTGGACTTGACGGCCACGATCGCGGGGCCAGGGTCATCGCGCGCGCGCTGCGCGACGCGGGCATGGAGGTGATCTACACGGGCCTGCGGCAGACGCCCGAACAGATTGTCGCCGCCGCGCTCCAGGAGGACGCGGACGTCATCGGCCTCTCGATTCTGTCGGGCGCCCACATGCACATCTGTCCACGGGTCATGGCGCTGCTCGAGGAGCGCGGCCTTGGCGACGTCCTCGTCGTCGTCGGTGGCATCATTCCGGACGTCGACATTCCGAAGCTGAAGGAGATGGGCGTAGGCGGAATCTTCCTTCCCGGCACGCCGATGCAGGAGATCGTGGAGTTCATCCGGAAGAATGTCCGATCGCGGGTGGAGACCGCATAAGCATGGCCGAAAACCCCCAGGCACCGGATCCACCTCCGTGGGGAGCGAACGACGAGGATACGAAGCGCTACTGGCGGCGGCTCGACGCGAAGTTCGCGAGCTTGAGCGCGCCGACGTCGTCCGCTCCAGTCGCATCGTCCGAGCCGCCGGTGTCGCCAGCCGCGCCTTCTGAGACGCCGGTGTCGCCAGCCGCAGCTTCTGAGCCGCCGGCGTCGCCGCGTCCAGTTGCATCGGCGTCGGGTCTGATCGCTGAAGCGTTTGCTGCGCTCCTGGCGCTCGAGGATGGCCAGCCGGGCGCGAAGCCGGTCCGGTTGACGACCGGCGACGGCCATGCGCCGTCGCCGCCCGCCGCGCAGCCGGCGATCACCGACGCGGTCATAGAAGACATCGTGCGCCGGGTGGTCGAACGGCTCGGGCCCGATGCCGTTCGCGCGGTGGTGGTCGACGTCGTCTCGGAGGTCTCCGAACGGCTGGTGAAGGAAGAGATCGAGCGCATTCGCAACCAGCATGCCTGACGTCCGCGATCCGCAACACCCGATCACGCTGCCCGAGAAGCCCGCGCTCGAAGGTCTCGAGACAAAGTGGAACGGCCGGTGGGAGGCTGAAGGCACCTACCGGTTTGATCGCCGCCGCCCGCGCGCCGAGGTCTACGCCATCGACACACCGCCGCCGACGATCAGCGGCTCGCTGCACGTGGGCCACGTGTTTTCGTACACGCACACGGACGTGATTGCGCGCTTCCAGCGCATGCGCGGAAAAGCCGTCTTCTATCCGATGGGATGGGACGACAACGGGCTGCCAACCGAACGGCGCGTGCAGAACTATTACGGCATCCGCTGCGATCCCTCACTGCCGTACGACCCATCGTTTCAGCCGCCGGAGAAGCCTGGCAAGCAGGCTGTGTCGGTCTCACGTCCGAACTTCGTCGAGCTGTGCCTGCGTCTGACCGCGGAAGACGAGAAGGCGTTCGAGAACCTGTGGCGATACCTTGGCCTGTCGGTCGACTGGTCGATGACCTACGCGACGATCGACCGCCGCGCGCAGCGAGTGTCGCAGGCGGCGTTCCTGCGGCTGTTGAAGCGAGGCGTCGCCTATCAGCTCGAGGCGCCGACGCTGTGGGACGTGGACTTTCGCACCGCGGTGGCGCAGGCGGAGCTCGAGGACCGCGAGCAGCCAGGCGCCTACCACCGGATTCGCTTCGGCCGCGCCGGCGGTGCGCCGATCGACATTGAAACCACGAGACCGGAGCTCATTCCGGCCTGCGTCGCCCTGGTGGCGCATCCCGGCGACGAACGGTACAAGCCGCTCTTCGGCACCAGCGTCACGACGCCGCTGTTCGGGGCGGCGGTGCCGGTGCGGGCGCACGAGCTGGCCGACCCCGAAAAGGGCAGCGGTATCGCGATGATTTGCACGTTTGGCGACATCACCGACGTGACCTGGTGGCGCGAGCTGTCGCTGCCGGTCCGCGCGGTGATCCAGCCGAACGGCGCTCTGCGTCCCGTGACGTGGGGAGCGCCCGGCTGGGAATCGAGCGATGCCGCGCGCGCGCAGCAGACCTACGACCAGCTCGCCAACCTGTCGGCGTCGAAAGCGCGAACCAGGATCGTCGAGCTCCTCCGCGAGTCCGGCGATCTCGTGGGCGAGCCGCGGCCGATCACCCACCCCGTCAAGTTCTACGAGAAGGGCGACCGGCCGCTCGAAATCATCACCAGCCGCCAGTGGTTCATCAAGACGATCGAGTACCGGGAGGCGCTGATTGCGCGCGGCCGCGAGCTGCAGTGGCACCCGGAGTACATGCGCCACCGGTTCGAGAACTGGGTGAACGGACTCGCGGGAGACTGGTGCATCAGCCGGCAGCGTTTTTTCGGCGTGCCGTTTCCGGTGTGGTACCGCCTCGGCGGCGATGGCGCCGTCGAGTACGATCGCCCGCTCGTTCCCGACGATGCACGGCTTCCGATCGATCCGTCCACCGACGTGCCGGACGGGTACACCGCGGACCAGCGTGGCAAGCCGAACGGGTTTACCGGCGATCCCGACATCATGGACACCTGGGCGACGTCGTCGGTGTCGCCGCAAATTATTGGCGGCTGGCTGGACGATCCCGCTCTCTTTGCCCATGTGTTCCCGATGAATTTGCGTCCGCAGGGGCACGACATCATCCGTACGTGGCTGTTCTCGACCGTGTTGCGCTCGCATCTGGAGCACAACTCGCTGCCCTGGGCCCACGCCGCGATCTCCGGTTTCATCACCGACCCCGATCGCAAGAAGATGTCGAAGTCGAAAGGGAACGTGGTCACGCCGTCCGGCCTGCTGGAGGAGCATGGCTCCGACGGCGTGCGCTATTGGGCGGCGAGCGCGCGCTCCGGCGCCGACACGATCTTCGAGCCCGGGCAGATGAAGGTCGGACGCCGCCTCGCGATCAAGATCCTGAACGCCGCAAGGTTCGCGCTGATGCAGGCCGAGCCGCGCGGGCCGATCATGGAGCCGCTCGATCGCGGCATGCTCAGCAGCCTCTCGCAGCTGGTCGAGGAATCGACGGAGCAGCTCGAGGCCTACGACTATGCACGCGTGCTCGAGCGGACGGAACGGTTCTTCTGGTCGTTCTGCGACGATTACCTCGAGCTCGTCAAGTCGCGCCGCTACGGCGACTTCACGCCGGAAGCTGCCGCGTCGGCCAACAGCGCGATGCTGGTTGCGCTCTCGACGCTGCTGCGGCTCTTTGCTCCCTACCTGCCGTTCGTGACGGAAGAGGTGTGGTCCTGGTGGCGGCCCGGCTCGATTCACCACGCGCGGTGGCCGACCGCGGACGAGGTCGTCGAGCCGATTGGCGGCGCGGACGTCGCGGCAATGACGGTGTTCACGCAGAGCCAGGCGGCGCTCGCCGAGGTGCGCCGCATCAAGGCGATGGCGAAGAAGCCCGTGAAGGCCGTGATCGAACGTGCCGTCCTGCCGGCCGCATTCGCGGCACTCGAGCCGTCCGCCCGCGACTTCAAAGCGGCCGCGCACATCCGCGAGCTGTCGTTTGCCGACGTGACCGAAGCGGACCTCACGTTCGCGGAGGAACCTGCGGCGTGAAGCCGGTTCCGTTCGAGGCGCTCGACCCGGGCGTCTACAGGGAGCTGGTCCGGCGGGCGCTTGCGGAAGACTTCGGGTGGGGCGATGTGACGACCGAAACGGTGATCGATCGTGCGCAGAGGGCGCACGGGGTACTTCAGGCGAAGTCGGCCTGCGTGATCGCGGGACTCGACATCGCCTCCGAAGCGTTCCGGCAGCTCGACCCCGGCGTCTCGGTCGTCGTGCACTACAACGACTGCAGCCGGTGCGAGGTCGGAAGCATCGTCGCGGAGTACCGCGGACAGGCGTCGGCGCTGCTGACCGCGGAACGCACGGCATTGAATTTTATCCAGCGTCTCAGCGGCATCGCGACGCTGACGCGCCAGTTCGTCGAGGCGGCGGAGGGCCGGCTGACCGTACTCGACACGCGGAAGACGACGCCGTTGCTGCGCGCGCTGGAGAAATACGCCGTGCGCGCCGGCGGCGCCGTCAATCATCGGAGCGGCCTGGACGACGGGATCCTCATCAAGGACAACCACATCCGGCTGGCGGGCGGCATCGAGCAGGCGGTGACCCGGATGCGCAAGGCCAACCGCGAGATGCCGACCGAGGTCGAAGCGCAGTCGCTCGAACAGGTGGACGAAGCCCTGCGCGCGGGCGCCGATATCGTGCTGCTCGACAACTTGTCGACCGGCGACATCACCGAGGCCGTGAAGCGCTGTCGCGGCCGCGCCAAGACCGAGATTTCTGGCGGCGTCACGCTGGCCCGCATGCGCGAACTTGCTGCCACCGGCGCCGACTATGTGTCCATCGGGGCGCTGACCCACTCCGCCCCCGCGGTTGACCTGAGCTTTGAAATAGAACCCGCCTGACCATCCATCCTCCACAGCCGATTCCTGACGACGTCGCTGGGCCGCTCGCGCGTGCGGCGGGCCGTCTTGGCCTCTTTGCCGACCAGGTCCTCTGGTACGAGGATGTGTCGTCCACCAACGACCTTGCGGCGGCGATGGCGGAGCGCGGAACGCCGGAAGGCCGCGTCGTCGTCGCCAATGCGCAATCGGCCGGACGCGGCCGCCACGGCCGCAGCTGGGCGTCTCCGCCAGGTGCCGGTTTGTACGTCTCAACGGTGCTCCGTCCGCCGTCTCATGCATTGCCGCTACTGACGATTGCGGCGGGCATTGCGGTGGCCGAAGCCATTCAGGCCGCAACCGGTCTCGCGACCGACGTGAAGTGGCCGAATGACGTGTACGCACACGGCCGCAAGGTTGCCGGTATCCTCGCCGAAGCAAGCTCGTCGAGTGACGCCGCCGCCATTCAGCACGTCGTCGTCGGCGCCGGCATCAATGTGATGCCGGCTGCGTATCCGCCGGAGATCGCCGGCCGCGCGACGAGCCTGGAAGTGGAGTTGGGACGCGGGGTGGACCGGGGCCTGTTGCTTGCGGAATATCTCTCCGCGCTCGCCGCGCGTTACCAGGATCTGCTCGATCGCCGCGGCGATGCCGTGGTGCGCGCCTGGCGGGCCCGCGCCGCATCGATGCTGGGGCGGCGCGTCGAGTGGGAAGGGAGCGGCGCCACGCGCGAGGGCGTTGCTCTCGATATCGACGATACCGGCGCGCTGCTGGTGCGGACCTCGGCCGGTGCCGTGCGCCTCGCCGCAGGCGAGGTCAGGTGGGTGTGAGCGACGATCCCGAAACCTTCTGCCGCGACGTTGAAGCGTATCTGTGCCGCAAGAACGACGGGCATCTGATTCGGATTGTCGGCCCGGCGTTCGAGCAGGTCTGCGGCTGGGCCGCCAGGGGCATCCCGATCAAAGTTGTGAACCGCGGTATCGATCGGTATTTCGAGCGGTACTATTCGAAGGGGCCGCGCCGCCGGCCGGTGCGCATCGAGTTCTGCGAGGCGGATGTGCTCGACGTCTTCGACGAGTGGAAACGCGCGGTCGGGGTTGCCGGGGCAAGCGGGGATAGCCCTTCCGATGAAGAGCCCGCGCGCAAGCAGGGCACACTTCCGGCGCACCTCGAGCGTCTTGTCGCCCGGCTCACGGTGCTGAGGAGCGGGGAGGATCGACGGCTCGATGCCGTTCTGGATGAGATCGTGCGCGAGGTGGACGCGGCACGGGGCGGATCAAAGAACGTGCGCGGCGACGCCCGCACGGCGCTGGTCGAGCGGCTGCGGATGCTCGATGGGCGGCTGGTGCAGGCCGCGCGTGACGTCTGCGATTCGACGACGCTGCAGCGGCTGGACGCCGATGCCGATCGCGAGCTCGCGTCCTTTCGCCAGCGGATGACGGCCGAGGCGTACGCGCAGTCGAAGCAGCTGTGCATCGATCGTCTCATTCGTGAATACTTCAACCTCCCCATCATCGCGCTCGAGTAGTCGATGGTTGTGAACGCCGGATCTCTGATCACGCTCGACATCGACAAGCCGGCCGTCGGCGGGCGCATGCTCGGCCGGCACGAGGGCCAGGTCGTGCTCGTCTGGGGGGCGATTCCCGGCGAGCGCGTGAGTGCGCTCATCGAGCGTGTCGGCCGCGGCGTGCTCTACGCCGAGACTGCGGAAGTCCTGAATTCGTCTCCGGATCGCCGGGGGGCAGCAGCTGACTGGCGCTGTGGCGGAAGCGTGTACGCGCACATTGCGTATGACCGGCAGGTGCGGCTCAAGGGAGAAATCATCCGCGAGACGCTCGGGCGGATCGGACGCCTGCCGCTCACCGAGGCGCCGGCCGTCATGCCGTCCCCCGAGCGCGGATACCGGATGCGGGCGCGACTCCACGCACAGGGCCCGCAGTTGGGATTTCTTCGCGAGGGCACGCATCAACTGTGCGATGCCGGTGCGACGGGCCAGTTGTTGCCTGGCACCGCCGACTGGATCGCGGCCGCCGAGGGCGTCCTCATCCGGGACGGGCTGGAGGGTCTGGCCGCTGTCGAAATCACAGAAAACGTTCAGGGCAGCGAACGTGCGTGCCACCTGATTCTGCGGGCTGGCGTCGAGGCCGCGCCGTTCGCGGCCCTGGTCGATGCCGAGCCGCTGATCGGCGTCTCCGCCGAACAGGAAGACCGCGCCGGCGCCAGGGTCCTGGCCGGCAACGCCTGGGTCAGTGATGTCCTGCACGTGAAGGCCGGTGACGCGGCCTCCGCGCTTCGTCTTCGCCGCAGCGCGCGCGCGTTCTTCCAGAGCAACCGCTATCTGCTCGAGCCGCTCGTTCAGCACGTCGCAGCGCTCGTTCCAGAGGGACCGATCGTGGATCTCTACGCCGGTGTCGGGCTGTTTGGCTTGTCGCTCGCCGCGGCGGGGATCGACGACGTCACGCTGGTCGAAGGCGATCCGGTCAGCGGCGCCGACCTGCAGGGGAATGCGGAGGCGTTCGGGACGCGCGTCCGCGTCGAGCGCCGCAGCGTGGAAGCGTTTCTTGCAAGAGTAGGGCGGGTTCCGCGAAGCGGACCCGCCGGAGCACACACCTTCATCGTCGATCCGCCGCGTACGGGAATTTCGAAGGAAGCGATGGCGGGTATCGTTCAGGCCCAGCCCGCCCGGATAGTCTATGTGTCGTGCGACATCGCAACGTTCGCACGCGACACCAGGACGTTAATCGACGCTGGTTACGCGCTCGAAGGCCTCACAGGCCTCGATCTCTTTCCCAATACCGCTCATGTCGAATCTGTCGCCGTATTTGTCATCGATCATCGATGACCAAATGTTGCCGACTCAGATCTTGCAGGCTTCAAGGAATCCCTCGAACAGGGATCTGAATTCACCGGTTCGGTAAAAATTCTCCGGATGCCACTGAACGCCCAGGCAGAAGCGGCGCGATGGATCTTCGATCGCTTCGATGACGCCATCAGGCGCGGTCGCGGTCGTGATGAGCCCTTCGCCGAGCACTTTGACCGATTGGTGATGGCGGCTGTTGACGTCCACCGTATCGCGCGACTTCGGGCTGTCGCCGGCGAGGCGTGACAGCAACGAATCTTTTTCGATCCACACCTCGTGCGCGAGGTCGAATGCGTTATGCGGCGGGACCGCCAGCTTGTGCTCCAGCGCCCCGGGCAGTTCAGTGGGGATGTCCTGCACCAGCGTTCCGCCGCGCGCGACGTTGAGCACCTGGATGCCGCGGCAGATCGCCAGCAGCGGCAGGTCGCGCTCGAGCGCCAGCCGGATCAGTTCGATTTCATAGTCGTCGCGCCCCGATTCGGCCGGGTCGAAGGTGGGATGTGGGGCTTCTCCAAAGTGCGACGGATCGACGTCGCCGCCGCCGGCCAGCAGGACGCCGCCCGCCCGGCGCATCACCTCGGCCGGCGCGTTTGTCCCCGACTCGACGACCCAGGGCTCTCCACCCGCCCGGCGGATGGACTCTTCGTAGTCGGGAAGCTTGGCGCAGCGCGCGATTGCGATGATGGCCATTACATTCTCGGGGGGACGGCAATCCCCATCAAATCGAGGGCGCGGGTCAACTGGTTGCGGAGGTAGATCACCGCACCGGCGCGCCACCGCCGTACGTCGTCCCGCTCCTCGTTGAGAATCTGCGACCGATGGTAGAACGCGTTGAACGCCTGAGCGAGGGAAAACGCGTACTTGGCGAGCACGGAAAACTCCAGCGTTTTGACGACCTGCTCGACGATTTCGTCGAGCCGCGACGCGTCCAGCACGAGCGACCATAACTCATGGCTGCCATTCTCGCCGGTCAGCTCCGCCGCCGACACGTCCCGCAGGGAGGCGAGGAGTGCCGGTTCGTCCAGCTTGTCGCGCTGCTGCACCTTCTGAAAGATGTTATTGGCGCGGACGACGGCGTACTGGATGTAGGGACCGCTTTCGCCTTCGAAGCTCAGCGCCTCGTCAAGGTCGAAGGCGATGATCTTGCCCCGGGAGAATTTGATCAGGAAGTACCGCACGGCGGCGATACCGATCATCGCCCCGATGCGATCCCGTTCCGCCTCGCCCATCTCGGGGTTGCGGGTGGCGACCTCACGGCCGGCGTTCCGCATCAGCGTGTCCAGCAGATCGTCGGCCTTGACCCCGAGCCCCTTGCGGCCGGACACCTCGACGAACGGCCGCTTCGCGTCTTCGGACTCGGGCGCCGGCGCGCAGCCCAGCTCGCGCGCCGTGGCGTGCGAGAGCGCCACCATTTCGTAGGAAAAATGATGCGATCGATCCGCGCCCTCGGGGTGCCCGGCGGCGACCAGCGCCTGCTTCAACAGCTTCTGCAAGTACGACTGCCGGACGTCAATCACGTTGTACACGTAAGCCGCGCCGCCAAACGGGGGGTGGCTCTTCTCGCCGTTCGCTGAACACGTCGCCCACAGCGGTCCTCTGGGCCCGTCCAGGAAGATGCGGTACTCGAAGTCGCGGCCGAGGAGACCGAGCTTCCAGAACTGGTAGGCGATGTCCTTGCCGACATACGTGACGACGCCGTTCGACCGGACGATCACTTTCTCCCGCTCTTCCTCCGTGTCCTCAGAATCCTCCCCGTCCTCCTCGATCGCCATCACCCAGCACCCTTTGAGCCGCCCTTCGTGCTGCAGGTAGACGGCGCCGCTTTCCTTGAGGACGTCGAACGCCTGGGCCCAGAATTTCCGCCTGAGGATATCGCCTTCCCAGGTGAGCAGGTCGTAGTCGACGTTCATCCGCGCCATCGTCTTCAGGTGGCAGCGGACGATCCGGTCGGCGATGAAGGCGCCGATATCGGCGGCCTCGTTTCCGCCGTGCTCGATGTCGTGCAGCGTCTCGGCGCGGTGCTTCAGCCGATCCTTGTCCTGTTCGTACCACTCCGTCACGCGGGCGTAGAGATCCCAGCAGTAGAAATCGAAGCGGGTGGAATCCGCGACGCCGCGAATCTGCTCGAATGTCTTGCCTTCGAGCACCCGGAAGCCGACGACGACGTCGGCGACCTGGACGCCGGTATCGTCGATGTAGTTCTGCACTTCGACCGGGATGCCGCGGAACCGGAGGACCCGCACCAGGGTGTCGCCGAGCGCCGAATTCCGGAGGTGGCCGATGTGCGCCGCCTTGTTCGGATTGATCGCCGTGTGCTCGACGATCGCCTTGGCCGCAGCCGGCGCGGGCGAGGCCGCCGGCGACAGCCGATCGAGCAGAAAACCGCGCCGTTCGAGGAAGAAGTTCAGATAGCCGTTTGGCGCGGCCGCCACGCGAGTGACGCCGTCGAGCGTGCCGAAGGCGCCGGCCACCTCCTGCGCAATCGCCCGCGGCGCCTTCCGCAGCCGCCGCGCCAGCTCGAAGGCGACCGGTGTGCCAAGATCGCCGAGTTCGCGGTTCGGCGGATACTCGAGGACGACCGGGGGCGCCTCCGACGCGTCGAGCGCGTAGAGCTGGACGAGCAGTCGCGTCACGTGTGCACGCACGCGGTCGTGGACGGGAAGAATCATCAGGCCTCGGGCTTTCGATTGCGATTGGAAGGATCGTGCGGTACCCTTTTCACGTCCTGCCCGTTCGAGATGTCATTTCCTGCGGCGTGCCCATTTTAACAGCCGAGCATGATTGAGGCCGGCATCGGACGTCTGCTCGTCGCGAGCCTGCACCAGGCGATCGCCGACCTGCTGCCCACGCGGCTGGAATTCTACGAGGCGTGGCTCAATCCGAGCGGGTTGCGCGACGGCCGCATCGGCCTCGCCCCGCTGGCGGCGGTGCTCAGTTTTCTCCGGCTGGAGGGCGAGCAATACCAGCTCGTCGCCGCGCGCGCGGGCGAGTACACCGCCGAATGGTGGGTGGCCGACCTGCCCGCATACAAGCGTACGATGGTACGGGCGGCGCCTCCGTGGTTGCGGGTCCACCTGGTAATGCGCCTGGCGCGCGCGCTGGTGCGGACCACTTACCGCGGCAGCCGCGCGATCATCCGCTGGCGGAAGGGCAAGGCATCCGTGGATCTCCGCGGGTCTATTTTTTGCGAAGTCCGGGATCGCGTCGAGGCGCCGCTGTGCGAGTTTTACGCGTCGGCTCTCCGGCGCCTGCTCCTGCTGTTCAGCCTCGACGCCGAGGTGGGCCTGGAGCAGTGCCGCGCGACAGGAGCAGGGCAGTGCCTCATGGTGATTCTCGTTCGGCCAGCCGGCGCCTCCGCGTGAGGCCGGTGGTCGCCTGCCTGGCGCTGATCGCCGGGTTGGTGCTGGCCTCCCACGCCGTGGCGCAGACGGTGCCAGTGACGGCGCCGGCCGCTCTGAATCTCGTCGTCCCCTTCCAGAACGCAAGCGGTGAGCCGCGGATTTACTGGCTCAGCGAGGGCTCGGCCATCCTCCTGACCGACGACCTTGGCTCGCTGGGCGTGCCCGTGATCCGCCGTGAAGATCGGCTGCGCGCCTTCGAGCGCCTGCGTGTGCCGCCGGTCGCAACGCTCAGCCACGCGACCGTCATCCGGCTCGGGCAGGTCGTGGGCGCGGCGCAGGTCGTGATCGGATCGTTCGAGCTGGATGGGCAGACCCTGATCGTGCGCGCGCGGACGATCCGCCTGGATACCGGCCGCATCTCGCCAGAACTGATCGAACGCGGGCCGCTGACCGACCTGCTCAGCATCTACGAACGCCTGGCGCGTCGGATCGGGCCGGCTAACGTCACGGAGACGGCGCTGACGCGAACCTATCCCACGCTGCCGGCGTTTGAGCAGTACATCAAAGGCCTCCTCGCGGAAGCGCCCGCCGCGCAGATCGCGTTTCTGACCCAGGCGATCAAGCTGTATCCCGGCTTCCAGCGGGCCCGCGTGGCGCTGTGGGACGTTCATACGGCGCTGGGCGAGCACAAACAGGCGCTGGCGATCGCCCAGGCGGTGCCGGCGAGCAGCCCGTTGTCCAGGCAGGCGCGGTTTCTCGCCGGCGTGTCGATGATCAATCTGGGGGAACACCAGGCGGCGTTCGAGGCCTTCACCGCCCTCAATCGCGACCGGCCGGACCCCGCGCTGCTCAACAACCTCGGCGTTGTCCAGCTGCGACGGCCGCGCCCTGCCGGCCAGCCGGCGCCGGGCGGCACGGCAGTGGCGTACTTCGGGGAGGCCGTGAAGCTCGATGGCAGCGACCCGGATCTGTTCTTCAACCTCGGATACGCGTACTGGCTCAATCGAGACATGGCCGGCGCGATTCACTGGCTGCGCGAGGCCGTCCGCCGCAATCCGGCCGACGACGTAGCACATTACGTGCTGGGCACTGCGCTTCAGACCGCGGGGAACGCCGCCGAGGCGGCGCGCGAGCACGAACTGGCAAAGCAGCTGGGCGTGAACGCGGCGACGAGTGATCTCGAACGGCTCAAGTTCGACATCGACGTCGCCGATTCGCTTCGCGTCGCCGCGGCGCTGGTGGCGGCAGAGCAGCGGGACCAGCGCGACATCGCCGCGTTTCACCTTGATCAGGCGCGGCAGCTCTTTGCAAAGGGGCGCGACGACGACGCGATTGCAGAACTGCGGCGGACGATCTTCCTGGCCCCCTACGACAGCGAAGCCCACCTGCTGCTGGCGCGCATCTATCTGCGCACCGGCCGCATGCAGGAGGCGATCGACGCGCTGACGATCGCCGTCTGGAGTAATCCGGCAGGCACCGAAGCTCGGGAGCTGCTCGAGAGCCTCCGCTAATTGAGAGGACGCAGGAACTCATCCGTGCTAAAATGCGCGCACCTGAATGTCAGATGACGAGTTTCACGAGATTCAGCTGAACGGTAAGCAGCTCGTGTTTCTCTTCATGGCAGCCACGGTCGTGGCTGTCGTGATCTTCCTCTGCGGCGTGATGGTAGGCCGGGGCGTTCCAACCCGAGCCGCCGCCCCGATCGATTCCTCCGAACAAGCCGCACTCGATCCGACAGCGTCGTTGCAGGGCCTGTCCGTCACGCAGACGATTGCGACCGATGACAACACGCCGGTCGCGTCGCAGGAAACGCTGACCTACCCGACGCTGCTGGAAGATCCGAACCCGCCGTTCGAAGCGCTCGCCCCCGTCGCAGAGCCTCGCGCCGAACCCGCTCCTCTCGTCACGGCGCGCGCCGATGCCCCCAAGCCCGTTGTCGCTCCCTCGCCGAGACCGGTGGCCGCGGCACCCGTGCCGAAGCCAGCAGCGGCGGCACCCAAGCCCGCAGTAGCCATGCCCAAGCCCGCGGCAGCGGCGCCAACGCCGGTGGCAACGACGCCAAAGGCCGCGCCCATCGAACACGCGCTCGCTGAGCCTGGCGGCAACGGGTTTGTCGTGCAGGTGGCCGCCGTTCGTCAGCGCGCGCAGGCCGATACCATCGCGCGCCGCCTCTCTGGCAAGGGCTATCCCGCGTTCGTCACGATCGCCGGCGCCAACTTCCGCGTCCGGGTCGGGAAATTCAACGATCGCCGCGAAGCGGAAACGGTGGCCGCGCGGCTCCAGCGCGAAGAGCAGTTCAAGCCCTGGATCACGCGCTAGTTGCTATTTTTCGGCGAAATCCTTAGCAATCTCTTGCGTCTCTCGCCGGTGTGGCCCGTCTGTGGTCCTCTCCGTATTCCTCAATAGATCTCTAGGTAAGCAAGACTCCGGACCTAAGTCACGCTGATGCGGTATTCCACCCCGCGGTCACGGCTTCAGGGGCTTCACCAGGAACGGCTTCGTCGCGGACGGTGAAGTCGTGGTCGTTCCACCGCTAAAGTTACACACGTTGTCGGCCGGCGGAGCGCCGGGGCCGGTCGCGACACCCCAGTAGTTGTTCGTAGCGGTCAGGCCGATCACTCCGTTGTTCTCCAGACCACAGTTGAAGCTGCCGAACGCGTTGCCGATCAGGTTGTTTTTTGTGATCACGCCGCTAAATGGTGCATTGACGATAATCCCGGCACCGTCGACGTCGTCGATGCCGTTGGAGTACACGGCGTTGCCCGTCACCTGCGCCGAGCCGGTCGCCATAATGCCGAGCAAATTAGCCGTGGCGACGTTGCCGGCCACCTTCCCTCCGGTGGCGACAATACCGTTTTCGTTGTGCCAGACCTGGTTCTTGCTCACCGTCGCGGCACCACGTCCCGAGATGCCCGTCTCCCAGCCGATCACCTGATTCCCTTCGATGCGGATGGGGGCGTTGTTGACGGTACGAATGCCGACTCCCTCCGAAAATCTATCGCGGCGGGCGAAGACGACTTGATTCCCACGGACCATTTCGTTCACCGAGTCGAGGACGATGCCGTGGCCGATGTAACGCAATCCGTCGCGGGCTTTGGTCTCGGTCACCGTGAAGCCTTTCCCAAGTCGTCCGAACTCCCCGCCGTCGGGGGAGGTCAGGAACACGTTCTGGATCACGTCCACGCTGCGCCCGTCGATCATCGTTGAGGCGGCGCCGGCGCTGGAGATGATGATGACCCGCTTCTCGATCCGCAGCACGCAACCGCAGCTCGCCGGGGGGGTGAGATAGCCCAGCTCCTCGCCTGGCTCTCCGAGGATACCGTTGCGGTTGAGGTCGCCGTACCGGCCAGGGCCGACGAGGATCGTGTCGCCCGGATTGGCGAGGTCGACCGCCCAGGTGATCGATCGGCATGCGGAGGTCAGGGCCAGTCCGCAACCGGGCCAATCATCTCCGGTATCAGCGACGTAGCGCGTGGCCGCATCAGCATATGGTGCGACAGTGAAGAGCAGTACAGCGGCGACCACGCCGGTAATAGCTCGGAGAACTCGACGGGTCATGGCCGTCTCCTTTGGGGGTGACGATCCCGCGCGCGGCTTGGCACCAGTCGTGGCCAAGCCCACGAGCCGTAATCAGTGAGTGAGGTCGAGTAGGATGGCCCAATCTGTGGTGATCGGGCAAGTCGGAGTGTTACATGCTCAAGAAAGCATTAATGTCATTGGCTTCGCTTGCATGATGCGACTCAAGCCCTGGATCACGCGGTAGTCGCACGGTTCCGACAAATTGCGTCCATCCCCAATTCAGGTGATCGGGTGCTAGCATCTGCTCATGACTCCCCCGGAAGGCACGCTCGCCTGCTCCTGATAAAGGTGTCTCTCTCTTCCAGTCGCTCGGCGTCCAGCACAGGGTGATCAAGTACCGCCGGTCTGCAATCATTTTCTCGCAGGGATCGACCTGCACCGAGGGATGTTTCTCCAGCAGGGATCGGTAAAACTCACCGTGTTATCGCGAACCGGCAAGGAAGCCATCGTCAGCGTGCTGCAACCGGGCGACTTCTTCGGGGAAGGATGTCTTGCCGGGCAACCGCTTCGGATAGCAACGGCAGTCGCGATGAATGCCAGTACGGTCGCGGTGATCGATAAGGCCAACATGGTGGAAGCGCTGCATAGTCAGCCGAAACTGAACGACCAGTTCCTGGAACACATGCTGGCGAGGAACATCCGAATTGAAGAAGACCTGATCGATCACCTCTTCAACTCGGCTGAAAAGCGATTGGCGCGGACCCTGCTGGTACTCACACTTGCACCTCCTCCCATGAAAGCCCTGGGAGGTTTGGGGTAGCGGTGCCCAACCCTCGGAGGCCCAACGGGTTTGCACGATGTCGCTCGCATGCTCGGCGCAGGCGACGTTGCCACGAATAGACCAGTACAAGCCGGTTGGCGAAACAGGGATCATAGTGGCGCCAGGAGTTACTGACGCGGGGGGACGCCCCGCTGTTCAACGGTGATCAGCCTTTTGGCCGGTCGGCGCGCCGTCAGCGGCGGTCGAAAATCCGTTACCGCCTCACCCCCATTCCGGCCCTGGATGGCGGCTCGTTGCGGGCACTGTGCTCTCGTGTCCTATGGCGTGTTTCTGGCTAAATGCTGCATGGGCACACCTATATGAACGTCCTTACATCCGTCCCTCGGACGCTGCCCTTCAACTCGTGGCAGCACTACATCCTCGTGGTCGAATACGACGCAGAGTTGCTGGATTCGTACCGTTCGGCGCTTCGCGCCGCGGGTTTCGCAGCCGTCGGTGTTGACGGTGGTCCGGGTGCGCTTCGCCTGGTCGAGACCCAAAGGCCTTCCGCCATCGTCCTGGACCTGGTGGCACACCGGCTGGACGGCCTGGAGGTTCTGCGCGCACTCAAATCGAATCCTCAAACCCGCGACATCCCGGTGGTGGTCGTCACCGACACCGATATCAAGGCCCTGAACTTCGACGACGTTGCCTGTCTACTGAAGAAGCCGCTCGAGACGCAGGCCCTGGTCGTTGCGGTGCAGCACATCGTTCGCCAGTCGGCGCCGCGTCGCCTCGAGGCCTGCTGAACTAAACCGCGATCGCAGACCGTCTATAATTCCGACCGTCATGAAGACTGAGATGACGCGCCGGGAGTTCGGCCAGGTCGTTGGTGTCTCGGCGTTGATCGCCATTCCTGGCGGCGCAACGGCATCTTCACAGAACGCTCCCAGGCCGGTACCCGCCGGCGGCTCGGATCTGTGCTTCCTGAGCGCCGTTGAACTGGCGACGCGCATCCGTCAAAAACAGGTGTCGGCGCGCGAAGTCATGACCGCGCATCTGGCGCAGATCGAGCGGATCAATCCGAAAGTCAATGCCATCGTCACGCTGGTGGCCGACCGCGCGATGGCCGCCGCGGCGCGCGCCGACGAGATGACCGCGAAGGGCGGTCCGCTCGGCGTGCTCCATGGACTCCCGGTCGCGCATAAGGATCTCGTCGATACCGCGGGCATCCGGACGACGCGGGGGTCGCGCTTCTATTCTGACAACGTGCCCACGCGCGATGCGTTGATCGTGGAGCGCATTCACGCCGCGGGCGCCTTGACCCTGGGCAAGACCAACACGCCCGAATTTGGCGCCGGGTCACAGACCTTCAACGCGGTGTTTGGCGCCACGCGCAACCCGTACGATCTGTCGAAGACATGTGGGGGAAGCAGCGGCGGGGCCGCGGTGGCGCTCGCCTGCGGAATGGTGCCGATTGCCGATGGCAGCGATACCGGCGGCTCCCTGCGCAACCCGCCCGCATTCTGCAACGTCGTCGGGCTGCGTCCCTCGCCGGGACGCGTGCCGTCGGAATCTGGTTCGTGGTCGCCGCTGACGGTCCAGGGACCACTGGCGCGGTCGGTCGCCGATGTGGCCCTCTTCCTGAGCGCGATTGCCGGCCCGGATCCCCGCAATCCGCTTTCCATCCAGGAAAACGGCGCACGATTCCGGACGTCGCTGTCGCGCAGCTTCAAGGGCGTGCGCGTGGCGTGGTGGCGGGGACTTGGCGGCGTCCCGTTCGAACCTGAAATCCGCCGTGTGGTTGACGCCAGCCGCGGCGTCTTCGACGAGCTCGGCTGTGTCGTCGAGGATGCTGAACCCGACTTTGACGGCGTCGCTGAGGCGTTTCCGATCCTGCGCTACGCGGCTAATCATCCCCAGTACGCACCGCTGATTGCAAAGAACCCCGACTGGGTGAAAGACACGATCAAGTTCGAGGTCGCCCAGGCCGAACGGCTGACGGCGGCAGACATCGGACGCGCGCTCGCGCGGCAGGCTCGCATGCACGAGCAAAGCCGGCAGTTCTTCGAACGCTATACCTACTTCGTCCTCCCGGTGACCCAGGTTGCTCCCTTCGACGTCACGACAGAGTATCCGGCGTCGATCGAGGGCGCGGCCATGACGAGCTACATCGACTGGATGCGATCCTGCTGGTATGTCACCTTCATGGCGAATCCGGCCATGTCCGTTCCCGGCGGCTTCACCTCGAGCGGGCTTCCGGTGGGCATCCAGATCGTTGGCCGCCATCGCGACGACTGGAGCGTGCTGCAGCTTGCCCATGCCTTCGAGCAGGCCACCGAGCACGGCAGGCGTCGTCCGGCTGTGGTCTAAGCAACGCCGCCAGGCGTTGCGGTAACGGGGATCGGAACAGTTCTTGAACCTCTTCTCACGAGGAGGGAGCTCAGCATGGGTACATTCCGCCGCAAGTCAGCCGAACAGGAGCTGAAGGGCACCGGCCAGAAGCTCAAGGGCGTTGCGCAGGAAATCGTCGGTCGCGCGACAGGCGATGACGATATGCGCGCCCGAGGCGAGGGCAACCAGATCGGCGGGCACGTCCGCAGCCGCCTGGGAGAAGCCGGTCGAAAAGTGAGCGCCGCGATCGAACGCGAGCGCGACCGCAACCGCCGCCGTTAGTCCAGGCGGCCCCGCCGGTATTTTCAGCAGTTCGTTAGCGTTTGCCTTGCCTTGCTGCCCGCCGATGGCGCGCAGCAGGCAAGTTCGATCAAACCGGACATCGATTCTTGACACGCAGATTCTGAACGGCCAATCATCCGCACCGGAGGATTCAGATGCGGAACAGATGTGTACTAGCCGTTCTGGCGATGGTGTCGTTGGCGTCGGTCGCGGTCGCGCAGACGAATCCCCTGTGGCGCGAGGAGAAAGTGAAGAACTATCTCCCGCACATGACGTCACCGGAGGTGAGAGACCTGTTGATGCGCACCGACATGGTGCTGATTCCAGTGCCCTCGATCGAGCAGCACGGGTTCCATGCTCCGATGGGGAACGACTTCTATAGCGGGATCGAGACCGCGAAGCTGATCGCGCAGCGCACCGACATCCTGGTGGCGCCGGTCCTGATGGTGGGGCAGGCGGGATATCACATGGAGTTCCCCGGCACCATCACGCTGTCGTCCGAAACGCTCCAGTCGGTCTACTTCGAGTCGGCGAAGAGCCTGATCCAGCATGGCTTCCATCGGTTCGTGTTCTTCAACAGCCACACCGGCAACCAGTACATGACGAAGTTCGTGGTCGATCGCATCAACCAGGAGACGTCCGCCGTCGCCATCGATCTCACCGACGGCATCGAGGCGATGATGCCGCCGGCGCCGCAGACGACGTCGAACGCGATGCAACCGTTCGATCGCCATGCCGGTGTCAACGAGACCTCGCGCGCGATGTATCTCTTCCCGTCGCTCATGTCGATGGACAAGGCACAGACGCCGACCCTGACCCTGACGCCGCCCCTGGCGGCGATGCTTCCGCTCGTCAGGAGCGGCGACCGGGCGGCGACGCTGGTGTTCCTCGCCGAGGGGCTCAAGCCCAAGGCGACCGGCAAAGGGACGTCGGCGGCCGAGATGTCGAGTACCGGTTCATGGAGTGAGCGCGATCCGCGTCAGGCCAGTGTGGAAGAAGGACGGCGAACGGTCGAGTCGACCGTGAACGCGGCCGTGGCCTTCATCGATCGATGGAAGGCGCTGCGGCCGATGGCGAGGTGAGGCCGCCTTACGGCTTCGTTGCCAGGTATTTGATCTGTGTGAGGACCTGCTGGTCGCGTGGAAGCTCGGTTGGGCCTGCGGGAAATCCGCCGACTTTCAGCATGTGGGCGACGATGTCGGCCTTCTGCTGTGCGCTGACTTTGCCTGGGTCATCCGCGGGCATGGACATCCGGATGCGTTCGAACAGGTCGCCGAGGGTCAGGCCGCTCCAGTTCGCGCCAAACTCGAAACCGGTCAGCGCGGGCGCTTCCTCCGCGCCGAGCAGCGCGCCGCCATGGCAGGACGCGCAGTGCTGCCCGTACAACGCCTCGCCCCGCTTCGCCTGTTCGGCAGTGTAGACGCCATCCCAGACCGATCGGGTTTCCTGGCCGCGGATCGCCGCTGCGCAGGCGATCGCGATCCACACGGCCATAGTGCCGATGACAGCGCTTCTCTTCGTCATCGGGAGGACGTGGTCGTCGCCGGCTGCGGCACCCTGAAGACCATCAGCTCTCCACTATAGCCTGCGCCGGAAATCGGCACCGCGAGGTACTGCCGGCCGTTCAGCATGTAGGTGATCGGCGAGCCCGTCTGCGGCGCCGGCATCGGCACGGCGCCCACTTCCGCGCCGCTGGCCTTGTCATACGCGCGCAGCATGGCGCCGCGCTGGCCGTTCGGCATCGTGAAGAACCCGGGCTCGCCGGCGATAACCAGCGTCTTGGTGACGAGCGTGCCAATCCGGCCGGCGGCCCGCCCCGTGCGCGGAATATTCAGCCCTTTGAGGGCGGGATGGTTGCGAACCGCGTCCGGCGTTTCGCCGTGGGCGACCTGCCAGACGATTTCGCCCTTGTTCAGGTCGGTCGCCGTGATGCTGCCGTACGGCGGCTTGAGCAGCGGAAGTCCCTGCACCGTGAGTGCGGGCCCGCCTCCTTCACCGGCGGCTGCGGGCGCGGCCCCAGGCGCGGCCGGCGCGGGTGGGGGAGCATCCGGATCGCGCGCCTGCCCGTTGATGAAGTTCATGTCCGACCGGGCGGGATCGTTGATCATGCCGATGACGGTGGGCTGACGGAACGAGTAGATGTAAAGGATGTTGGTCTCCGGATCGAGCGCTCCTCCCGGCCAGTTCGCGCCGCCGGTCGACGAGGGCACCATAATCAGGCCGCGCGGCCCTTCCCATTTACTCACCGGCGGCGGCGTAAACAGCGGCCCGATCTTGTAACGCGAGACCAGTGTCACCGCCTCTGCCCGGAGCTCCGGCGTGAAGTCGATCAGGTCGTCAATCGAGACGCCCTGCAGATCGTACGGCGCCGGCTTGGTTACGAACGGCTGGGTGGGCGCATACCATTCGCCGGGAACATCGCCTTTGGCCACCGGCCGTTCCTCGATTGGCCATACCGGCTGGCCCGTGACCCGGTCGAACACATAGAGCCAGTTCTGCTTGGTCGGCTGGGCGATCGCCTTGATCGTCCGTCCGTTCACCGTAATGTCGGCGAGGATGGGCGCGCACGGAATGTCGAAATCCCAGATGCCGTGGTGCACCAGCTGGTAGTGCCACTTTCGCTGCCCCGTCTTCAGATCGATGGCGACCAGGCTTTCCCCGAACAATCCGTTGCCTGGACGATGGCCGCCGTAATAGTCGCCGGTCGGCAGTTCGACCGGCATGTAGAGCATCCCGAGCTCTTCGTCGATCGTCATCTGCGCCCAGACGCCGACGTTGCCGGTGTACGACCACGAGTCCTGCAGCCACGTGTCGTTGCCGAACTCGCCCTTCTGCGGCAGCGTGTGGAAGATCCACAGGCGCTTGCCGGTGCGCGCGTCGTAGCCGCGGATGTAGCCCTTTTCGTGGTTGCGGCTCTTGGGCACGCCGCCCGGCAGATGGGCAGCGCCGACGACGATCGTGTTGCCGGAGATGATTGGCGCCGCGTGAAGCCCGACTTCGCCCGTCTCGAGATCGATCGTCTGATCCATCTCGAGCTTGAGGTCGACCACGCCGTTGCGGCCGAACCCGGGAACTCTCCGCCCGGTCTTCGCGTCGAGCCCGATCATCTGATAGCCGGGCGTGACGTAGACGATCCGCTCCTCGCGCCCGTCGGTCCAGTAGGCGAGTCCGCGACCCGACAGCTTGCGGGGCGCGGCTTCGCCGCGCTTGCCCTCGTCTTCGCGATGCATCCACAGCAGTTCGCCGTTGGCCGCATCGAGTGCGACCACGGCGCGGCGGGTACCGGCGGTGGTGTACAACACGCCGTTCACCATCAGCGGCGTCGACTGGAAATTGAACTCCGGCCGTGCTCCGAGCGCGTCAGTCTTGAAGCGCCAGGCCACTTCGAGGTCCTTGAAGTTGTCGCGGTTGATCTGATCGAACGGCCGGTACCGCCGGCTGGCGAGATCGCCGCCGTAGGTCGTCCATTCGCCGTCGCGCTGGCGGCCCTGGCCCGCCAGCCCGGCGTCCGTGCACGTCAGCGCAACCAGGAGCGACAGCAGGGGAAGTGCGACCGGCCGGAATGTAGGCAGCATGAAGGTCCTCCGCGGACGAGTGGCAGTGGGCGAATTATACGCCCACGTCAGACGACGGCGTCAGCAGGACGGCGGCGGTCGGTGGTCTCGCGGATGACCACGCGCCGGTCGTGACCGGAGCGTCGATCGAACGGCAGCAGGCGATACCCTTGAGTCACGAGCTCCTGTTCGATCGCCTGTTGACGGCGTAAGCCGCTGCGCGGATCGCGCTCCTCATGAATGGCTGTGGTAGGTCCGGGACCCCGGACCAGCAGCCGGATGCGATCGGCGCCCTCCTCGATCCGGACGATGCGTACTGAATTGGAACCGGAAACGAACAGCCATTCACGCCGGTTGCGCTCCAGCACGCGCACGATGGCTCGCACCAGTGTTTCCGCCGTCACGGGTTTCCGGAGCACCGTGGCCCCGGGCAGGTACGGGACGTTGTACATCCCGGTGACCACAATGATTGGCGGGACGATCCCGGTCTGGGAGCGGGCCCGCAGCTCGTCGTAGACCATCTGTCCCGGTACGCGCGGAAGGTTGAGATCGAGGACGACCAGGTCTGGATCTTCCTGGTCGAGATAGTGGAGCGCCTGCATGCCGTCTTCGCACGCGTGCACGGTGTAATCGGACAAACTGAGCGCCAGGCGATAGAGTTCGCGCAGCGTCCAGTCATCCTCTACGAGTAGAACGACAGGTCTAGTCGGCATGGGGGAGCCGGCTCCGGCCGTTACAACAAACGTTCCATCATGAATGCGTTTTCAGTTGAGCGTCCACAGCGTCAGCGTCGAGACATCCTTGACGAAGATGCGATTGCCCGAGATTGCCGGCTGCGCCCACGTTTCGGCGTCAGCCACTTTGTAGCGGCGCAGCTCTTCCAGCCCCGTTCGACTCGTCCTGAACACGACGAGCTCGCCGTCGTTCTCGAGCGAGAACAGGATGTTGCCCGCGCGGACGAGCGCGGCCTGCGCCCCCTGTCGCGGCTCCGAGCTCCACAGCGTCTTCCCGCCCCTGGCATCCACGGCGTAGTACTGCCCCATGTTCCGGCTGGTGAGGCCGTACATCACGTCGCCGTCGAGCACCGAATTGCTCATGCGCCCCGGCAGATCCGGCGCTTCCCACGCCGGACGGATTGCCCACTGGGTGCCGGCGCGCGTCACGCTGAAGGCGGTCATCGGGCCGCCGTGGCCCCATACGATCACCGTGTCGCCAAGCCGGACCGGCGTGATGGAGTTGGTGAAGTTCGGACTGACCAGCGCCTGCTCCCACAGGAAGGCGCCGGTAGCGGCGTTCACCCCTACGAGCTTGCCCTGCGTAATCGTGACGATCTGCCGCACGCCGCCGAAATCCGCGACGATGGGTGAGCCATAGCCCGGTCCGTCGCCGCTCCACTCCCATTTCACCTGGCCGGTGTTCAGGTCGAACGCCGTGAGCGCGCCCTTGTTGTGCCCGCCGACGTGGAAGATGACGGTGTTGCCTTCGATGATCGGCGAGAACGCGTGACTGGTGTACATCGGCACCGGCATAGACGCCGGCTTCTGCCAGAGCTGTTTGCCGCTTGCCGCGTCGAAGGCGGTGACGGCGCCCGTCATGCCGATGGCATACACGCGGCCGTTGAAGAACACCGGCGTCGACTTGGGGCCGGGTCCGTGCACCTTCGCGGCGCTGTTCATCTCGAACGGCGCGGCGTACGCGGTGCGCCACAGCACCTTGCCGCTGGCTGCGTCGAGCGCGCTCATGACTTCGTCCTCGCCCTGCCGCGAGAAGACGTAGACGCGGTTGCCGACGACGATCGGCGTCGCGTAGCCGAGACCGACGTCAACCTTCCAACGCTGCGTCAGCTGGGCCGGCCACGTCGCCGGCGCCGTGAAGCCGCTGATCGCGCCGTCGCGGTTGGCGCCTCGCCACTGCGTGACATCGGTTCCAGCCTGCCGCGCGTCGATCGTGGCAGTCACGCCGGCCATCAGAATCAGGAAGATGATTCCACGCCGCATACGAATCTCCTTGTGGGGTCCGCCTGAAAGCGGACACTACGTTCGTCGTCGGACACTACGTTCGTTCGTAGTGTCCGGCTTCAGCCGGACCTAATTTGCCCTGATGTTGTAGGCGGTAAGGATACCCTGATCCCGGATGTAAAGGCGCCCGCCGCTGATGACGGGATGCGCCCATGACGGCCAGCCCTGCTCGGCTATCCGGAAACGGCCGGTTTCGCGGTAGGCGGCCGGCGAGGCGTCCGCCAGGCCGACGACGTTGTTCTCGCTGAGCAGATACAGCGAGCCGTCGGCATACGCCAGCGAGCCCTTGCCGACGCTGCGATTCCGCCACATCACCTTGCCTGTCGCGAATTCGAGGCACGTCAGGATCGAGTTGTTGAAGCCGTAGAGATACCCATCCACGAACACCAGGCCGCCGTGATGGTTCTGCATATCGCGGGTGAAGTAGACCTCCTGCGCTCGGACTTCGCCGTTCTGCGCGCGCAGGGCGAGCAGCGCGCCGCCGGTGCCGTAGTCGGAGCTGTAGAAAACCTTGTTGTCGGCATAGACCGGCGTCGCGATGTTGGCGGTGTCGTTGGCCACCGACGGATGCCGCCACATCAGCTTCCCGTCCGACGCCCTGATCCCGACACCCGCTTCGGCCGTCAGCGTCATGATGGTGCGTACGCCCTGCACGTCGGCGACGATCGGCGAGGAGTAGCCGGCGGCATCGCTCAGCTCTTTGCTCACCCAGACGGTCTTGCCGGTCATCTTGTCGAGCGCAGCCATTCCCGCACCGCGCCCGCCGGGCGAGACGACGACATTGGTGCCGTCGACCAGCGGCGATTCGCTGATCAACCAGCCGATGTTGCGCCCGCCGAACTCCTGGAGGATGTTCCGTTGCCAGACGACGGCGCCATCCTGGACACGGAGGGCTGCCAGGTCGCCGTTCTCCGTGAGGACGTACAGGCGGTCCCCGTCCACCGTCGGCGTGCCGCGCGGTCCGGGACCCTGGTAGTTGTCGACGGCCTTGCCGATCGGCTTGACCCACACGAGCGTGCCATCGGCGCGATTGAGCGCGGACACGACGCTCTGGAAGTTCCGCATCCCCTGGACGAAGATGCGGTCGCGGCTGACCGCGATCGATCCGAAGCCGGCGCCGAGGTTCGACGTACTCCACGCACGCGGCGGCCCGGCCGCGGGCCACGATTTCAGCAGGCCGGTTTCGGGCGAAATCGCCGAGCGCGACGGACCGCGCCATTGCGGCCAGTCCGTCGCACTGTTCGTTCCGCTCTGCGCACGCGCCAGTGCCGCGCATGCCATCAGCGCCACGCACACGACGAGCAGCCGGGGCGCCATATGAGGACTCCTGATCACCGCGCCGGAACGGGCCGTCCTTCGGCCGCCGCTGCTTCGGCGTCCTCCTTGCCCTCCTCGAACAGATAGGTGTCCGAGCCCACCTTGCGAATCGACAGCAGCGATCCGCGGCTTTCGATCACCTTGCCGCCGTAGCCTTCGAAGATCACCTTTTCTCCGGGGACCAGATCGCGCGGTCCCCATCCCTGCCGGCGAATCCGGTTCGGACTGGTGAGCTCGAGGTTCCAGTTCACCACCTTGCCGTCAGGCCCCGTAACGTCGATGTAGACGCGCATGTGCGGGTTGGTCCACGCGACCTGCTTGACGACCCCTTCCAGCTTCACCTTCTTCTTTGCGTCGTATTCCGTGTCGAACCCGTGATGGGCCACGACCGGTGCGGTGCACAGGAGGGCGAGCGCGGCGGCAGCGATTCCCAGTTTCGATGTCATTGAAGGTCTCCTACTTCCCCGATCCCACGCCCTGGATGCCCGCGGCAGCGCCGTACTGGTTGTCCTCGAGGCAGATGAACTCGAGCAGATCGTCGCCGTCCTTGAGTCCCGGACGGATCAGGCTGGCCGTGAAGTTCAGCGTCACGGCTCTCGAGAGCGCGCCCGGATCGTCGATCGTGAACTGGTGCGTCATGCGCCCGAAATTGACGCGGGTCCAGCGCTCGACGGTATGAAGCTTCTCTGAATGAGGTGTGCCCCGGCTGTCGAACCAGAACTTGTCGTTGTAGCCGATGGTGTCGATGACGAGCGTGTCCTTCTCAAAGCGGCCGATCGAGTGTCCCCACCAGGTGGGAATCGGATCCTCGGGATGCTTCCGGCCGTCCATGTAGATGACGCGGTGCGCCCCGGCGTCGCCCGTTTCGTGCAGCTGGTAGATGTGCGACAACCCCTTTGCCGTGTAGGTCATTGCGAATTTCCACGGGTAAGGGTTGACGCGCGGCACACCCATCGGCAGGCACGCCGTGTACGGTTCGTCTTTGGGCAAGCGCTTGGCCTTCAACTCGCGAGCCCACGGGAGCAGCGGCAGTTCGCCGGGCTTCAGGCCGCCCTCCCGCTCGATGTCGCCATTCGAGCCACCACCGAACCACGGCCCGGTGAGGTCGATCGTCCCGTCAGGCAGGCGCGGGATCGGCTGGCTGTTGACGTCCTTGTCGGCGACGACTGGATTCGCAGGTGCGATGTGCCTCACCTGCTCCTGCGCCTGTATGGTCAGAAGTGCGACGCTCGTGATCGCCAGGACTAGAAGAACAGTTCGCTTCACGTGAGCTCCTTTGCCATTCGTAGTGTCCGGCTTTAGCCGGCCGAGTCGAGTCCGCCTGAAGGCGGACACTACGACATGACGAGACGTAATCTAGAAACCGTACTTCACACCGAACTGCATGATGCGCGGATCGCCCTGTTGTCCGGTGATGCGGCCGAACTGTCCGGACCCGAGATTCGTCGTCGGGTTGCCCCAGATGAAAGTGTTCAGCAGGTTGAAGGCTTCGATTCGCAGCTCCAGGTTCTGCGTACCGCGGAGTCCGATGAGGCGCCGCAGTGCCAGGTTGACGCCATTCCAGTAGCTGGGACCGACGAAGCCGTTCCGCGGGCTGGTGCCGACGGTGCCCGGCGCCGGCGATGCGAAGGCCGCGCGGTTCAGGTAGTTGATGAG
>Ga0075421_100001333_pt1 | contig 28614 bp, 20 predicted proteins | sample SoiMetdeltSBSDD5_FD_75292 | JGI IMG/M metagenome (GOLD analysis project Ga0075421, IMG submission 75292) | Bulk soil microbial communities from a Populus tree surrounding site in Tennessee, USA - Soil MetaG P. deltoides SBSDD5 | ecosystem: Environmental > Terrestrial > Soil > Tree plantation... | reverse complement strand
GCCGAGGAGCCGATCCGCAGCCGCATCGAGGGCGCGCTGGCGGCGGTGCCGAGCCTCGACGAGGACCGCATTCTGCGCCAGGTGCTGAACCTGATCGGGGCCATGGTGCGGACCAATTTCTATCAACGGGGGGCAGCCCCGTCGCTTCTGCCCTATCGATCTTCACGCAAGGTCGGTGGCGAGGGGTCTGATCCCCTTCCAGCCACCCTCGCCTTCAAATTCGACAGCGCCGCCGTGGAGGCCGCGCCGCAGCCGCGCCCGTTCCGCGAGATCTGGGTCTACTCCCCCCGTGTCGAAGGCATCCATCTGCGCTTCGCCCCGATCGCCCGCGGCGGCATTCGCTGGTCGGACCGGGCGCAGGACTTCCGTGCCGAGGTGCTGGGCCTGGTGCGCGCCCAGCGCGTCAAGAACGCCGTGATCGTGCCCTCCGGCGCCAAGGGCGGCTTCGTGCCCAAGCAGCTGCCTCGCGCCGGCAGCCGCGACCAGATCCAGAAGGAAGGCGTCGCCGCCTACCGCATGTTCATCGCGGCGCTGCTCGCCATCACCGACAATGTCAAGGGCGGCCGGATCGTGCCGCCGCCGCGCGTGGTGCGCCACGACGGCGACGATCCCTACCTGGTGGTTGCTGCCGACAAGGGCACCGCCACCTTCTCCGACATCGCCAACGAGATCTCGCATGAGCACGACTTCTGGCTGGGCGACGCCTTCGCCTCCGGCGGCTCCGCCGGCTACGACCACAAGCGGATGGGTATCACCGCGCGCGGCGCCTGGGAGTGCGTGAAGCGGCATTTCCGCGAGATGGACATCGACATCCAGCGCCAACCCTTCCGCATGGTGGGCGTTGGCGACATGTCGGGCGATGTGTTCGGCAATGGCGTGCTGCTGTCGGCTGAAACCCGCCTCGTCGCCGCCTTCGACCATCGCGACATCTTCATCGATCCCGAGCCGGATGCCGCCGCCGGCTTCGCCGAGCGCAAGCGCCTGTTCGAGCTGCCGCGCTCGAGCTGGCAGGACTATGACAAGGCCAGGATCTCCAAGGGCGGCGGCGTGTTCTCGCGCGCGGCCAAGGCCATCCCGGTCAGCGACGAGATGAAGGCGCTGCTCGGCCTGAGCGCCGCGAGCGTCACGCCCGCCGAGCTGATCCGCGCTGTGCTCAGGTGCAAGACGGACCTGCTCTGGTTCGGCGGCATCGGCACCTACGTGCGTGCCTCCACCGAGCGCGACGAGGACGTGGGGGACCGCACCAACGACGCGCTGCGCGTCACGGCGGCGGAGCTGAATGCCAAGGTGATCGGCGAGGGCGCCAACCTCGGCGTGACCCAGCGTGGGCGCATCGAGTTCGGCCAGCGCCGCGGGCGCATCAACACCGACTTCATCGACAACTCGGCGGGCGTCAACACCTCTGACCAGGAGGTCAACATCAAGATCGCCCTGCAGCCGGCCGTGCGGGCCGGCACGCTCGACGAGACGGCGCGCCGCCAGCTGCTGGCGGACATGACCGAGGACGTAGCGGCCGCGTCCCTGCGCAACAACTACCAGCAGTCGCTGGCGCTCAGTCTCGCCGAGCGGCGCAGCGCCCGCGACGTGCCGGACTACGTGCTGCTGATGCGTGCCCTCGAGACGCGCGGCCTGCTCGATCGCGCCATCGAGGCGCTGCCCTCGGAGATGGAGCTGCAGGAGCGCGCCCGCGCCGGCCGCGGCCTGACCCGGCCGGAGCTGGCCGTGCTGCTCAGCTACGCCAAGATCGCCTTGCAGCAGGACCTGCTGGAGAGCCCGGTGCCCGACGAGCCGCAGCTCGAGAGCTGGCTCACCGGCTACTTCCCGCCGCTCCTGCGTGAGCGCTTCGGTGAGGCGATCCGCGGCCACAGCCTGCGCCGCGAGATCGTCGCCCTCGGCCTCACCAATGCCGTCGTCAACCGCGGCGGGCCGGCCATGGCCGTGCGGCTCGCTGCCGAGACGGGCCGGCCGACGCCCGATGTGGCGTACGCCTTCATGGCCGTGCGCGAGGTCTTCGACCTGCCACGGCTCTGGCAGCGCATCGACGCGCTCGATGGCACCGTTGGAGGCGAGGCGCAGCTGCGCCTCTACGAGGCGACCCGCGATCTCGTCAATGCGCAGAGCCTGTGGTTCCTGCGCCACGGCAAGCGTAGCGAGGAGGGCCAGGACGACCGGCCGACGGACCTGGCGGGACTCATCGTGCGTCACGAGGCGGGGCTGGCTGCGCTGGCTGAGGCTTTGAACGGCGTGATGCCGCCGGCCCGCAGGACCCGCATCGAGCGGCGCGCAGCCGATCTCGAGGCCGCCGGCATCCCCGCCGATCTTGCCGGCGATTTCGCCAGGCTCGATGCGCTGGCGCAGGCGCCGGCGGTCACGGACATTGCGCTGGCCATGGTCCGTCCGGTCCCCGAGGCGGCCCGCATCCATTTCGAGGTCGGCGAGCGTCTGCGCATCGACGACCTGGCCGCCAGGGGCGCCGCGATTCCAACCGTCGATCAGTACGATCGCCTGGCCATTGCCCACGCCTTGGCGCAGCTGGCGGCGGCGCATGCGTCCTTCACCCGCGGGGCCATCGGCGCCGGCGGCACCGGGGCTTGGTATGCAGGCCGGAGCGAACGGCTTGCGCGGGCCGAACGGGCCGTCGCAGGAGCAGCAGGCGAGGGTAACTTGACTCCGTCGCGACTCTCGGTTGCGGCGGGTGCCCTCAGCGAGCTCGCAGGCAGCGCGCATCAGGCATCGATCTAAACGTGGACGGTGCGGACGCGACTTTATTCCTGCGCAACCCCGTTATGATCAGAAGGTATGCTCATTTGTCTTCAGCACCGGAAATTGTATACCCGTTGGTGTCGTCCGGTCGGTTGACGACCAAGCGGCCGGCCGGGGCCAAGCTGCGGGGTCAGGAGCCGCAGATGCGCAAGGGAGTGAAGAACCATGCCGGGCAAGAAGGAAAGGTCAATCGATGAGCTCTTCGCGAACGATCCGGAGCGCGCGGATGCCGTCGTGTTCGGCCGCAAGACCGGTGCAACGCGCCGCGGATTCCTGGGCGGAGCCGGGCTCGCGGCCATGGGTGCCGCGGTGGGTGGGCCGATCGTGTTCGGCGACAGGATGCCGGCCGGGTTGATGCCGGCGGCGTTTGCGCAGGAGAAGAAGGACGCTCCGGCCGCTGCTCCTGCAACCCCGAAAGGGCCGCAGTACCTGCAGTTCCCCGGCAAGGACGGCGTGCTTGTGCTGCTGGGCGAGAAGCCGCTTGTGGCCGAGACGCCGGAGCATCATCTCGACGACGATACCACGCCCACGTCCAAGTTCTTCGTCCGCAACAACGGGCTGATTCCGGAAGCGGCCAAGGACCCGGACGCCTGGAAGATCACCATCGACGGTGAGGTCAACACCAAACTGGAACTGACCCTCGGCGAGCTGAAGAAGAGGTTCAGGCCCGTAACGCGCCGGATGGTGCTCGAATGCGGCGGCAACGGCCGCTCCTTCTTCACGCCCCAGGCGCGCGGCAACCAGTGGACCAACGGCGGTGCCGGCTGCGCGGAGTGGACGGGCGTGCGCGTCGCTGACGTGCTGAAGGCGGCGGGCCTGAAGCCGTCGGCGGTGTTCAGCGGCAACTTCGGCGCCGATCCTCATCTGTCGGGCGACGCCACGAAGCAGGCCATATCGCGCGGCGTCCCGATCAAGAAGCTGATGGACGAGGGCAACCTGATCGTCTGGGCCATGAACGGCAAGCCGCTGGACAACGTGCACGGCTTCCCGGTGCGCCTGCTGATTCCGGGCTGGCCGGGCTCCGTCTCCCAGAAGTGGCTCACCCGCATCTGGATCCGCGACAAGGAGCATGACGGCCAGGGCATGGGCGGCACGTCCTACCGCGTCGCCATCAAGCCGATCCCGCCCGGCGGCAAGGCCGAGCCGGCCAACTTCAAGGACCTGGAGTCGATGCCGGTACGCTCGATCATCTCGAGCCCGTCGAACGGCACGAAGCTGGCGGCGGGGACCAAGGAGATCTCGCTGCGCGGCGCGGCCTGGGCCGGGGACAACACGGTGCGCGCGGTGCATCTGTCGCTCGACTTCGGCGGCACGTGGCAGAGCGCCAACCTGGGCAAGCCGAAGAACCGCTACGACTGGCAGCGGTGGACGGCGACGGTCAAGCTGCCGAGTGACGGCTACTACGAGATCTGGGCACGAGCCACAGACTCGCGCGGGGTCATGCAGCCGCACGTGGCGGGCAACTGGAACCCGCAGGGCTACGGCGGCAACCCGATGCATCGGATCGCGATCCTGGTCGGATGAGCACGTCCGCAGCATCGGGCCCGAGGAGATTTGCCGCGAGCGTCCTGGCGCTCGCGGCGTTCGTGCTGTGCCTCGTCCTGCCGGCGTCCGACAGCATCGCGCAGACCAAGCGGGAGCGGCCCGTGGAGGAGCAGCCGGAGCAGTACCCGGACGGCCCCAACCGCGAGGAGACGTTCTACTTCTGCACGGCCTGTCACGGTTTCAAGATCGTGGCCCAGCAGGGCATGTCGCGCACCCGCTGGAACGACACCTTCGACGTCATGGTGACGCGCCACAATATGCCCGACGTGCAGGGCGCCGACCGCGACCGGATGCTCGACTACCTGGAGGGCGCCTTCCCCGAGCGCAGGCAGCCGGGCGGCTGGAAGAGCCCGTTCGCCCAGTGACGACCCGCAATCCACGCCTGGCGGAAAGGCGAGATGGGAAGGGCGACGCCGGACGGCTCCCCTACCCTCTCGCGTCGTCCACGCACCGCATCTTTTTTCCACAGGGTCGCGGAAGGCGACGGAGAGAGGCCGCTGTGAGAGGCCGTTCCCCTCGCTCAGGCCCGGAGCCTCTGAAGCGGCCGCCGACGGCTCGGCGCACCTCCCGGCGCACGAGCGTAAGCCGTTGACGTCGCCCGGTCACGGAGCCTCGGGGTAGCGGGGGAGGAGGTCGGTCTCGGTGGAATCGCGCACGAATGCAGCCCGGCGTCCGCCCCATCCTTCGTGTCAAAGAGCTGTATCATGTGACAGTCATCACATGACAGGGTGACACAAACGTGATGCCCACGGACCGAATGTCCTGGTCCATGATCCGTTGTCCGAGGGCGCACGCGATGAGTGGCTTCGGCCCGACACGCCCCCCAGCCCCCGTTGGGCGGGACACTCGCGCGGACGCTGCAAGCGGCGGGGCAAGGAAGGCGTGGCTGAGAGAGGCGGCCACGCCTTCCTGATTCTTGGGCAACCGGTCGCCCGCCCACATCATACCATCACCAACCCCAGCCGCATGGCCTTGGCCACCGCATCCGTGCGTCCCGATGCGCCGAGCTTGCCGGCGATGGCGGCAACGTGGAACTTGGCCGTGTGCGGCGTGATGCCGAGCCGCTGCGCGATCACCTTGTTGGACGCCCCTTCTGCCAGGAGCTGCAGCACCTGCAGCTCCCTCGCGGTCAGGCCCGCTGCCGGTGCGTTGTCCTCGCCTTCGATGCGGTGGCGGCCCGCCTCATCGAGGAGGGCGGGTCGGAGCTCGGCCGGCAGCGTTATCAGTCCCACCGCGGCGGCGCGGATGGCGGCGCGCAACGCACCGGCGCCGACATCCGGGAGCAGCACCGCCGCGGCCCCCGCGCGCAGCGCATCCCTTGCCGTGGGCGCATCGCCGAGCATCACCACAGGCGCCAGCTCCACGGCCTCGTCGGCCAGCTCGCCGGCCGAGTCAGCCACCAGCACATCGGGTGTATTCCCATCGTCCGCCGCGACCACCTCGAATCCGGTATCGGCCGTCAGCATCTCACGCACGCGCTCGGCCAGCTCGGGATCGCCGATCGCCATCGCCACCATCAGCCGGGGCGTCAGACGGGACTGGGCCACCCTCGCGCGCGCTCCCTCCCGCCCTCATGCGGCCGGTCGCGCCGCCACAGCGACCTTCGCGGTAGCGATCTGGCCGGCGCGCAGCAGCTTGATCTCGGCGACGCTGCCGACACTCTCCGGCGTGAGCCTGGCGAGCAGGCTGCGCAGGCCGGGCACCGACTCGCCGTCGAGCCCGACGATGACATCGCCGAGCAGCACACCAGCCTTGCGCGCCGGGCCAGCGGGATCGAGGCTGACGACCATGCTGGCGCGCGTGTCGGCGAGCCCGTGCACGGCGACAAGCGCCTCGTCGAGACGGATGGGATGCAGGCCCACGCCCAGGTAGCCGCGCGGGATGTGGCCGTCGGCGACCAGCCTGGGCGCCACCCGCTCGATCGTCGCCGCCGGAATGACGAGTGGCCGGCGGTGCGGCCCGAGCAGCACCATGCCGATCGGCGCGCCGTCGCTGTCGAGCACCGCGCCGCCTTCGGCGCCGGCACCCAGGCGCATGTCGAGCCGCATCAGGCGGTCGATCCGGCCGCCCCGGCGGCTCTGCCACGCGCCGCCCGCCGTCGCGACCATGCCCAGGCTGGCGACAGGGCCATCGTCGCTGCGGCCGAGCGCCAGCACCATCCCTCCGACGTGCGGACCGTCGCCCGTGGCGAGGCGCAGCGGCTCGGGCAGCTCCTCCGTCACGCGCAGCACCGCCGTTCCTGTCGTGGCGTCGCGGCCGGCGAGCTGTGCGGCGAGGGACTTGTCCGCCAGAGTGACCGAGAGGTCGTCGCCAGCCTCGATGCCGTCGCTGGCGGTGACGACGACATCCGGCCGCCAGACGAAGCCGCTCGCCACATGCCGCCCCTGCGAGCGCACGCCGACGACCGCGTGTGCGGCCGCCTCGACCATCTCCTGGATCTGCCGCGACAAGGCAAGCATGGGGTTCAAGGCTGCGGATTGGGACATAGTGCGGCTCCCGCGAGTTGCGCTGCTTGCCTCCTATGTGCGCTCGGCAGCCGACGGCTCCAACTCCCCGCTTGGGGAGGTCGCCGCTGTCCCTCTCCCGCAAGCACCGCAAGCGGGGAGAGGAAATTGGGCCGCCCTACGCGCTGGCCGCATCCAGCTGCCCGATCGCGTCCGCGTCCAGCTGCAGCCGCGTCGCGGCGATCAGCTCCTCCAGCTGGCCGAGCGTGGTCGCGCTGGCGATGGGCGCGGTGATGCTGGGCCGTGCCATCAGCCACGCCAGGGCGACGCTGGCGGGCGTTGCCCCCGTGCGCGCCGCCACCTTGTCCAGGGCGGCGAGGATGCGCCGGCCGCGCTCGTTCAGCATGGCTCTCGCGCCACCGCCGCGCGGACTCTTGCCGAAGTCCGCCTCGGAGCGGTACTTGCCGGTCAGGAAGCCGCTGGCCAGCGAATAGTACGGGATGACGCCGATGCCCTCCTTCAGCACCAGAGGCTCCAGCTCGCGCTCGTAGTCCGCCCTCTGATAGAGATTGTAGTGCGGCTGCAGGCTCTCGTAGCGCGGCAGGCCCTTGTCAGCGCTCACCTGCAACGCTTGCCTGAGGCGCGGCGCCGTGTAGTTGGAGCAGCCGATGGCGCGCACCTTGCCTTGGCTGAGCAGGGCCTCGTGGGCCCGCAATGTCTCCTCCAGCGGCGTTGCCGTATCATCGACGTGCGACTGATAGAGATCGATATAGTCGGTCTGCAGGCGGCGCAGCGACGCCTCGGCCCTGGCCATGATGCGGTCGCGCGCCAGGCCGCCCTCCTTCTGGTCCCAGCCCACCTTGGTGGCAATCACGACCTTGTCACGCCCGCCGCGCGCCCTGAGCCAGTTGCCTATCACCGTCTCCGATTCGCCGCCTTTGTGGCCCGGCACCCAGGAGGAATAGACGTCGGCCGTGTCGATGGCATCGAGCCCGGCTGCGACGAAGCGGTCGAGCAACTGGAACGAGGTGGCCTCGTCGGCAGTCCAGCCGAGCACGTTGCCGCCGAGCATCAGCGGGGCGATCTGGAGTCCTGACTTTCCGAGCTTGCGCTTGTCCATCCGTCTCTCCGCTCTTGTCCGATGCTACCGGCCGGCGCCGACTGGCTCGACCAAGACCGCCACGATGCGTCGCACCAGCGGCAGGATCAAGAGCAGCGTGGGGAAGGCAATCGACCACGACATGCTCCAGGCTCCCAGCCACTGGATCAGCAGGTCGGCGGCAAAGCCGATGTTCTTCAAGGTCGAGACGCCCGAGACAATGCCGGACATGAGCACCGATAGGACGAAAGGCATCGCAACGGCATTGAAGGAGGCCGGCAGCTTCCGCGACCTGCGTGGATGCGAAGGAATTGACGTCATCCTGTCTCCATACTGGCTGCGGCACCGGCAACCTGCCTTCCCCTTTCTTGACACGCAGGCGCTTCCCGCGACCTGCGATCTGGACGGGAGAGATGCTTGCACCAGTGCCGCTGTCAAAGCGCCGCCCGTTCGCCCTGTCTCGGCGCTTGGCGGCTCATGGCTTGTGGGTTGGCGCGTTGCTGACGTGAACGCTTACGATCGCGGGTTGCGCGACGACAGCCACTTGGCTTGCGGAGCCACTTTCCGCAAGGCTGGCGGCCAGCGTCTCACGCGATCGTGCTCACCACGCCGCCATCGACGCGCAGTGCCGCGCCGTTGGTGGCCGAGGCCTCCTTGGAGACGACGTAGACCACCATGTTGGCGACCTCCTGGACACTGGCGAAGCGCTGGATCAGCGAGGTCGGGCGATACTCCTTGACGAAACTCGCCGCCGTGTCCTCGACGGACGTGCCCGCCTGTTTCGCGAGCGACCGCAGCATCTCCTCGACACCCTCCGAGCGCGTCGGCCCGGGCAGCACCGCGTTGACCGTCACGCCGGTGCCGGCCGTCAGCTCCGCGAGGCCGCGGGAGACGGCCAGCTGGGCAGTCTTGCTGAAGCCGTAATGGATCATCTCCTTCGGGATGTTCAGCGCCGACTCCGATGAGATGAAAACGATGCGGCCCCAGCCCCGCTCGAGCATGCCCGGCATGTAGGCGCGTGACAGCCGCACGCCGGACATGACGTTGATCTCGAAGAACCGCGTCCAGTCGGCATCCGGAATGTCGAAGAAGGCCTTGGGCTCGAAGATGCCCGCGTTGTTGACCAGGATATCCGCAGCCGGCACCGCCTTCGTCAGCTCGGCACAGCCCGCCGCCGTACCCACGTCGGCAGCGACGCCGCGCACCTTGCCACGCGGCACCTCCGACACGATGCCCTGCACAGCTGCGCTTACCGTGGCCGGTTTGCGGCCGTTCACAATCACGCTCGCGCCTGCCGCTGCGAGCGTCTCAGCCGTGGCTTTGCCGATTCCCGAGGTCGAGCCGGTGACAATGGCGGTCTTGCCTGACAGATCGATATGCACCGGCTCTTTCTTTCGGCCGCCCGTCAACCAAGCTTGCAGTCCAGCGTGATCTCCGCGTTGAGGACCTTGGAGATCGGACAGCCGGCTTTCGCGCCCTGGGCGATCTTCTCGAATTGCTCGCTGGTTATGTTGGGCACGCTCGCCTCGAGCTGCAACGCGGATCGCGAGATCTTGAAGCCGGGGCCGTCGGGCTCCAGTGTCACCCGGGCGGTGGTGGCGATGCTCGTCGGCGTGAACCCGGCCGCGGTGAGCGCGAACGCCAGCGCCATGGAGAAGCAGCCCGCGTGGGAGGCGGCCAGCAGCTCCTCGGGGTTGGTGCCCTTGGCGTCGCCGAAGCGGGTGTTGAAGCCGTAGGGCGTGGTGGAAAGAACGCCGCTCTGGGTGGTGAGCGCTCCCTTGCCCTCCTTGCCGGTGCCCTGCCACTGCGCGCTTGCCGTTCTGGTGATGCCAGCCATGACCTTGATCCTTCTCTGGGGGCGGAGACGAATCGACCCATACGAAAACACGGGCGTGCCGGTCGGCCCCAAGGGGTCCGATACCGGCGCCCGATACCAGCCAAAGTGGTGATCGCGGCGCGGCTGACAATGGCGGCCAGCCCTGGAAGCCGCCCTATTTCTTGCCCGACCCGGCCTTCGGCGTCTCCGACACCCAGCCGTCGCTGAGATCGGGAGGCGTGGGGAATGCGCTGTCGGAGCTGGGACGCACCGCGGGTGAGCTCGATGCGCGCGTGCCGGGCTCACCACGGCCGCTGCCCTTGCGCGCCGGAGCGCTCGGCTCCTCGGGGATGATCGGGAAGACCTCGCGCAGGGCGCCCGGGGCCACGCCGGACAAGGGGTTGACGATGATCTGCGGGTTCTCCAGGGCGCCCTGCACCCCGAAGTTCCAGGCGAACACGCCCTCCCGCTTCGGCCCGGTGATCAGGTCCCCGAAGATCGGCACCTCGGAGAACATCTTGTTCACCGCGGACAGCGGCGTGAAGGTACCGGTCACGCGCACCTTCCTCGTGCGGAAGTCCACATGGCCGTTCATGGTGGCGCTCATCAGCGGGCCTTCGATGCTGGCGTTGTTCAGCACGAACTGGCCGGCGCCAACCGAGAACGGCGCGCGCAGGGTATCGAACTCGATCTTCTCGCGCACCACGTTGCGTCGGCTTGGTCCCCGCCCGCTGCCCGCAGTCGTCTCCACCGAGACGGCATCGCCCAGCAGGGCGAACCGCGTCGCGGTGAGCGTGCCCACTCTTTCCGCCGCGCCTCTGCCGTCGATATTGACCTCCAGGACCATGTCGCCTCCGAGGGCGTGCGGCAGGAAGCCGACGAGCTTGAACACCTGGCCGGCGTCGTTGGACTTGGCCACCATCGTCCGCGATCGGCCGGGCTCCGGACGCACGACCGCCTCCATCTGCTTGCCGCCGGCCAGGCCCGCGCGCATGTCGAGCTGGACCAGCTTGTTGGCGCGCTTCTGCATGGTCAGCCGCACGCCGCGCGCGGAGGTCTCGAAGAAGCCGATGACCGTCTCGAACTCGGCGCGCAGGTCGAGCCCCGGCCGCTCCTTGTCCTGCCTTTCCGCCGGCACGAAGAAGAAGGACTTGAACAGGTCACGGCCGTCGTAGGTCGGTCCCTTGGCCGTCACCTCCCACACGTTGTCGGAGCGCAGCTTGCCGTGGGCGGCGAAGTTGCTCACCACATCGAGCGAGAACTGGGGAAAGCGGTACTCCTTGACGTGCAGGTCCTGCCCGAGGCCCATCCATCCGGCGATGGCGATGTTCTCGCCGTCCAGCCGAACATTGCGCAGCTCGGCCGGATAGCCGGTGCCCTTGGCGACGTCGAACTCGAAAACCGCTCTGCGGCCGACGGGCTTGCGCCAGCCCAGGCCCTCCAGCACCAGCTCCGCGTTCGCCAGGTCGGCGCGCAGGTGCACGTGGCGCTCGCCCTTGGCGTCCTGCGCCACGCTCACCTCCACGCCAACCTCGCCGCGCACCAGATCGTTGAGGTCGAGGCCAAGCTCGGCGCGCTCCGCCTCGTACAGCACGCCGGCAATGCGCAGCGGGGGCTGACTCTCGGGTGGCGCGCCGTAGACGTGCTGCCAGCTCAGCGTGGCCGGCACGTTGCCGACCAGGAATTTGCCCTTGGCCTCGAACGCGCCGGGAGCCAGCTCCACCCCGAGATTGACGCCCTGGATGTCGTGCTTGCCCACCGCCTGTGGTACCTTGGCGTCGCTGATGCGCACCCGGCCGTCGACCGCCACGTCGCGCAGCTGCACCTCCGGCCCGAGCGGCACGGCGATCGTGACGTTGCCGTCGAGCAGGCCCTCGCTGCCGGCGAGCCCGACGCCGGCGTTCTGCAGCACGTGGGGCGCCTCGCGCTGGAGGATGTCGACGGCGAGCGACAGTGGCCCGTGCCCCTTGAGCGCAAGCCGCCCCTTCCGCGGCAGCGGTTGGCCGAGATCGACCGAGAACGTGCCCTTCAGGGCGAATTTCCGGCCGTCAGCCGCGGCCAGGGTGGCCTCGGGCACCGACAGCTCGACATCCATCCCCTCGATCCGCAGCAGCGCGCGCGGGGCCTGCAGCGCCGGCCATGCGTCGAGCACCGCGACCTCCAGATTGGAGCCTTCCAGGGTCAGCGACAGCCGATCCTCGTCGGCCACGGGCGCCCAGCCGCTGCTTGGCCGGCTTGCCCCTCGCACGATCTTGAAGGTGCCGCCGTGCACGGTGCCGCCGACGAGCCGCTTGGCAATCCAGGCCCGCGTCTGCGGCGCCACCCAGCTCGGCCACAGCGTCTTGAAGACCCCGACGGGCATCGCCCCGATCTGGCCCTCGATGCGCGCGTGCGATGCGCCGGCGATGTCGGTCACCTCGGCGAGCGCACTCATCTCCGCGCCGCCGGCGCGGATGACGAACTGCTCGACAACGATCTTCCCTTGCTCGGGCGCCAGGAAGCCGGTTGCGGAGACAGCGTCGATCGGGAGCTTCCATGGCGACTGCGCATCTCCGACGATCGATCCATCCGTGGATTTGATGTCGAAGGCCCAGCGCGGCCCCTCGGCGCCCTCCGCCGTATGCGCAAGGGACCCGGTGAACCGCACCCGTCCCTCGCCCAGCACCAGCTCCGAGGGCTCGATCTCGAACGCACGGGCGGCGCCGTTGTAGGCCAGCGCGATGTGCCCGCCGTGGACGCGCATGGGCGTCGCCTCCTGGCCCAGGAAGGTCACGTTGCCCGGCGCCGCCTCGATGGCGATCTTGCCGCCCTGGATCTCGCCGGCGTCCGACAGCTCGAGCTGAGCGTCGGCGGAGACCGGGAAATTGAACCCCTCGAGCGCCAGCAGGCTCGGGAACGCATGCGCCAGCCCGCGCGGCACCAGGCCCTGCACCGAGACCGCAAGGGTGAGGGCCTTGGCCCTGACGCGCTCGAAGCTGCGGAACGTGATCTCCCACGGGCCGTCGTGCGATTCGATCCTGGCGCGCCCCGCGATCGAGCTGCGGCTGCGCCGGTGGTCGAGGTCCACGTCGAGCTCCGGTACGTGCCAGATGCTCTTGCGCTGGCCGTTGTCGATCACGACCGTGGCCGAGCGCAGGCCGATCTCGCGCAGGTAGGCGCTGGCGTGCTCCTGCCGGCGCGCCCTGGCGGAGGCCTCCGCCAGCACCTTGACGAGGTCGATGCGGCCGATCAGCCCTTCGCCTTCGGACGGCGGGTGGGCGGCAGACGGCTGCGAGGAGGATGGGGGCGCCGGCTGAGCCGGGCTCGCTCCGGGCTGTGGACTCTCGGCTTCCGCTTCGCCCCCGCCGGGCGAGAAGTTGAGCGAGAGCATGCCGTCGTCGGTATAGGTCAGCATGAGCCGCGCCGAGATGAGGTCGAGGCTCTCGACCGCGATGCGGCCCCTGAGCATGGCGCCCGAGCTCAGGGACACCGCCACCGACGGCGCGGCGACGAGCGTCTCCCCGCCTTCGTCGGTTACCCGCACGCTCTTCAGCTCGAATTGGATGAGCCCGCGCGGACTGAGGCCGAGCGCGACACCTTCGACCTGCACCCGCGGCCCCGCCAGCTCCTCGGCGATGGCCCGCTCTATGGGGGCGGTGAGGAAATTGAGCGCGATCGGGCTGTACATCAGCCGCAGGTAGAGGAGGCCAAGGCCGATGACGGCCGCCAGCAGCACCCCGCCTGCGATCTTGGCCACAAGCGGCAGCCTTCGGGCGACCGGACGTGGACTGCCGGCGACTCGAGCGGGCAGGTTCCGCGCGGCCGGTCGTGCACCCGTGCTTCTGGACCCCCCGGTCCTGGTCACACTAGCTCTCTCGATCCGTCCACAGCTTCACGCCGCCGCCGCGGTGGGACGACCCTGCGGCACTTCCGCCCCGTCCACCTCCGACGCCGGCAACTGTCGCACAGGCTGAGGTTAAAATACTGCCCCGAAGGCCCATTGGCCCACAGGTTGGAATGTTACATCCAACGAAGCAGGAATTGAGTGCAAAAAGCGACCAAAGGAAGGCGCATTTGTACCACCCACCGCTTGCATCGGCGGGTTGATTGCGTGTTAGCTCAACAGGCCGTTAAGACGATGAGCCGGACCGAGGACGGACGTCTCCAGACGGATGCTGACTGTAGGGTGACCCATCCAGGGTCCGCCGCGGGGGTCGCCTGCGAAACGGAATTGGGGTGTCTCGATCTTGATCTTCACCAGGAAGCCAGATTCGGCCTTAGGTACCCCTTCCCCCGCGAGGGGAGAGAGGCCAGCGGCGAGCGTGGTCTCCGTCATCGGTCCCGACCTGCTGGTAACCGGCAACCTGGAGTCGACGGGAGAGCTGCGCATCGAGGGCGACGTCCAGGGCGACGTCTACGCGGCGCGCATCGTGCTCGGCGAGCAGGCACGGGTGGTCGGCGACCTGGTGGCCGACGAGATCGACATAGCCGGAGTCGCGCAGGGCACGATCCGCGGCAACACAGTGACGTTCCGCAGTGGCAGTCAGGTCGAGGGCGAGATCCTGCACCGGAAGCTCACGATCGAGCAGGGCGCCTATTTCGAGGGCAAGTCCCGCCGCTCGGAGAACCCGACCGGCCAGGGGTGAGCGGCGGCAGGCCGGTCTCTTGCTCCCGCGGCCAGAAAGGCCGTGTTTGGCGGCCGTGCCGTCCTCGTCGCAGGAAGCGGGCCGATTAGTGTTGCGCCAGGAGATTGGCGAGCATCTTCTGTCTGTCGGCCTCGGGGGTGCGCAGGTTCGGCGTCGCCGCAACACGGCCGTCCCGGCCAACCAGGTAGACGCTGGTGGTGTGGTCGAAGGTGTAGCCGCCGTCGCTGCCTGCGTTCTTCTCGTAGAGCGCGTCGAAGGCTCGAGCCGCCCGGGCGATGTCTGCGGCGCTGCCCGTGAGGGCCGTGATGCGCGGATCGAACGAGCCCAGATAGGAGGCCAGGGCCTCCGGGCTATCGCGCGCGGCGTCGACGGTGACGAACAGGATCTTGAGGCGGTCGCCGTCCTTGCCCAGCCCCTCCAGCACGTTCGACCAGTCCATCAGCGTGGTCGGGCACACATCGGGACAATGGGTGAAGCCGAAGAACACGGCAACCGGCTTGTCCTTCACCGCCTCGGGGGTCAGCCGCGCCCCGGTGTGCGTCGTGAGCCCGTAGAGAGACTCCAGCGGCGCCTGCTTCGCGCGCTGCGTCTCCAGGTAGGCGACGTAGGCGAGCAGGTCGCCGGCGTCGTTCGTCGTGATGCCCATCGGCGGCATGCGCACCGTGGGAAAGCTCGCCACCAGGCCGAGCGCGATCGGGTCCTTCTGCGCCCGCAGCTTCTGCGGACTGGCGATGAACCTGAGAAGCCAGTCGCGATCCCGGCGCTCCGCGATGCCGGCCAGATCCGGTCCCACCTTGCTGCCCTTGCCCACCGTGTGGCAGCCGGCGCACAAGCGCCGATACAGCGCCTCCCCGGGCCGCGCGGCAAATTCGGCGAGACCGAGCGTTATCGTGTGCGGCGTGCGCTTCGCATCGGACGGGACGCGCCAGCTCGGGTCCATGCCGCGCACCGAGGTCGCCAGGCTGCTGATATCGCCCAGCAGGTTGCTTCTGGCCCACCCGCCGGTGGCGCCGTTGCCGAGCAGGATCTCGTTGCGGTGCTCGCTCAGCGTCTTGCCGCGGTCGCCCAGCTTGTAGCGCAGGGCCTGGATGTTCTCCGGCTTGCCGGTGAGGAACAGCCAGCCCGGCCCGGCGCCGAATGTCTTGGCGTACTCGTTGAGCCGCTCCGGCGTGTCGGTCTCGGGGTCGATGCTGATGGAGTAGAAGAAGACATCGCGGCCCATGGCATCGCCAAGCTTCTCCTGCAGCTCGGAGAGACGCGCCGCCGCCAGTGGGCAGAAGTCCCGGCAGGTGGTGAAGAGGAAGCTGATGACGAAGACCTTGTCCTGGATCAGGTCGTCGTAGAACCGTACCGTCTTGCCCTCGTGAGTCACGAGCTCGACGTCGGGAAAGTAGCTCTTGCCCCAGCGCGCCGCCTGGGCCTCGGGCACGGGCGCGAGCAGGAGCACCGCCACCGCAAGCAGCGTGATGCCAAAGGTGGGCGCCAGCCACACGGCGTTCGCCCCAGGCGACGACCTCCTCATTGCGACGTCCGCCCCCTCCGGTCCATCGTCGACTTTCCGCGATTGCGCTATCGGCAACTGAGGCCGCCACGCCCGCGCGCACCACACGACAGGGCGCGCCAGACAGCCTGCCTGCAAGCGTCCGCCGGCAACAAGGTCCTCTTGGACCGACCCAAAGGTCTGGACGAGCCCCCTGCGTGTGCGACCTTGAGCTTATCCGCAGACGTTTGTCCGTGCAACGAGGGCATTCGGCACGAGGGCATTCCGCAAAACGTCGGCTGGCGGCCGTCGCATGGTGGAGATAACCTTCCACCAGGATGGGCACGAGGGCAGGCGCCAGAGGCAGCGACGTCGCGAGAGGCACGCGTAGCACGCGAGGCCAGCGCGGGTTCGCGCTGCTCGTCGTGCTCTCGGCGCTCGGCCTGCTGGCGCTGGTAGCGGCCGCCTTTGCCCACGTCGCCCGCAGTCACATCAGGCTCGCGGCGAGCGCCGGGGCCAGTGCACGGGCCGAGGCAATGGCCGATGCGGGCGTGCACATCGCCATTCTGGACCTGGTGGCAGGGCGCGGGAGCGGGCCGGGCAGCCGCCGTCTCGCGTTCGACTCCACGCCGTTCCTCTGCAGCGCCGGCGGCGGCGCCACGCTCGCCATTGCGGTGCAGGACGAGGCCGGCAAGGTGGACCTCAACATCGCCAGCCCCGTGCTGATCCGCGCCCTGCTTCTGGGACTGGGCGTGAGGGGCGGCGAGGCCGCTGTCGATGCCATCCTCGACTATCGCGACCAGGACGACGCCCGCCGCGTCTCCGGCGCGGAGCGCGCCGAGTATCTGTCAGCCGGGAGGCTGTACGGGCCGAGGAACGGCCCCTTTCTGGCCGTCGAGGACCTGGCGAGCGTGCTCGGACTGACCCAGGCCGACGCCGACCGGCTGCGCCCGTTCGTGACCGTCAACTCGGGGCTGATGGGAGTCGACGCCGGCGTCGCGCCCAGGGCGCTGGTGGATGCGCTTGCGCGCGGCTTTCAGGATGGCGGCGGGGAGAGCCTGCTCGACCGCGACTCCGGATTGGAGTCCGGCGACCTGTCGGTGACGCTGCCCCCGCAGCTCCGCGCGGCGTCGGCGCGCCGCGCGTTCTCGATCCGCGCGCAGGCGCGCTTGCCCGGAGGGGCCACTTTCGTGCGCGAGGCGGTGATCGAGTTCCTCACGTCCGGTGCCACCGCCTTTCAGCTGCGCCGCTGGTATCGCGGGCCGGCCACGATTGCGGTCGCCTTGCCTTCCCCCGAGGTGCTGCCGCCCTGCTGACCGGGCGCACCCTGGCTACCTCCGGGGCCGCATCTCGCGCTCCACGGCCAGCGCGCTGCCTCTACCGTTCCCGCCTTGCTTGCGGAACATCATGGCCGCCTCCACGCGGTTGCGCACCTGCAGCTTCTGCATCACGTTGGTCATGTGGTGCTTGACCGTCTTCTCGCTGAGCGACAGGTCCCTGGCGATCTCCTTGTTGGTGAGCCCGCGAGCCACCTGGGCGAGGATCTGCGCCTCCCGCTCCGTCAGCTCCGGCAGGGCGGGCGTGCGCGGGGGCTCCTGCCGGCTCGCGTGCGTGAGCAGGCGCGCGGCCAGCCCCGGCGTGACATAGGATTCGCCCCGCGAGATGGCGTACATGGTCTTGAGCAGCTCCGGGCCTGAGGTCCCCTTGAGCACGTAGCCCTTGGCCCCGGCCTCGAGCGCCTGCGCCACGTCGTCCTCGCTCTCCGAGACGGTCAGCATGATCATCTTGACGATCGGGCAAACGCGCGCGATCGACCGGGCCGCCTCGATCCCGCCGCCCGGCATGCTGACATCGAGCAGGAGGATGTCGGGCAGCTCCTCCTTGGCGATCCTGACGGCGTCCTCGGCGGTTCCGCCTTCACCGACCACGTCCAGCATGCGGGCGCTGCGCAGGGTGTGCACAACGCCCTCTCGAAACAGAGGGTGATCGTCGATGATCCCGACGCGAAGGCGATCGCCCATTTTCCCCCCTCACCTGGCCGACGCCCGTGCCGGCCAGCTTTGAACCCTAACCTTGGCCGGTGCCCGTGCCGGCCAATTTGAACCGTGCCGTCAATCGGGTGCCGAGCCCAGATCGGGACTCGATCTCCAACGTTCCGCCGAGCGACGTGACGCGCTCGCGCATCCCCTGAAGGCCGAGGCGGCCGCTGCCGTTCTCGTTGCCCGGCTCGAAGCCCGGACCCGTGTCGGCCACCTCCACCTCGATGGTGTCGCGCCGGCATCTGGCCCGCACCACCTGCCCGCGGCCGCCGGCATGGCGATAGGCGTTGTTCAGCGCCTCCTGTGCGAAGCGGTAGAGGCAGGACTTGGCGGCTGCGGGCAGCTGCTCGGGCAGCGCCTCCACTTCGCAGGCGACCGACGTGGCGGTTCTGCGCTCGTGGTTGCGCACGGCGAGATGAAGCACGTCGGCCGGCGTGACGCGGGTCAGCTCGGGGAGCGTCAGCCCGGCCGCCATGCATCGGATCTCTGCAAGAGCGTCCTGCAGGGCCCGGCGGACCCTTTCGAGGTCGTCCGGCTGGAGGTCGTCCGACGGCGCGTGCTCGTTTGGCGTCTCGCCTTGTGATTGCAGGCCGTCCAGGCGCAGCAAGGCGAAGCTGATGAGCTGGGCCGGGCCGTCGTGCAGCTCCACGCCGACGCGCCGCAGCACCAGGTCGTTGATTTCAACCAGCCGGCGCTGGCTGTCGTCGATCTGACGCCTCAGCTCGGCGTTCTGCTCGATGAGCCGCGCGCGCTCATTCTCCGTTTCGCCTGCGCCGCGCCGCGTGGCGGCGCCCCTCTCACCTAAGCTGGCGAGGGCCGCCAACAGAAGGGCGACCAGACCGATCTGGACCGGCGCCTGCGGCACGCCTCCGACGGCGGCCCAGCCCGGCGAGATCAGCGCGCCGCCGGCCAAGGTGACCAGGACAATGATGGTAAGCCCCTGAACCAGGGTGCGGCTGCGCCAGGCAGACCGAAGACCTGTCCATAAGGGCCAAACCTTGGCCGCCATGGGTCGGACCCAAATTCCCATTCGGTGCCAAAGCAGCACCCATATCGTTGAGAAACTTTGCAACAGTAATTGCTCCGATAGCGGCGCTCGTGAGATACACGATGCACGACACAGGATGGTATGTATGCCTGCGAATGTCGAGAATTTTCGTCGGGTTCGGCCTGTCTAGCTTCGGCAGTGCAGCGACCCGCGTGGCGGCAAGGCGACATGTGATCCGTGGCATCGGACCAAAGTCCGATGGTCCAGACGTTAGACCGGGCTAAGCTCGGCGACCAGGATAGGTTGTTGGCAGAATGGATACCGAAGGAAGACCGAGCCCATTGCCCAAAGGGCCGCCGCCCCAGGTAGGCCCTGGTGCCGCGAGCAGCTTGGCCGCGAGCAGCTTGTGAGCGTGCGGTGACCGACGATAGCCACACCCCGGCCGACGATGCAGCCGCGCCACCCTCCGCGGTTGCGAACGACGTTGGCGCGCCAGAGGCGAGGCCGGACCTCCCGACATTTGGTGTGCAGCAGCAGGAGGGCGCCCCAGGCTCTGGGGTCATCACACTGAGGGGGCTGCCGGGCGCGCCTCCGGGAGAGACGATCGAGCTGGGATTTGCCGGCGCCAACAACCACAGCCCGGCCATCGGCCACGCCACATCGGACGCGGGGCGGGTTTCCCGCATCGGCATCGTCTGGATCGAGTCCCCCGCCGGCGATACGTCCGGCATTGGGGCCGTCATGCTGCAGCGCCTGAGCGTGGATGCCGGCGTCCACTCCATCGATTGGGCCGCCCTCGCGGCTGCAGCAAACGACAACGTGACGCAGGTGACCGACCTCAGCGGCATCGGCGCCATCGGCTCCTCGCCCACGGTTGCCGAGTTGGCCACCGGTGGCGCCTGCGTCGCCTGGATCGGGTCGGACGGCCAGGTCCACGGCCGCCTCTATCCGCCGGCCCACGTCGACGCCGGTGTCCCGGACGATCCCGCATACGCTGCGATCAACGCGGCTCTGGACGACCTGGGTCCGGTCGGTGAGGCGCCCGACGGCGCTCGCCGCCTGCAGGTTTCAGAGCTGCGTCCCGGCACGCTAGCGGTGATGTGGCTGGCGCTCGCGCAGGGTGGCACCGTCCTGCGCGGGAACCTCTTCGTCGCACCGGCCGACACTAACCTCGACAGCCACGAGCAGGGCTGGACCCAGCACGCCATACCCGACGCCCGCCTGCCCCACGACTTTGCGGGCCCCTTCTCGGTGGCGCTGGCAGGCCACGACGTGGATGCGGGCCTGGAGGTGAGCTGCCCGGGGGCGTCCGGCACGGTTGCTCTCACTCTCCTCGATCGAGGCTGTGCCGGCAGCGCCAGGTCGATGCTCCAGGCTGCCGCGTCCGACCTTCCGGCCGGTCCATCGGCGCTCGGCGCCGCCCGCAAGGCCGCCGGTGCGCCCTCAGCCCCGGACGACTATGCCACCGCCGACCCCGACGCGCCCTCCCATGGAAGCCGGTCGGAACCGGCGCCGCGGAGCGCCGGCGAGGAAAGCCCGGCGGGGATCGTCCTGACGGCCGCGGCCACGCCCGGCCAGAACGAGATGGCGCCGAACGTAGCCAGCGTAGGCGAGGGCTTCGCCGTTGCGTGGCAGGAGCCCGGTGTGACGGATCAGGTCCGCCAGCTCAAGGTCGGGCTCTACGACGCGCACGGGGCGCAAATGGGCCCGGAGATCCTCGTTGCCGACGATGCGGTGGCTGGCGACGAGATGGCGGACATATCGGCTCTGGAGGACGGTCTCGTTGCCGTCTACGTGGACGCCAGCGAGGACGCCCTCGTTGTGAAGGCCTACGGCAGCGACGGCGCCCAGATCGGGCAGGAGGCGATTGTCGCGCGCGGCGATGCCGGTGCCATCGTCGAGACGGCGCTCGCCGCCAACGCCGCGGACGAGCTCGCCGTCGTCTACAGGCAGCAGCACGGCGACGCCGACAGTGGGGAGGCCGGCTATGGCAGCATCATGCTGCAGCGGTATTGCCTTGCGACAGTGGATGGCGCGGCCGGCCTGGTTGAGCTTGGCGGCGACGGCGATACCTCCGCCCTGGAGCTGGCTGCCGGCCGGGCTCCCGAAGTGATCGGGGCGGGCGGTGGGTTTGTGATCGCCTGGGTGGAGAGCAACGGCGCGCGCGAGACCGTCAAGGGCGTGATCCTCGATCGGGATGGCGCGGAGGTGCAGCGGATCGATCTTTCGGACCTGCTCGGGGACGCGGGGGTTGCCGAGGGAGCCGAGCCGACCCTGCTGGATGCCGGCGGCGGCAGCTTCCTGCTGAGCTGGCTGCAGCCCGATAACGACGGCGGCCAGGTGTTGATGGCCGCGCTGTATCGCGAGACCGCCCCAGGCATCTGGCTGGCGCCCGACGCGGCAATACCACTCAAGGCGTTCGCTGAGACGCCCCACGACTACGCGGTCTCTGTGTCGCCCGGTGCCGACGGGCCTGTCATCAATGTGATCTGGGAAGAGGACAGATCCGGGCCGGGAGGCCACAAGGCGGTCTACAGCCAGAGCTACGATCTCGATGGCGGGCAGCTGGGCGACCCGACGAGGATTGCTCGGGGCGATGCAGGGAACCACGGCCCACCGGACGAGGGGGGATCGCTTGCGGCCGCAGCTCTTGGCGACGGCCAGGTCGTCATCGTTGCGCACCAGGGATCGGAGGGCGACCAGGATCTGTTTGCGCATCTCATCGTCACGCCGGCTGACGACGAGTCTGATGGCAGCGGCCACCCGGGCCAGTCCGACACGGACGGCAGCCGCACGTTCATCACCCGGGTGGGTGAGGAGACCGCCATCAACCCGCTGGCCGACGCCCTGGGTTCGGGCCTCGGCATCTCGCACATCAACGGCGTGCCGATCACCACGGCGAGCCCCGTCGATGTGGGCTTCGGCTGGGTCCAGCTGCGCGAGGATGGCTGGCTCACGGTCACGCCCGACGCGGGCTACAAGGGACGGATCGAGTTCGACTACGTCGTGGCCGGCATGGCGGACGGCCAGGGTGAGAACGGGCAGGTTGTCGTCGATGTTGGAGCCGACGCGGCGCCCGCGGTTGTAATGCTGCACAACCAAGTCACCGCAGTTGCCGAGGACGTCTCGACGGCCTCGGCCTTGAAGGTTGCCGACATCGCCATGACCGACGGCGAGCTGGGGACGGATGGCCTTTCGCTCACCGGCCTCGACGCCAGCATGTTCGAGATTGTCGGCAGCGCCCTCTACCTGAAGGAGGGTATCGCGCTCGATTTCGAGACCAAGCCGACGCTGAGCGTGGAGATCCTGGCGATCCACGCCGACGGGCCCGACGACGGTGCCAGCTTCACACTTAGCGTGGCCGGGGCCGGTGCGGCGGCGCTGGCCGCGGCAAGCGATCTGCTCGTGTTTGCGCCCGGCTACGGCGGGACGGCCGTGGAGCACCCGCTCGTCGATCTGTCCTCTATCCGACATGGGATCTTCCAGGAGCTCATGGATGCCGCCGCACTGACCCAGGACGGCGACAACGTGGTGATCACGCTCAATCCCGACGACCCCGGGGACCTGCAGAAGATCGTATTGAAAGGGGCCGCTTTGGCTTCCCTCGGCGACGTGGACTTCAAATACTCGTAGAGGCGGATGGACTGTGTGCGACCGAGCAAGGGGCATTAAGGAATGATCGAGAGGCAGGCACTACGCTCGACGGTATAGCGGACGGAATCACCTGATTTCCGGCTTTGGCAGATAGCGATTGTGAGGGGCGGGCGTGGCGAGGGAAAAGAAGAAGAGCGCGGTCCGCACGGCGGCCGGTGCGCTGAGCCACATTGTTGCAACGTTGTTCGTGGTTTCGGGCGTGGTCAACGTGCTGGCGCTGACCGGCTCGTTCTACATGTTGCAAGTCTACGACCGTATCCTGACGAGCCACAGCGTGCCCACGCTGGTCGCGCTTTCCTTCCTGGCGGCGATCCTGTTCCTGTTCCAGGGCGGGCTCGAGGTGCTGCGCGGACAGGTGCTCGTGCGCCTGGCCAGCCGGATGGACCGCAGGCTGACGCCGCTCGCCCACGACGCGGTCATGCGTCTCAGGTCGATCACCGGCGCGCAGGGCAATGCAGTCCAGCCGATCCGCGATGTGGACGCCATCCGCACGTTCCTGTCCGGGCAGGGGCCGGTCGCCATCCTCGATATGCCCTGGATGCCGCTCTATCTCGCCTTCGTCTTCATCCTGCATCCCGTGCTGGGCGGCGTCACCGTGTTCGGCGCGCTGTTCCTGATCGGGCTCACGCTGCTCACAGAGAGGCTGGTCCGGGCACCCAGCGAGGCCGCGATGACGGTGTCGAGGCGGCGATGGGCGATCGCGGAGGCCTCCGACCGCAACGCCGAGGTGTTGCAGGCGATGGGCTTCGGCTCCCGTTTCTCGCGCCAGCTGGAGACCGTCAACGCCGAGCACGTCTCGGCCAACGAGCGGCTGAGCGACCTCGTCGGTGGCTTCTCGTCGGTATCGAGGATCTTCCGGCTCATGCTGCAGTCGGCGCTGCTGGGCATCGGCGCCTATCTCACCATCAAGGGCGAGATGACGGCGGGTGCCATCATCGCCTGCTCGATCGCCGCCTCGCGGGCGCTGGCACCGATCGAGGTGGCCATCGGCAACTGGCGCGGGCTTGCCGCCGCGCGCAGGGCGGCGGACCGCCTGGACGCGGTGTTCGGCCATCTGCCCGAGAAGGGATCCCCGCTGCTGCTGCCGCCGCCGTGCCGATCCCTCAAGGTTGAGCATATCTCAGTCGCCGTGCCCGGCACGCAGACGGCGATCCTGTCCGGTGTCGCCTTCGAGGTCGCGGCCGGCACGGTGCTGGCCGTCATCGGCCCCAGCGCCGCGGGCAAGTCCACGCTCGCGCGGGCGCTGACCGGGGTCTGGCCGCTGAGCCGTGGGGCCGTCCGCCTGGACGGCGCGGCGCTGGCGAGCTGGGCGCCGGATGAGCTCGGCCGGCACATCGGCTATCTGCCGCAGGATGTGCAGCTGTTCGACGGCTCCATCACCGAGAACATCGCCCGCTTCGAGGAGCGGCCCGACAGCCAGCGCGTGGTTGCCGCCTCCGCCGCGGCAGGCGTGCACGAGATGGTGCTGCGCCTGTCAGAGGGGTACGAGACGCGCATCGGCGAGGGCGGCTCGGTGCTGTCGGCCGGTCAGCGCCAGCGCATCGCCCTGGCGCGGGCGCTCTACGGCGAGCCGTTCCTGGTCGTGCTGGACGAGCCCAACTCCAATCTCGACGCCGACGGCGAGAAGGCCCTGATCGACGCCATGGAGGGCGTCAAGGCGCGCGGCGGCGTCGTTGTGGTCATCGCGCACCGGCCGTCGGTGCTGACGGCCGCCGACATGGTTGCGGTGATCGGCGGCGGCCAGATGACGGCGTTCGGACCCAAGGACGACGTGCTGCGCAAGGTCCTGCGCCAGCCGCAGAAGGCGCCGGCCGCGGCCATCATCGGCTCGGAAGCCAACAAGGCATGACGGGGGCCGCGACATTGCCTGTGGGCGCCCCCGTCGCGGTGGCGCTAGGCCGCCGCGGGCTTGGCCTGGAACGTGCTGACCACGGTCTTGCCGTCCTTGGTCTTGGACCGCATCTTCAGCGGCTTGCCCTTGAGCGTCGTCTCCTGGAACTTCTGCAGCACCGGGGCGATCGCCTGGGGGTTGCCCGCGAGCACGATGAGCCAGGCGATGTCGCCGCTCTTCCAGTCGTCGGGGGCGAGCTTGATGGGCTTGTCCAGGCTCTCCGACAACCGCTTGTCGACCTCCTTGGAGACCTTCGCCCACAGCGCCACCGCGACCGGCGAGATGAACCCGCGGGTCTTCGAGCGCGCCTCGGCCACCAGGTACTGGCCCGACATCAGAGGTGGCAGCACCAGGGCCTGGATATCGCCGAGGGGGACGGCGCGGAACTGCGGCGCCCGCATCATCACGCTCAAGATCTCCCCGAGCCGGAACAGCAGCCGCGTGGAGGCCGCCTCGCCCTGCTGCACGTCGGCGGGGGTGCTCGGCCGGCCCGGCGAGGGCGCCGCGACGGCCGGCTTCGCCGCAGCGGCGGGCTTCGATGCGGCCGCCGGCGTCGGCTTTGGTGCGGCTTCAGCGGCTCCGTTGGACGCCACATTGGACACCTTGGATGCCGGTGCCTCCTCAGCCTTCCCTTTCTTCGACCACAGAGCCATGTCGCACCTCCCGTAACGCTGACTGCTTTGAGGATGGGACTCTACCTGGGTGAGCGGCGAACCTCCATGCGAAAAGTCCATTGCCGGCCGGCAGCGCCGTCTCCTGGCACGCCACGGGCACAGCGTTCATCGATGGGGGGGCGACGATCATGAGACCGGGGCGGGAGTGGCACATGGAGCTTGCCCTGCGAAGGCGGCTTGCATTCGCGTTCGGCTTGATCACCCTCCTGTTGCTCAGCTGCGGTGTGTGGGCGACGACCACGCCCATTGCCGGTGCGGTCATCGCCTCCGGCATCGTCGTGGTGGAGAGCAACATCAAGAAGGTGCAGCACCCCACGGGCGGGATCGTCGCGCTCATCCCGGTCAAGAACGGCGACCGCGTGCAGGCGGGCGACACGGTGCTGAAGCTCGACGACACGCAGGCGCGCGCCAGCCTGGGAATCGTCACCTCCCAGCTTGTGCAACTCACCGGCCGCAAGGCGCGACTGGAGGCGGAGCGGGAGCTGGCCGACAGCATCCGTTTCCCGTCCGATTTTCTGGCGAACGACGAGGCACGGGCGATCGCGGAGGGCGAGACGCGGCTGTTCGCGCACCGGCGCGCCTTCAAGAAGGGGCAGACGGCCCAGCTGAGCGAGCGCATCGGCCAGGTCAGGGAGGAGATCAAGGGGCTCTCCGCCCAGCGCGACGCCAAGCAGATCGAGACCGACCTGATGATCGAGGAGCTGGAGCGGCTCGAGGGCCTGCGCAAGCAGGAGCTGATGGCCGTCAACCGCATCCTCGCAGCGCAACGCGACCTGACCAAGCTCAAGGGCGAGTGGGGCGCGCTGGTGGCGCAGGTGGCGCGCGCGCAAGGCCAGATCAGCGAGACGGAGCTGCAGATCATCGGCCTCGACCAGACCATGCAGACCGAGGCCACCAAGGAGCTGCGCGAGATCGAGGCGCGCATTGCCGAGCTGGTGGAGCGCAAGATCGCGGCCGAGGATCAGCTCAAGCGCGTCGTGCTGACGGCGCCGCAGGACGGTACCGTTCACGAGCTGGCCGTGCATACCATCGGCGGCGTGATCGGCCCCGCCGAGACCGTGATGACGATCGTCCCGAGCCAGGACGTGCTGAGCGTGGAGGTGCGCATCGCCACCTCCGACATCGACCAGGTCCACCCCGAGCAGATGGCGAAGCTGCGCTTCCCGGCCTTCAACCAGCGCACCACGCCCGAGATCGATGGCACCGTCATGCGGATCGGCGCGGACCTCACGCGCGATGCCCAGGCCAACAGCGTGTTCTACGTGGTGCGCATTCGTCCCGACAATCTGCCCAAGGGCATCAAGCTGGTGCCGGGCATGCCGGTCGAGGCGTTCGTCGCCACCGGCGAGCGCACCGCGCTCTCCTATCTCGTCAAGCCGATGACCGACCAGTTCGCCCGCGCCTTCAGGGAGCGGTGATCACGACGCCTCGCGCCTGTGGGCGATGGCGGGCCACGTGCAGCCGGCGATCAGCTCGGCGAGGGCGTGGGTCGTCAGCCCCGCGACCGGCAGGCGCTGGCGGCGGCCGAGGTGGGCGAGCCGGGCGTCGGGCACGCCGACTGCAATCTCGATCTCCTCGCCGACGCGCTCGACATGCATCCGCGCCGCTTCCGCCTTGAGGACCTCGACGGTGACGGTCCAGCGGTACCGCCGCGCATCGGGCACCCAGGCCGGCGTCCCGACCGGAATGAAGCGCGCACCGGCCTGCGCCAATGCCCCATCGGCCGCCTTCACCGCGGCGGCGACGACGGGATCGACCACCTTCCAGGCAGCCTCGCCGGCCCGCTGCTCGGTGTTGCCGCCGCCCGCCGCCCGCATGGCGAAGCTCGCTACGGGCTTCAGGCATTCGGACAGCAGGTCGCTGGCCCCCGCGACCGTCAGTCCGTGCGCGGCAATGTCAGCGGTCGCGTTGAGGGCGGCGAGGTCGTCCTTGTGGGACTTCACGGCGGCCTGCAGCTGGCCGGCCGTATCGATCTCGATGCGCAGCCAGGCGACGCTTTCTCCCCTGAGCAGGATGCGCCGGTAGATCCCGTACCGGCGGTTGAGGCTCCATGAGGGCTCGCCCGCGGCGCCGATCTCCGCGCCGGCCGCCGCGAGCACGGCGTTGACCTGCTCCACCGCCCGGGCCAGGACCGGCTGCAGCGCCGCCCACTGCGGCGGCGCGTCGGCCGCGGGCGCAGCGCCCGGCGGCGGGGATGGTGGTGCCGATCCAGACAGCGAGGCCGATAAAGAGGCCGATGACAATGCAGATCGGCGCGTGGCCGGCTCGGCTGCGCGATGGGCGACGGTGACCTCCAGCTCCGGATCGGCGGAGGCGGCGGATGGCCGGTTGCCGCGCGGCAGGAACGCCTCGCGGCGGCCCCGGTGCACGTCGCGCAAGACGAGGGCGACGCCCGCCGCAATCAGGGCGGCGCTGAGGAGCAGAAGCAGCGCAGTTGTGGTCATGCCGGTGCTCGGGGCCTCCGCTCGGGCCTCTCTGAAGCGCGTAAAGTATGACGCTATATCAGAGGCTCGACCAGATCAGGGCAAGTCCCGAGAGCAGCAGCACAACAAGAACGACGCGGTCGAAGCGCACGTCGTCGAGGCGGCGGTAAATACCAAGCCCAAGCGACGCGCCGATCAGCGTGCCCGGCACCGCCACCGCGAAGGCGACGATGGAGCGGGCGCCCACCAGGCCTAACATCGCGCTCGCCGCCAGCATGGCCGTGAGGACGGTGAAGTTGAAGGCCTGGAAGAAGATGCGCCGCTCGTCCTTGCGCCAGTCCTTGAGCGAGGCCCACGCGGTCGGCAGCACGCCCGACAGGGCCGCCAGCCCGCCCAGCACGCCGCCGCCGAAGCCCACGGCCATCTCGGCCCAGCGGTCTCCCCGGCCGCCTGTGGCGATCCTCACGCGGCCCGCGGCCAGGAGCATGAAGGTGCAGTGGGCCGCCAGCACCGCGCCGACGCCCAGCTTGAATGTGCCGATACCGATGTGGGGGAGGAGCAGGGTGCCGATGGGCACGCCGACGAGCCCCGCCGCCAGCATGGGCGCCTGGCGGCGCCAGTCCACGGCCTTCCAGATGGAGGGAAACGTCCGCAGGTGGCCCAGCACCGAGCAGGCCGAGCCGAGCTGTGCGGCCACCAGCGGCTCGACGGCCTGCAGCCAGACGGGCAGCGCGGTGAGCGCGCTGCCGAAGCCGGTGAGGCCATTGACGATGCCGCCTGCCAGCGCGCCCGCGAAGATGAGTGCCAGTGCCTCCCAGCCGCCCGCCTGCTCGACAATGCTCACCAGCCCCTCCCGCCGTGCCGCCCTCTCGTGAGGGCAGTTGGAACAAAAAGCACATCGCCTTCTCAAGAACGTCCGCAATCTTGCCGGGGAAAGAGAGGAACGCTATGGGCGCGCGCCCCCTCTCCCCTTTCGGGGGAGAGGACGTGAGGCCATGACTTACGGCCGCGTCCGCCACGTTTTCGACAGACCCAAACCCTGGGGGCGCGGCCGTAAGTCATTTGGCCGAACTGGTGAGGGGCTACTTTCTTGCCTCCGCCGGCCGAAGGCCCCCTCATCCGGCCCTTCGGGCCACCTTCTCCCCAAGGGGAGAAGGGGCACAGCGGCGGCCC
>Ga0075421_100001332_pt1 | contig 28617 bp, 31 predicted proteins | sample SoiMetdeltSBSDD5_FD_75292 | JGI IMG/M metagenome (GOLD analysis project Ga0075421, IMG submission 75292) | Bulk soil microbial communities from a Populus tree surrounding site in Tennessee, USA - Soil MetaG P. deltoides SBSDD5 | ecosystem: Environmental > Terrestrial > Soil > Tree plantation... | reverse complement strand
TCTACAAGCACGGCGCCAAGGAGATCGCGCACCTCCAGGGCGCGTCGGTGACGTTCATGGCGAAGTACGATGCGGGCGCGGCGGGGTCGTCCTTCCACCTGCACTCCTCGCTCTGGGATCGCAGCGGGCGGCGCGCCCTCTTCGCGACCGCGCACGGCAACGGCGGCAAGGGCGGCGCGCTCTTCGGCAGCTGGCTCGCGGGCCAGATGGCGGTGGCGCGCGAGCTCGCGTACTTCTACGCGCCCACCGTGAACTCGTACAAGCGCTACCAGAGCGGCTCCTTCGCGCCGACGCGCATCGTGGCCGGGCGCGACAATCGAACCTGCGGCTTTCGGCTCTGCGGCGAGGGCAGCGGCTTCCGCGTCGAGAACCGCATTCCCGGCGCCGACGCCAATCCGTACCTCGCGTTCGCGGCCACGATCGCGGCCGGCCTCCATGGCATCACCAACGGGCTCAAGACGCCGAAGCTCTACGAGGGAAACGCGTACGAGGACGCCACCTTGGCCCAGGTCCCGAAGACGCTGCGCGAGGCGATCACCGAGCTGGAACGCTCGAAGGTGGCGCGGTCGGCGTTTGGCGCGCGCGTGGTCGAGCATTACCTGCATGCCGCGCGGCTCGAGCAGGAGGCGTTTGATCGGGCGGTGACGGACTGGGAGCTCGCGCGCAACTTCGAACGGATATGAGGGCCGATGAAAACGGCGCATCTGCGTCGTTGGCTCGTCGCTCCTCCCTGCGGCGTACGCGGCGTACGCCTCAGTCGTCGCTCCTCGCCGCCTAGCAGCTGCACCGTTTTGATCGGCCCTGCTGGGCGCGGGTGGTGCGCGGTTCCGCGGCCGCTTCGCGGCGCGGCGGGGGCGTCCACGCGGGTAAGCCGCGGGTGCGTGGTTCCGCGGCCGCTTCGCGGCGCGGCGGGGGCGGTCCGCGCGGGGACGTGGCGCGTGGGCGAAGCTGCGGCGGCTTCGCGGAGGGGATGAGCTTCGCGCGGCTTCGGGACGGGCACGCCAACGTTATCGGGGATGAGGAGAGGGAGCGGATGGGGGAGCGGTTGAAAGGGAAGGTGGCGTTCATCACGGGCGCCGGGATGGGGATGGGGCGCGAGGCGGCGGTGCTGTTTGCCGAAGAGGGCGCGCGCGTCATCGTGGGGGACATCGACGAGAAGGCGGCGAAGGAGACGGTGACGAAGATCGAGGGCGCGCGCGGCGACGCGCTGGCGGTCACCGGGGACGTGGCGGTAGAAGGCGACGTCGAGCGCATGATCGCCGCCGGCGTCAGGCACTTCGGCGGCCTCCACGTCTTGCACAACAACGCAGGGGTGCTGTGGAAGGACCGCGACCGTTCCGTGCTCGAGACCGATGGGCAGTGGTGGGACCGCGTGATGGCGATCAACCTCAAATCGGTCTTCTGGACAACCAAGTACGGAATCCCGGAAATGCGGCGGGCGGGCGGCGGCTCCATCATCAATATGGGCTCGGTGTCGGCGCTGGCCGGGTTCACCCGCGCCCAGGACGCCTACACCGCCGCCAAAGGCGGCCTCATCTCGCTGACGAAGTCGCTCGCGATCCAGTTCGCGAAGGACAACATCCGGTGCAACGTCATCCATCCCGGCATCGTGGACACGCCTCTGCAGGCGCCCTACCTCACGGCCGCCATCCGCAAGGAGTTCGAGACGGGCATCCCACTCGGGCGGATCGCGCAGCCGCGTGAGATCGCGTACGTCGCCCTCTTCCTTGCCAGCGACGAGTCGTCCTTCATGACGGGCGCCGAGCTCGTCGTGGACGGCGGCTTCACGGCCGGGTGAGATGGCGACGGCCTCCGCGCGCGCCTCCGCGCCTCCGCTCGGGCGGCTCGGATCGGGCGAGCTGGCGCTGAGCCTGCTTGCCCTCGGCCTCCTCTCTCTCCTCGCGGTCTTCGTGCTGTGGCCGGTGGGGAAGATCCTCGCCCTCAGCCTGCTGGCGCCGGCAGGCCTGACCTTCGCGCACTACGCCGAGTTCTTCAGCACGTGGCGGCTGTTCCGGATCCTCGTCAACAGCCTCGTGGTCTCCGCGGTATCGACCGCCATCACGGTCCTCGTCGCCGTCGTGCTCGCGTATGCCGTGACCCGCACCGACATTCCGGGCAAGCGGTTCATCTCGCTCATGAGCCTGCTCCCGCTCGTGTCGCCGCCGTTTCTCGTCTCCCTCGCCTTCATCCTGCTCTTCGGCCGCAACGGCGTGATCACGCGCGCGCTCGGCGTCGACGGGTCGATCTACGGTTTTCACGGAATCGTGGTCGCGCAGGTCTTCACGTTCCTGCCTTCGGCCTACATCCTGCTCGCGAACGTGCTCGGCAACATCGACGTCGCCCTCGAAGAGGCGGCGGAGAACCTCGGCGCCGGCGCCATCGCCACCCTGCGGCGGGTGACGCTCGCGCTCGCCCGCCCGGGACTGGCGTCGGCGGCGCTGATCGTGTTCATCCTGTGCATGACCGACTTCGGCAACCCGATCCTGGTGGGCGGTCGCTACAACGTGCTCGCCACCGAGATCTACGCCCAGGTTGTCGGGATGAACGACTTCGCGGGCGCCGCGACCATGAGCGTGGTGCTGCTCGTGCCGTGTCTCGCCGCGTATCTGATCAACACGTACTGGGTGGGATCGGGCTCGTACGTCACCGTTTCCGCGGGTGCGCGCACGACGCTGCGTCCGACGCCGCCCGCCGTGCGCTGGTCGCTGTTCGCGGTGGCGGGCGCCCTCGCCCTCGGTATCGCCGTGATCTACGCGCTCATCCCGCTCGGCTCGTTCGTGCGGCTCTGGGGCAGCGACTGGTCGCTGTCCTGGCGCCACTACGCCCTCGACTCCACCGCCGAGGGCGCGTGGCCGGTGTGGAACAGCGTTCGCCTCGCCGTCCTCACCGCGGCGGTGGGCACCGTGCTCGCACTCGTCACCGCGTACGTCGTGGAGCGAAAGCGCCCCCTCGGCGCCCGCGCAATCGCGTTCTTGAGCCTGCTCCCGGCCGCCTTGCCGGGCACCGTGGTTGGCGTCGGCTACATCCTCGCCTTCAACGTGCCGCCGCTGCTGCTCACGGGCACGATCTGGATCCTCGTCACGAGCGTCGTCTTCTGGAAGTTCCCGGTCGCGGTACTGGCCGCCATCAACACGCTCAAGCAGATCGACCCCGCCCTCGAAGACGCGGCGGTGAGCCTGGGCGCGGGCGGCGTACGAACGTTCACGACAGTGATCGTGCCGCTGCTGAAGGGCACCGCGTTCTCGGTCTTCGTCTACTTCTTCGTCAACGGCATGGTGACGGTCAGCGCCGTGATCTTCTTGATCTACCCCGGCTTCAACCTCGCCTCCGTCGCCATCCTCGCCCAGGTCGAGAACGGCTACCCGGGCGTGGCGTGTGCGCTCGGCACCATGGTGCTCGCGATCGTGCTGGCGGCGGTGATGGCTCTTCGCCTCCTCGTGGGCGGCGACCGGGTCGCGATCCTCAAGATGTAAGTGACGCGGCGCGCCGGCGCCCACGCCGGCAGCGACGAAAGGAGACTGCCCATGCCTCGGCTGCTCGTCGCCGTACTCACGCTTGCGCTGCTGCTCCCGCTCGGTCCCGTTCTGGTGCCGGGAGCCGAGGACAAGCTCGTCATCTACACCGCGTACGAGGAGAACGAGCTCAAGACATTCTGGGACCAGTTCAAGAAGGATCTCCCGGACCTCGCCGCCAAGGCCGCGTACATCCGCGGCTCCACGGGGCCGACCATCGCGCGCGTGGAGGCCGAGAAAGCCAATCCCCAGGCGGACGTCGTCTGGGGCGTCTTCAACGATTACCTCACCGGCGCCGCCAAGAAGGGGTTGCTCGAGCCGTACGTGGCGAAGGAGTCCGACCGGATTCCGGCGCGCTTCAAGCATCCGGAGAACGTGTGGCAGGGCGTGACGCTGCTCACGGTGGCGTTCGCGGTCAACCAGAAGAAGATGGCGGAGCTGAAGCTCGACCCGCCGCGGACGTGGGCCGACCTCACCGACGCCAAGTACAAGGGCCACCTCGTGATGTCGAACCCGTCCACGTCGGGCACCGCCTACCTGGTGCTCGCCAGCCACGTCACGCGTCTCGGCGAGGACAAGGCGTTCCAGTACTACGAGGCGCTCGACAAGAACCTGTCGCAGGTGACGAAGTCGGGTGGGGCGCCGGGGCGCATGGCCGCGTCCGGCGAGACGCCCATCGGCGTTGCCCTCGCCTACGAGGTGGAAGTCGCCAAGAAGCAGGGCGCGCCGATCGACGTCATCTTTCCCTCCGACGGCATCCCGTGGACGTTCGAAGGCAACGCGCTCGTGAAGGGCGCAAAGAATCCCCAGAACGCGCGCCGCTTCCTGGACTGGGCCGTCTCCAAATCCGCGATGGGATCCTACGCGGAGTGGCGCGGCTCCGGCATCACGCGCACCGACGTCGCCGTGAGCGGCCCGCGCATCACCGAGATGAACCTGATCAACCTCGACTTCGTGAAGGCGGCGGACGACAAGGACCGCCTCGTGAAGAAGTGGTTGGAGAAGTTCTCGAGGTAACGTGCGCATCCGCCTCCGCGGCATCACCAAGCGTTTCGCCGGCGCCACCGCCGTCGATGATCTCTCGCTGGACATCGAGCGCGGCGAGCTCGTGAGCCTGGTGGGCGGCTCCGGCTGCGGCAAGACCACCACCCTCCGTCTCATCGCGGGATTCGAGCGTCCGGACGCGGGCGAGGTGCTGTTCGACGATCGAGTCGTGAACGCGGTGACGCCACGGCGGCGCGGCGTCGGCATCGTCTTCCAGTCCTACGCGCTGTTTCCCACCATGACCGTCGCCGACAACATCGCGTTCGGCCTGCGGGTGGCAGGTCGACCGGCGGCGGAGATCCGGGCGCGGGTGACGGAGCTGGTGACGCTCACGCACCTCGGTGGCTTCGAGCACCGCTACCCGCATCAGCTCTCGGGCGGGCAGCAACAGCGCGTCGCCCTCGCCCGCGCCCTCGCGCGGCGCCCGCAGATCCTGCTCCTCGACGAGCCGCTGTCCGCGCTCGATGCGAAGATCCGTCTCCGCCTGCGCGGGGAGATCCGCAAGATCCAGACGCATCTCGGGATCACGACCGTCTACGTCACCCACGATCAGGAGGAGGCGCTCTCCATCGCCGACCGCATCGCCGTGATGCGAGCGGGGCGCATCGAGCAAGTCGGCCGCCCCGAGGAGATCTACGCCGCGCCCCGCACGGACTTCGTCGCCGATTTCATCGGCCTCTCCAATCTCATGGCCTGCCGGGTGGTGTCGGCATCGGACGGCGTCGTGGAGTGGGAAGGCGAGCGCTTCCAGGTGCGCGTGGGCGACGCCGCCGATGGCGCGCCCGTCACCGTTTCCGTGCGGCCGGAGAAGCTCACGCTGCTCACCGAGGGAACGCTCGTGCGCCCCGCGAATCGACTGCAAGGCGTCCTCGAAGTCATCACCTTCCTCGGTCCATTCGTTCGCCTCGAGGTGAGCGTGCACGGGCGGCCGTTCTGGGTCGATCTTCCCGCGACCTACGCCGCCTCCCTCGAGCGCCGGAAACCGGTCGCGCTCGGATTCACGCCCGACGATGCGGTGGTTCTCGCGGGCGCTCCACCGTCCGCGCCGTGAAGCTCCCGGGCCGGACCGCGCTCGTGACCGGCGCCGCGCGCGGGATCGGGCTCGCGATCGCGCAGCGGCTGGCGGAGGAAGGCGCCCACGTCGCACTCGTGGATCGCGATCCGGTCGTGGAGGCGACGGCGGCGGCGTTTGGCGAGACCGGAATGGCGGTGGTTGCGGACCTCACGCGGACGGCGGAGGTGGATGCAGCCGTGCAGCGGGTCCATGACCGCTGGAGCCGGCTCGACATCGTCGTGAACAACGCCGGCATCACCGGGCGTTCCTATCCGACGTGGGAGCTCACCGACGAGGACTGGCACTCGGTGATCGCGGTGGACCTCACCGCGGTGTTCCTCGTGTGTCGCGCCGCCGTGCGGCTGATGCTGCCGCGCGCGACGGGGCGCATCATCAACATCGCCTCCATCGCCGGCAAGGAAGGTAACCCGACGCTGGTCCCGTACTCGTCGGCCAAGGCCGGCGTCATCGGTCTCACCAAGGCGCTCGCGAAGGAAGTGGTGACGCGCGGCATCTTGGTCAACGCGGTGGCGCCGGCCGTGATCGGGACCGAGCTCTTGAAGCAGATGACGCAGGAGACCGTCGATCTCCTGGTCTCGAAGATCCCGATGGGACGGGTGGGGCGGCCGGAGGAGGTGGCGGCGCTGGTGGCGTGGCTCGCCTCGGACGACTGCTCGTTCTCGACGGGCGCCGTCTACGACCTCTCCGGCGGCCGCGCGACGTACTGAAGGAGCGTCACCTTCGACACGGATTCCGTGATCTCGCCGTCGATGGCCATCCGCACGGCGTCGGCGAGCGGGACCACGCGACGCTCGAGGAATTCGTCGGCGTCCGCGGGGAGGGGATCGGCGACGAGATCGCGGGCGACGTAGCAGTAGGCGATCTCGTCGAGGTAAGCATTCGACGGCAGGAACCGCGTGAGGAACGTGATCGCGCCCGCGCGGTAGCCGCCTTCCTCGCGGAGCTCGCGCTGCGCCGCGGCTTCCGGCGTCTCTCCGGGCAGCGCGCCGCCGCCCGGCAACTCCCACGACAAAGCCCGCGGGAGGTGGCGATACTGGCGCACGAGCAGAACATGGCCGGCATCGACGAAGGGGAGCACGCCCACGGTGATGCCGACGGCGAGGACGGGGTAGCTGCGCTCGGTGCCGTCCGGCAAACGCCAGGTGTCCTCGCGCAGCGAGAGGCGGCCGCGCGCGAAGCGGGTCGCGGAGCCCAGATGGCGCCAGGTGTCGTGCACCGCGCGGAGTATAAGCGGCGGGCGGCGCGTTGACACGTCCGGAGTCCGGCCGGTATCGTAGACGCACCATGCCACGAGAGCGCCCCGTCGATGTGCTCATGAAGAAGCTCGTGCACGCGATCGAGGTCTCGCTCGCCGCCACCGATGCCGCGCGCGACGCCGTCCAGGAGATCCTGAAGCGTGGCGCCGATACCGGAATCTTCTTCACGGGGACGCGTGGCCGCGGCAACCCGTCCTTCGAGCTCACTGCGCAGGACAAGGAGTTCCTTCGAGCCGTTTCGATCAAGCCCGACCGCTGACGCCACCGATGCGAGCGGCGCTCCTGCTCGTGTGGCTGGCGGCGATCGTGGCGGTTCTGTTGCCGTTCTTGCGTCGGCCGTTGCCGGGACGCGCCACGCGGACCGATGAACGGGAGCGTGACGAGCTCGTGAAGGACCCGGTGTGCGGGACCTACGTCGTGCGCTCGCGCGCCGTCACCCGCGACGAACGCGGATCCCCCCGGTACTTCTGCAGCACCGACTGCGCCCGCCGCTACCTGTCCGGGGTCTGAGGCGCGGGTGTCGCGGCATCCCGACCCCTATCGCGACGTCGATGCGCAGGCCGATCCCGCCCAGTTCGTCAAAGCGCTGGAGCTGCGGGGCCGCGACGCCCACCACGCGCGCCTGCGCCATCGCTTTCTCCGGTTCATCCCCGTGCGCGCCGGCGACCGCGTGCTCGAAGCCGGCTGTGGCACGGGGGTCATCGTGCGCGATCTCGCCGCGATGGTCGGGCGTCGCGGCCGCGTCGTCGGTGTCGATCGTAGCCGCACGGTGATCACCGCCGCGCGCCGGCTCTGCCGGGGCGCCACCGGCGCGACCCCGGTGACTCTGCGCGTCGCCGACGGCGCGCGCCTGCCGTTTCCGGACGCCGCCTTCGACATCGCGCTCGCCGTCACCGTTGTCCTTCACGTCGCCGATCCGCTCGCGTTCGTGAAAGAGCTGACGCGCATCACGCGCGCGAGCGGCCGCGTCGCCGTTCAAGACCAGGATTTCGGAACCGTCGCGGTCACGCATCCGAATCCGGCGCTGACGGACCGGATCCTCGCGGGGGTGGCGGCGCGCATCTACGAGGAGCCCTACAGCGGCCGCCGGCTTCCCGGTCTGCTCCGCGCCGCCGGGCTCGACTCCGTGCGCCTCCTCACCGATGTCCATCAGGACACCACGCTGGAGCCGTTCACGAAGGGGTTCCTCGAGCGGCGTGCAGAGAACGCCGTTCGCTTCGGCATCGTCAATGCGACGGTCGCTCAAGGCTGGCTCGACGGATTCACGCGACTCGTGGCCGCCGGCGCCTTCGTGTTCACGATGAACTACTACGGCGCGGTGGGACGGAAGCCGCGATGACGTCACCGGCTCGGAGGAGGAACACCGGGACGATGTGGCGGATGGTCATGCTCGTGGCCGCTATCGGGGTGACGGCCGCGGCGCCTGTCCCGCGCCCCGCGCCCGCCGCCCGGGTCGACGGCGTCGCCGCCCTTCGGCACGTCGAGCGGCTGGTGGGGCTCGGTCCGCGTCCCGCGGGCTCGGCCGAGAGCGCGCGCGCCCGCGACTACATCGTGGCCACGTTGAAGGCAGCCGGCGTGGAGGTCCGGGTGGAGCCGTTCGACGCGGAGACGCCGGACGGCCGCCTGCGCATGGCGAATGTCGTCGGAATCGTGCGCGGACGCCGCCCGGACGTGATCATGCTCGGCGGCCACTACGACACGAAGCTGTTTCGCGAGTTCCGCTTCGTCGGCGCGAACGACGGCGGCTCCAGCGCCGCCCTCCTTCTCGAGCTCGCGCGCCAGCTCGCGGCGGCCCCGCGGGAGTTCACGTACTGGATCGCGTTCTTCGACGGCGAGGAGGCGCGGGTCACGTGGACCGAGCGGGACAGCCTCTACGGATCGCGGCGCATGGCGGAGATGCTCGCACGTGTCGGCCGCCTGCCCCGCGCCGTGATCGTCGTCGATATGATCGGCGACCGTGATCTCGGCATCAAGCGAGAGTCGTTCTCCACGGAGGCGTTGACGGACATCCTGTGGGCGAGCGCGCGTGGTCTCGGCCACGACGCGCATTTCCTGTCCGAGAGCATGCCCGTCGAGGACGACCACGTGCCCTTCCTGCGTGCCGGCGTTCCCGCCGTGCTGCTCATCGACTTCGACTTCCCACCCTGGCACACGCCGGATGACACCCTCGACAAGGTGTCGGCGCGGAGTCTGCAGATCGTCGGTGACGTCGTCCTCGATGCGCTGCCGTCCGTGGAATGGTGGCTTTCGCGGGCAGCGGCGCCCACCCGGCGCTGACGGCCGCGCAGTATACTCGGGCCATGCCACGCGTACGCGAGATCGACGATCCCGGCCGCGATCCCATCCTCACCGAAACCTTTGCGAAGGAACGCGACGTCTTCGGCTTCGTGCTGAACACCACGAAGGTCTTCGCGCATCGCCCCGGTATTCTCAAGGCGGCCAAGCAGCTGTCGGCCGCGGTGGAGAAGTCGGGACTGCTGACGCGCGAGCTGCTCGCGCTCGTCTACCTCCGTGTCGCCCTCATCAACGGCTGTCCGTTCTGAATCGACATCAATGCATCCCGGGGGATGCATGCGGGCGCGAGCGAGGAGAAGATTGCGCGCGTGACGGAGGCGGCGACGAGCGAGCTGTTCACGGAGCCGGAGCGTGCCGCGCTCGCCTACGCGGAGACGATGACGATCAGCGGCCGCACCGTCGACGAGGCGCTGTTCGCGCGCGTCCGGACGTCGTTTGCGGAAGACGCGATCGTCGAGCTCACGGCCGCCGTCGCCCTCGAGAACTTCCGCAGCAAGTTCAACGTCGCCCTCGGCATCGAGGCCCAGGGGTTCTGTGTTCTGAGGCGATGACGGGGCGGCTGCCGCCGCAGACAGATGCGCGGGCAGCAAGGAACCACGATGTCGAAGAGATGGACGACGGCGGCGTGTGCGCTCGTGTGCCTCTTCGCGGGGTGCGCAAGCCATGAACCCGCGCTCTCCAACGTGAGCGTGCCCGACAACCTCAAGCCGGGAGCGAACGAGGCGCTGCAGCGCATCCTTCACGCCCAAGGCGTTCAGATCTACGAATGCCGAGCCACGGCGGGGCAGCCGGCAGCATACCAATGGGCGTTCGTCGCTCCCGAAGCTGATCTGTTCGACGCGCGTGGCAAGAACGTGGGTCGACACTATGCGGGGCCGCACTGGGAGGCGACCGATGCGAGCAAGATCGTGGGGACCGTGAAGGAACGCGCCGACGCCCCCGAGGCGGACGCGATTCCGTGGCTGCTGCTTACTGCGAAGTCCGTGGGGCGGCGAGGGGCGTTCAGCGAGGTCACGAGCATCCAGCGCGTCAATACGGCGGGCGGTGTCGCGCCGAAGGTGGGCTGTTCGCAAACGGCGGCGGGGACGCAAGCTCGCGTCGACTACACCGCGGACTATTACTTTTTCACGACCCGATAGGCTGGTCGCCGAGCGCACCGCTTCACCGCGGAAGCCATCGCCATGTTCCCGATGACTTCCGCGGCCGGACGAGCGACGACGACCTCTGAGACCGCGAGCAGCGCCTGCTAGAAGTTGATCTCCAGTCTGACGGTCGGCCAGCCCTGCGACCGCTCGTCCATCTTGACGGGGAAGGACTTGCCGTCATCCCCCAGATAGAAGGCGTCGCCGCCCTCCTTCGGTCGCACACGCTTTCCATCGGACTTTCGGAACGGCATCCGGAAGATACCGGTGAACGCCGACGTCTGGCCGGTGCCGTCGATGGTGAAGCTGCCGTTCCGGATGTAGCCGAGCGGGGCCACGCCGGCCACCGCGGCGGAGAGATCCATCTCACCTCGGAACGTACCCGTCATGATCGCGAACTCCGGGGCATCGACGGGATTGTCGAGCTGGACCGTCACGGCGAAGGTCCCCTGGAACGGACCCCAACCCGTGGCGAGGCTGACGTTGTCGCTGCCCATCGCGGTGATCGTGCACGTCTGCGCATTCGGGTTCGAGAGCAGCACGGTGCTGGGACACAGCGGCGAGCCGAGCTTGGCCCACCCCTGTAGAGCAGCGTACGCGTGCCGCCCGTACACGCCGCCCTTCACGTCCACGCCCGCACTCTCAGTGACCTCATAAAGGATCGCCTGCTGAGCGAAGCTGTACGCCGCCGCGCCCAGAAGAAGCGGCGGTACGAACAGTAGAGTTCGGAGTACCCGGTTGAACACGGCACTCTCCTCGGTCTCCTGCCAACGTTCGGGCATATGTGCCCGAGGCCGTCCTCGTGCGTGGTCATCGCGCACGCGGCTCGCAACCGTCCGCCCGGTACAGGAGCAAGGACCGGACCGAACTTGCCAGGTTGGGCCAAGCCCGCGCGCGCCATGCGATTTCCGCCGAAGCGCCGTCTTCGGCGCCGGGCCACCACCGGACCGAATTTGACCGGACGAAATCCTCCCCCGAGGGCGGAACGCACGTGCCGGCGCGTATTTGCAGCGCAGAGCGCAGCCGTGCCGGCGGTGGCCGAATCCAGGCCAGGCGGGAGTGCGCGGAATTTCTGTCGCCTCAGGCCCATCGTCTATCCTGAATCGCGACGGGCCGAAGCGCATCGCGCGTCGCCGCCATCCGGCGGAGTAGGAGCCATCGAGCGAGGACCCTCCATGAACCTGTGCGTCGTTGTCGTGGCGCTCCTTCTGCTGAGCGGCGTGGCCTCCGCTGACACGCTCCGGGCGGTGACCGAGGACGGCAAGCCGGTGATCCTCAACGGCGACGGCACCTGGCGCTACGAAGCGCCTCTCCAGGGCGTCACGAAGCCGGCCCAGGCGGGCAAGCTCTTCAAGGGTACGCGTGTCCGCTATGGGCTGTGGATGGACGAATCGAAGTGGCGGCTCGCCAAGGACAAGAACGACGGCGCGGAGCGCGATTACGCGTTCCGTCACGTGACCGGCGACGCCTACGCGATGGTGATCGCGGAGCGCCTCGAGGTTCCGATGGAGTCGCTCAAAGCGATCGCGCTCCAGAATGCGCGGAATGCGACGAAGGACGTGCGCGTGACGAAGGAAGAACTCCGTAACGTGAACGGGACGCCCGTGCTCGCCCTGCAGATGGAGGGTACGATCCAGGGCATCCCGTTCGTGTTCAACGGGTACTACTACGCGGGGAAGCGCGGCACCATCCAGGTCATCACCTACACCGGGCGCAATCTCTTCGACGAATACCGTCGCGACATGGAGAACCTCCTCAGCGGATTCTTCGTGGAGTAGGCGGCCGCGGCGCACGAGCGCGACGGCGCGACATCGCGCCGCCGGCCGCGCTCACACGAAAGACATCCTCACCCGCCGGCTGCGCTCGCGCGGTCGGCCGCACGTCTCACCGCCGATGGCAGGTGAGGCACGTCAGCTGCCCACTCTCGGCGCCGTCCTCGAGCCATGCGCGCGCCCTCGCCTGATAGGGCGAGTCCGGCAACTCGCTCACCATCCGTTGCAGGTAGCCACGCGCCTTCCCGGCGTCGCCAAGGCGGGAGTGGCCCTCGGCGAGGCCGGCGAGCAGCTCGCCGCGCGAATGAACGGAGAGCTGCTCGAGATAGGGCGTCTGGAGCGTGAGGGCGCGCTCGAAGCCCGCCACTGCGGACTGCAGCGCCGTCCGCGCCAGCTCACGGTCACGGAGCCGGGACGCCGCCGCACTCAGCGTGACCGCTCGCACGAGCATGACGCCGAGGGCGTCGGGAGCAATCGCGAGCGCCCGGTCCATCTCCGCCCATCCCTGCTGCGTCCGCGCGCGCGCCGTGACCGGATCCTGAGCGGCGGCGGCGCGGCCGGCGAGGAACATGAGGCCGGCGCCGTGCCACACGAGCGCTTCGGGGTGGCCCGGGTTCGCGGCGAGCGTCGTCTCGCAGAGCTCCATCCCGCGCTGGAGACGCGCGGCGTCGCCGCGGAACCCCGCGAAGAAGTCCGCTCGCACGAGATCGTCGAACCGTGGAGGGGTTGCATCCGCGGCGCGCGACACCGTGATGAACAGCATTGACGCGAACAGGACCGCGAGCAGCGTGGCCATGAGCGTGAACGTACCGATCTTGAGAACGGTCATCGCGTGTCCTCCTTGCCGCGGAGGATCGCGTGGCCGCGTCCGAGCGTCGTCGGAAATCCGACGAGTGGCGCAAATCCGCGTCCGAAGCGGCCCCAGACGGCGCCGAACGGGCCGTGGCCGGAGAGCCGAAGGCGCGTGTCACGTTGCCGTGACGGAGGACATTTTCACGGTGCAGCCGGAGAACGCGAAACGCACTTGACGCGGGTGGGCAGTTCGCCCTACGTTGCTTGCACCCGATCGCGGCACGAGCGCGGCAGTGTCGATGAGGCAACGGTCAGCGAAGGAGGGCGGGAAGCATGAGGCGTCACGCGGGGCCGGCGCGGCCGAGCGACGCCACCCGGAACTTCCCGCATCCATGGTTGCGGATCCAGCGGGTGGTCCGCAGCGTTCTGGAGAGAGAATGCGGCGCACGTCCATGGATGACGCTGAAGGAGGCTGCGCCCACGATGTGGGCGGAACGCCGGAAGATCCAGGAAGCGGGATGGTTCAACTGACCCGGGCCCGTCAGCTCATGGTCGTGAGCCGGGATGAGCCGGATCTCCACGACTATCTCGTCCGCGCGTTCGTCGGTGTGTCGTCCATCGCCGTCCTCTACGACCGACGCGAAGTCAACCGGAGGCGCCACGGTGAGGCGCCCCGCATGGAGCGACGCCAGAGCGACCGGCGCGCCTGGCCCGGCATCGACGGCGACGTCCGATCGTTCGGCTGGGGCATCGTGGACCGCGGGCGGCCGCGGCCGAACGCGTGACGAGCACGCTCCTCTTCGTGGTCGCCCATGACCGGCGCGACCGCTACGAGGCGCTCGCGAAGGCGTTCGCGGACCAACCTGCCGTCGAAGTCGTTCTCGACCGTCGTCACGGTCCCGGACGGTGGCCCACGCTCGAGGACCGGCGCGTGAAGCGGATCCAGCGCGAGCTCGCCTCCCAGGGCTGGGCGCTCGTGCGCCGTCTCCCGGCCTCCGGATTTGTTGACAAGCCCGCTGTCGATTCGGTCTACTGACGCGACTGGTTCGCGATGCCTCATTCGTATCCTGGTGCGCGGTCCTTGGGTGAGCAAGAAGCGGAGGGAGCCATGATGGAGACGGTCGCACGGCGGTTTCTCGTGCGCGCCGAATGGATGGCGGAGGCGTGCCTGTGGGCCTGGGAGATCGTGGACACGGACCGCGGCGATGTCGTCGAGAACAGCTGGACGGCGAGCTGGACCGGCTATCAGGCGGCCGATGATGCCGTGCGCGCCGGTCTCACTCGTCTCGCCGAGATGTCGCGCAACGAGCGCGGCGCCGTTGCCCCGCGCCGGGCGTCCGCCGGTGACAGCGCGGCCATGCCGCCCACGTTCAAGCGGCTCCTCATCGTGCCGCGTGTACGCATCGACCTCTATCACTCGCTCAAGAAGACGTTCGGTGGCCACGACAGCGTCCAAGTGATCCTCGATCGCCGCTTCGCGGAGCGGCGTACGCGGCGGGTGGCGGATGCACCGGACCGTCGACGTGGCGATCGGCGCGTGCGCACGGAGAAGAGCGCGGAGATCGTGGCCGGTCGGGTGGCGACGGTGCGCGTCGAGGAGAGTATCGCCGACCGTGACCGTCGGCTCGTGGGATGAGACGGCCCGCGTCGTAGTCGTGCTCCACGTCCTACTTCCCGCGGGGGTGAGCGTCACCCGCTTCCCCGCGTGACCCGTGGTCGCACGGGCGTTCCTCGAGGCGTACGGTCTCGCCATCGCGATGTTCTTCGGTACGTTCTCGTGGTCATTCGTCTACGTCAGCCTCCCGTTCCACATCAAGACCATCACCACCGTCGATGCCGCGACCACGCTGCGGTGGACGGGCTGGATCCTCGGCATCACGCCGCTGGTCACCGTGCTGACGGCACCGATCTGGGGCCGCCTCGCCGAGCGTGGTGATCCGAAGACGCTCTACGTCGTGGTGCAGACGCTCCAGAGCATCGCCTTCCTCGGCATGGCCATCGCGCGCACACTGCCGGAACTGTTCTTGTCGCGGGTGGTGCTCGGATTCATGGGGGCCTCGTCCACCTTCGCGTTCGTCAGCGCCGGACGCTCCGCCGACGTGGCCGACGTGCGGCGGCAGGTGGCCATGGTGCAGTCGGCGATGACGGTCGGGCAGGTTTTCGGTCCTCTCGCGGGAGCCATCGCCGCCGCCCGCCTCGGGTTTCGCGGCTCCTTCGTGTTCGGCGCCGCCATCCTGCTCGGCTGCGCGCTGCTCGTGCGCTGGGGCGTGCCGAGCGCGCGGGAGCGCGCCGCCACCGCTGCGCGGCGAGAGCCGGCGCGGGTGCGCGACGTCCTGAGCGTTGCTCTGCTCGTTCTCGGCGGTTCGACGCAGGTGTTCTTTCTCACGTCCATCCTGCCCGACGTCCTGCCCCCACTCGGGATCGCGCGCAGCGATACGCTGGAGGTGGGCGGCATCCTGATCTTCGCGTCCGGAGTGGCGGCCGCGGTGGGGTCGATGCTTGCGCGTCCGCTCGCCGAGCTCGTGCCCGAGCGCCGCCTGATTCCCGCGCTCGTGCTCGCCTCCTCCGCCCTCATTGCCGGTCTCGCGCCCGTGGAGTCGGTGTGGCTCTACGGCGTCGTGCGCTTCGTTCAGGTCGTGTGCATCGCGCCCGTATTTCCCCTCGTGGTCGCGGCCATCGCGCAGCACGCGGGCGGGGTGGCCATCGGCGTGATCAATTCGGCGCGCATCGGCGCCGCCTTTCTCGGGCCGGTCATCGCGACGAGCGTGCTGGCGGCGAGCTCAGCACCCGTCCTCTACGTGGTGCTCGCCATCCTCGGGGTCGCGTGCCTGCCGCTGGCGGCGGCGAGCGGAGGTTCGCCGGCGCGCCGGACGGCATGAGCCGTCCCCTCGTCGATGTTCACCTCGAAGGCGTGCGCACCGACGCGGGGCCGCCCCCACCGCTCGCCGACGTCTCCCTCCACGTCCGTTACGGCGAGTTCTTCACACTGCTGGGGCCGCCCCACTCCGGAAAAACCGCCGTGCTGCGGACGGTGGCGGGGTTCACGCCGCTCGCGGCCGGACGCATCCTCGTCGATGGCCGGGACATCGCCGCGTTGCCGGCGCGCCGGCGCGGTATCGGGTACGTCTTTCACGAAGGCGCGCTGTGGCCGCACATGACGGTGCGCGAGCACGTGGCCTTCGGACTCCGCGAATCGAGCATGGCGGAGGCGGAAATGACGGAGCGGCTGAACGTCGTCCTCGGCCGTCTCGGTCTGCGCGACGTCGCGGAGCAACGTCCAGGTGCTCTCGATGTGGACGCCCGCCGCCGTCTGGCCCTTGCCCGCGCCCTCGCCGTGGAGCCGCGCGTGCTGCTGCTGGACGAGCCGCTCGCGCACATGGATCCCATCGCGCGCAAGACGCTCCGCATCGAGCTCGCCAAGCTGCACCGCGATCTCGCCGTCACCACCATCTGCGCCACCCGCGATGCCGCCGACGCGCTCGCGCTCTCCGATCGGATCGCGGTCATGCAGCGCGGCCACGTGCTCCAGACGGGCGATCCCGAGCACCTCTATCAACGCCCGAACGCGCGCGCGGTGGCGGAGGCGCTCGGGCCGGCAAACTTCCTTCCCGTCCACGTGGTGGAGGTGCGCGAGCTCGGAGTGGTGGTGGCCACGGACGCCGGGGACCGCGTGCCCGTGGCGGGACTCGGTCAGTTTCGGGAAGGCGCCCGCGGGTTGCTCGTCCTTCGCCCCGACCTCATCTCGATCACGGACGCGGCGATGGCGCGCGGGCCGGGCATCCCCGGTCGCATCGCCCTGCGCGTCTTCGAAGGCGCGCGCCACCTCTACGAGGTCGATATCGGTCTTTCCACGCCCGTGCGCGTGGAGCTCCCGGCGGCGGGAGAGACGCGGATCTTCCGGCTCGGCGATCGCGTGCGGGTGGAGGTGAGCAGCGAAACGGTGGTGCTGGTGGCGGACGACGGCTACAGCGAGTAGGTCTTGTCCTGCTCGAGCATGAGCACGCGCGCGCCGTCGATGCGGGCGAGCTCTTCCGCGGTCTCCTCGTAGAACTGCGGCTTGACGTGATAGATCCACACCGGGACATTGGCGGGGAGCTTGTCCATCTCCCGCCGCACACGACCGGGCGTCATGTGGCGCGAAGCCTCCGCGATATCGCCGAGGCGATCGGGGAACGCGCATTCGAGGATGACGGCCTTGACGTTGAGGCCGCGGGCCGCGCGCCACAGCGCGTCCGTGGGACCCGTATCGCCCGAGAACACGAATCCGGTTTCACCGTCGTGCACGATGAACCCGGAGGTCGGCACGGTGTGGCTCACCGCCACCGGGGTCACCCACAGCTCGCCCACCCGCTGCTCCGCCTCCTCCACGAGCGTGCGGTACTTCACGACAGGCGCGCTTGCGCTCGGGATGCGCGCGAAATCCGGCCACACCACGTTGTTGAAAACGCCCGTGCGGAGCGCGTCCACTACGGGACCGAGACTCGCGATGGTCACGGGACGGGAGGTGCCGCAGCAGGCGAGCGTCTCGGTGAGGAAGGCGAGCCCGACCACGTGGTCCAGGTGGGAATGCGTGATGACGGCGTGCTCGATGGCGATCTGCTCGGGCACGGTGAGCGCACCCGTCACGGTCCCGCCGTCGAGGAGGACGCGGTCGTTGACAAGAAAACCCGATGCCCGCTGGGTGAGCCCCTCCGCGCCGTAGGCCCCCAGCACGCGAATCTTCATGCTGGGCCGATGTTAGCATAGGGACCTGCCCGAGCCGCGGTTTCACGGGCTCGCGTCGTGTCGCAGCGTCCCGAGAAATGTGTTAGAAAAAGCGCATGATCCGAGGCGCGGCGGCGCGATGAGCTCGGCCGCATTCGACTATCCCACCATGGCGCGCGCGCTCATCCTCGGCGACAAGGACACGGTGGCCCGCCTCACGCGCGAAGGCCTCGCCCTGTCGATGGAACCGAAGGACCTCATCTTCAAGGGACTCATTCCGGGCATGGATGTCGTGGGCGAGAAGTTCCGCCGCAACGAATACTACGTGCCGCAAGTGCTGCTCTCGGCGCGGGCGATGTACGCCGGGCTCGATCTCCTGAAGCCGCTCATCACCGCCTCCGCCAAGAGCGATGACTATTTCGGTGTGGTCGTGATCGGCACCGCCCAGGGCGACCTCCACGACATCGGCAAAAATCTCGTGGCGATGATGCTCGAAGGTGCCGGCTTCAAGGTGATCAATCTCGGACGCGACGTGGCGCCGGAAGTGTTCGTGAGCGCCGTCCAGGAACACGGCGCGAACGTGGTCGGCATCTCCGCCCTCATGACCACGACCATGCCCGCCATGAAGCGCACCATCGACGCCCTCGTGAAGGCAGGCGTGCGCGAGCGCGTGAAGGTCATGGTGGGCGGCGCCCCCGTGAGCCAGGCCTTCGCCGACGAGATCGGCGCCGACGGTTACGCGAGGGACTCCACGCTTGCCGTGGTGAAGGCGAAGGCTCTCCTCGGCGTGGCCGAGAAGGTCGCGTCATGAGCGCGCGTGGGTGGGAAGTGGTGGCGCGGGTGCGGGCGGGGGAGACCCTCGTGTTCGACGGCGGCTACGGGACGATGCTGTTCGCAGCGGGGCTGTTGAACGGAGCGTGCCCGGAGCTCTGGAACGACACCCACGCCGACATCGTGCGCGGGATCCACCAGGGGTACTTCGACGCCGGCAGCGACATCGTGGAGACGAACACGTTCGGCGGCACGCGCCTGAAGCTGAACGAGTACAAGATCGGTGATCGCACGCGGGAGCTCAACGAGAAGGGCGCGCGGCTGGCGCGGGCGGCGGCGCCGCCGCACGGCTACATCGCCGGCTCCATCGGGCCCACGAGCCGGCTGCCCGCGGAGTACGAGCCGCTCGGCGACACCACCGACGACGAGTACGAGGGCACGTTCCGCGAGCAGGCGGAAGCGCTCGCGGAAGGCGGCGTCGATCTCTTCGCGGTGGAGACGATGATGTTCCCGCAGGAGGCGACCGCGGCCATCCGCGCCTGCAAGGCGGTCACGGACCTGCCCGTGATGGCGACGATGTTCTTCCAGTTCGAGGAGCTCCATGACCGCGATCGCACCATGTGGGGCGAGAGCCCGGCCGAGGTCGCGAAAAGTCTCCTCACCGCCGGCGCCGACGTGGTCGGCATGAACTGTGGCCGCGGGCCCGACCGCGCCATCGTGATCATTCGCGAGATGCGCGCGGTGACCGAGGCGCCGCTGGTGGCGTATCCGAACGCCGGGCTTCCCATCACCACCGGCGACAGCGTCACCTACGAGCTGGGACCGGAGGCGATGGCCGCGCAGTATCCCGCGCTGCTCGACGCCGGCTGCAACATCGTCGGCGCCTGCTGCGGCTCCAACCCCGAGCACATCCGGCGCATCGCCGCGGTCGTGAGGGCGCGCCGCGCGGCCGGAACGCGAGGCTGACGCCTGCTCGCGACGGGCCTGCGCGTCCTCCGCGACGTCCCGCTCGAGGTCGATCCCGACGAGGTGTTTCGCTTTCAGGGCTACAAGCGCGGCGGCGAGCCCCCGACAGCCGAGGTGCGCGCGATCTTCACCGACGCGCTCGCCTGCGGCGGGGACCTCATGGCGCCGCGCGCGGCCGTGCGGTGGCTCGCGCTCTCCGGGTGCCGGGAGGACACGCTGGAGACGGCGGCAGGCGTGCTGACCATTCCCGGCATCGCCGGACACTGGGGCGACATCGCCTGGCTGGGAGTGGCGGTGTGCACGATCGGCGATCGGATCGAGACCGAGGTGAGCCGGCTCTGGGACGCGCGGGAATTGCCGCTGGCGGCGATGCTCGACAGCGTCGGCTCGGCGGCGGTGGAGAGCCTCGCCGAATACGTGAACGACGCGCTGTGCGCGGAAGGGCTGGCCGCCGGGGTGCGTGTCACCAACCGCGTGAGCCCGGGCTATGGGGCGTGGGACGTTCGCGATCAGCGCACGGTGTTCGGTATGTGCCCCGGGAATGCCATCGGCGTCCAGCTCAGCGACGCCTGCGTGATGACGCCGGCCAAGAGCATCACCCTGCTCGTGGGCGCCGGCGCCGCGGCCCGAGTCGATCACTACTTCAGCCAGTGCGCGCGCTGCTGGATGGCCGCGTGCGCGTACCGGCGAGTCCCGGCCCGACGGACGGTGCACCGCTGATGCTCGGTCGTGGCCGCTCACGGTGGCCGCTGGTGCACCGCTAGTGCTGCGCGACGGGCGACTGCCGTGGCCGCTCGTGTTTCAGGTGCTCGCGGTGGTGGCGGCGGTATGGGTCGTGGTCAACACGTGGCAGATCTGGATCCTCGTGTTCACCGCGCTCATCGTCGCCGCCGCCATCCTCCCCGCGGCCCTAATCGGCGAGCGCTACCGTGTGCCTCGTGGCGTCACCGTCCTCGTTGTCTACCTGGTCGCGGGCGGCGTGCTCGCGCTCGTGGGGCGACTGCTGTGGCCGGCGCTCACCGAGCAATGGCAGCAGTTCATCGACCAGCTTCCGAAGCTCGTGGACAACGTGCGTGGCTGGCTCGGCAACCTCGACGTGTACATCGGCCGCTGGGGTGCGTCGATCCCGACGCCGCAAGCGTCCGGGGTGCAGGACGTCGTCGGCACCGTGCTCGCGAACACGCTCAAGGTGACCGCCGGTGTCGTCGGCGGCGTGGTGGGGCTGCTCGCCATCCTCGTCATCGCCGCCTACCTCGTCATGGACGCGCGCGAGCTCGGCCACGGCGCCCTCGCCGTCATGCCGCCCGCCTACCGCCCGATGGTGATGGAGCTGGCGGAGCCGGTGCTCGACCGCATCGGAGGGTACGTGCGCGGTCAGCTGCTGGTCAGCATCTGCGTGGGATCGGTTCTCGCCATCGGCCTCACCGTGCTCGGGGTGCGATACGCGCTCCTCATCGGCGCCCTCGCCGCCGTGCTGAACGTGGTGCCGTGGCTCGGCTCGTTCATCGCGGCGGTGCTCGGGGTGCTGGCCGCCCTCAACGAGTCCCCCGCGCTCGCCGGTGGTACCGTGCTGCTCTTCTGGGGCGTCAACCTCCTCGAGGGCAAGGTGCTCGTGCCGTACCTGGTGGGACGGGCGACCGGACTTCACCCCCTATCGGTGCTGATCGCCCTGCTCGCGGGCGCCCACCTGGGCGGCCTCATCGGGGCCCTGGTGGCGGTGCCCCTCCTCGCCGCCGTGTGGCAGATCGTGCGCACCCTGTGGGTGGAGCCGCGTCGCGCCTGACCTCAGGTGGTACGATGCCAGGGATGCGCGGCGACAACGTCATCATCGTCGGGTTCATGGGCGCCGGGAAGTCCGTGTGCGGGCGATTGCTGGCGCGACGGCTGGGCCGCTGCTTCGTGGAGACCGACGACATGATCGTCGCCCGTGACGGGCGCCCCATTCCGCGGATCTTCACCGAGGAGGGCGAGGCGCGCTTCCGTACCCTCGAGGCGGAGGTGCTGGAGGCCCTGCGGCTCAAGTCGGGCGACGTGATTGCCACCGGCGGTGGGCTTCCGTGTCACGACGGTCGCATGGCGCTGCTGCGCTCGCTGGGGACGGTCGTGTGGCTGGCGGGCGACATGCGCGACCTCGAGGAGCGCGCGCGCCGCACGGGTACGCGCCCCATGCTCGACGGCCGCTCGCGGGAGGAGATCGACGCCCTCTACCGCGCGCGGGAGCCGTACTACCGCGAGGCCGACGTGACGATCGAGACGTCGGGTCTCGGTGTCGACCAGGTCGTCGCGCGCGTGCTCTCCGCGCTCAGCGAGCGGTCGCATGGCGCACGCGTTTAGCCGCCGCCTCGCCGAAGAACCGCTGCTCTTCGACGGCGCCATGGGCACGCTGCTCTACGCGCGCGGCGTGTCGCTCGACGCCTGCTTCGACGTCCTCAATCTTCGAGATCCACGCACGGTGCAATCCGTGCACGCCGACTACATCGGCGCCGGCGCCGACTGCATCGAGACCAACACGTTCGGCGCCAACCGCTTCAAGCTCGCCGCGCACGGGCTCGAGGGCTCCGTGCGCGAGATCAACCTGCGCGGGGCGAAGCTCGCGCGCGACGTGCGCGAGAGCACCGGCCGCGACGTCTACGTCATCGGCTCCATCGGCCCCCTCGGCAAGTACCTGGAGCCGCTCGGGACCCTCACCCCCGACGACGCGCGGGATGCCTTCCGCGAGCAGGCGGAGGGACTGCTGGAGGGCGGCGTGGACGGCTTCGTGGTGGAGACGTTCTCGGACCCCGCCGAGATCGCGCTCGCGGTGGCCGCCATTCGCGCCGTGACGGATCTCCCGATCATCGCCCAGATGGCGTTCACGGACGAGGGCGTGACGTTCACGGGGCGGACGCCGGCCGAGGTCGCGCGCGCGCTGCGCGGCCTCGGCGTGCAGGCGCTCGGCGCCAACTGCTCCGTCGGCTCCAGCATCCTCTACGAGGTGCTCGAGCACATGCTGCCGGAAGCGGGCGACCTCGCGCTGTCCATCCAGCCCAACGCGGGACTGCCGAGTCGCGTGGGCGAGCGCCTCATCTATCTCTCCTCGCCCGGCTACATGGCCGAGTACGCGGTGCGCATGGTGCAAGCGGGGGCGCGCATCGTGGGCGGCTGCTGCGGGACCACGCCCGCGCACGTCGCGGCCATGCGGGACGGCCTCGATCGCTACGCGCCGTCCGCGCGCGTGCGGGCACGACCGCGCGTGAGCGTCCGGCCCCGGGAGCGCGCGCCCGAGCCCGGCGTGCGCACGGTACCGCCGCCCACCACGCTCCAGCGCAAGCTCGAGGCGGGCGAGTTCGTGGTGACGGTGGAGCTCGACCCCCCGCGCGGGCACACGGTGGAGAAGCTCGTGCAGGGCGCCAAGCTCTTGAAGGAGCGCGGCGTGGAGATCGTGGACATCAACGATGGTTCGCTCGGACGCGTGCGCATGGCGGTGCTGCCGACCGCGCTGCTCGTGCGCGAGTCCACGGGCCTCGACGTCAACATGCACTTCACCTGTCGCGATCGCAATCTGATGGGGATCCAGGCCGATCTCCTGGGCGCCCACGCCCTCGACGTCCGCAACATCCTGGCCATGACGGGCGATCCGCCGCGCACGGGCGATTACGTGAACGCGACCGCCGTGTTCGACGTGGACGGCGTCGGGCTCATCGAGATCCTGCGACGCATGAACGACGGTCTCGACGCCACCGGCAACAGCATCGGCGAGCCGACGTTCTTCTGCGTGGGCGCCGCCCTCGATCCCAGCGCGAAGGACGTGGACCGCGAGATCGAGCGCATGCAGCGCAAGGCCCAGGCGGGAGCGCGGTGGTTCCAGACGCAACCCGTGTACGATCTGGAGATCCTCGAACGGTTCCTGGAGCGGGCGGGCGGCTCGCCCGTTCCCGTCCTCGTCGGCGTGCTGCCGCTCCACAGCTTCCGTCACGCCGAGTTCCTCCACAACGAGGTGCCCGGCATCACGGTGCCCGACGCCGTGCGCGCCCGCCTCCGCGACGCCGGCGACGGCGGCCTCCGCGCCGGCATCGAGATGGCGCAGACGCTCGTGCGCGCCATCCGCGACCGCCACGCGGGCGCCTACCTCATGCCGTCGTTCGGTCGCTTCGAGGTCGTGGCGGAGGTGCTCGATGTCCTGCGCTGATCGCCGCCCCACCCCCAGCCCGCTCGCCTGAGCGCTCACGGAAGGACGGTACCGGCCATGCTCGATCTCAAGATCGAGGGCGCAACAGTGATCGACGGCACCGGGGTCACCGGTGGGCGCACGGACGTCGGGATCCTGGACGACCGCATCGTGCGCGTGGGCGATCTGAGCCGGGAGTCCGCGGGCAACCGGTTGCACGCGGCCGGGAAAACGCTCGCACCCGGGTTCATCGACATGCACTCGCACTCCGACTGGCGGCTCTGGGAAAACCGGCGTGCGGAGTCGAAGATCCGCCAGGGAGTGACCACGGAGGTCGTCGGCAATTGCGGATTCTCGCCGGCGCCGGTGTCAGCGGAGTTCCGTGAGGAGCTGCGTGGTCTCGCGCTCTACGTGCCGAAGGGGATGGACTTCACGTGGCCGACGTTCGGTGACTACCTGCGCGGTCTCGATCATTCCGGCGCCGCCGTCAACGTCGTCCATCTCGTTGGTCACGGGGCTCTCCGCGTGGCCGCCATGGGCTTCGCGCGGCGTCCACCGACGGCGGGCGAGCTGAAGCGGATGCAGAAGCTGCTCGCCGACGCCATGGAGGACGGTGCCTGGGGACTTTCGACCGGCCTCATCTACGCGCCCGGATCCTACGCCACGACCGAGGAGCTCGTGGAGCTCGCGGCGGTGGCCGCGCGCCACCGCGGCTTCTACGCGAGTCACATCCGCGGGGAAGGCGCGTCAGTGCTGGAGGCGGTGACGGAGGCGATCCGGATCGGCCGCGACGCCGACATCCCCGTGCAGATCAGCCATATCAAGGCGGCGGGCCGTCCCAACTGGGGCAAGGTCGTCCAGGCGCTCGCGCTCATCGACGCCGCGCAAGCGGAAGGGCTCGACGTCATGGCCGACGTCTATCCGTACACGGCGTCGAGCACGACCGCGCGTACGCTCTTGCCCGACTGGGCGCTCGAGGGCGGCGTGGAGGAGATGAAGAAGCGACTGCGCGATCCGTCCCTCCGCGCGCGCATGCGCGCGGAGCTGGAAACGCCGCCGAGCGGACAGACGCTGCTCGACCGGATCGGCTGGGAGAACATCATGGTGGCCTACAGCCCGCACCGCAAGGATGCGGAGGGCAAGCGAGTGTCCGAAGTGGCGGCGGAGCGCGGTGCGACGCCGGTCGATGCCGTGCTCGACCTCGTCGCCGACGAGCCGGCCGGCTACGTGATCCTCTTTCAGCTCGCGGAGCAGGACCTGCGCGCCGCCCTCGTCCATCGAAGCGTGATGATCGGATCCGACGGCTCCGCGCTCGCGCCCTACGGGAATCTCGGCGCCGGCAAGCCGCATCCGCGTAGCTACGGGACGTTTCCGCGCGTGCTCGGTGAGTACGCGCGCGAGCAGCGGGTGGTCTCGCTGCCGGAGGCCGTCCACAAGATGACCGGGCTTCCCGCGCGCCGGCTCGGGCTCCGCGATCGCGGGGTGGTCCGCGAGGGCGCGCGCGCCGACCTCGTCGTATTCGACGCGCGGCGGGTGGCGGACCAGGCGACGTACGAGGACCCGCATCGGTATCCGAGCGGCATCGAACACGTCATCGTCAACGGCCGCTTCGTCATCAAAGACGGCGAGCACACGGGCAGCTTGCCCGGGCGCGTGCTCACGCCGCCATGACCCGGCCGCGGTCGCGTCACCGATGGTCGCCGCGGCCATGAAAATCGGCCGCGTCTTCCCGGAGCTCCTGACCCCGCTCAGCAGCGCCGCGTCGATCGAGGAGGGGCTCACGCGGACGATCCGCCGCCTCGTCGCGCTCAACGGCGCATTCGCGGGCGCGCTCGTGTTCCGGCCGCCGCGGCGGCCGGCGATCGTCGTCACCGCCGGCGCGCGCCGTTTGCCGGCGACCCTGGACGCGTGGCTCCGGGAGACGGTGGCAGTGGCGCCCCGCAGCCGCCGCGCGGCGGTGGTGACACCCCCTGGCGCGCCCCCGCGGCCACCGCTGGTCCTGCTTCGCACACCGCTCGGGGCGCCGGGGGCGGTGGTGGGCGAGATCGCGCTCGTGGGGCCGCGGCGTGCGCTCACGCGCGCGGTGCCGCACGGCTTCCCGCGTGAGCTGGGGGCCGCCATCGACCAGGTGTGGCGGCTCCATCGCCGCACGCTTCGCCTCACCGTGCTGAACGAGATCACCCGTCTCGGTGCCTCCGCGGCCTCGCTGGACGAGGTGTTCCAGGCGTTCCCGGGTGCGGTGGCGCGGCTCGTCGGCTTCGATGCGCTCAGCATCTCGCTCATCGACATGGAGCGGCGCGAGTACGAGGTCACCGATCTCGTCACGGGCGCGGCGCTGCCGCCGTCGTCCGACCGCCGCGGCTCCCTCGACGACACGTTGCTCGCGGAGGTGGCGGCGAAGCGCGCGCCCGCGCGCATCGACGACATCACCCGCGATCTCGTGCCTCGTGCCACCCGCGAGCGCATGCGCGAGCGCGGCCAGACGTCGTTGCTGCTCGTTCCTCTGCTGTCGCGCGGGACCGCGCTCGGCGCCGTCACGTTGACGGCGCGGGCGGCGTCAGCATTCGACGAGCTCGACACCGAGATCGTGGCCGAGCTCGCGAGCCCGCTCGCCTCCGCCATCGAGCAGCGCCGCCTGCTCGACGAGAGCCGGCGGCGCACGGACGAGATCACCGCGCTCTATTCGACGAGCCAGCTCATCACTTCGCGCCTCGACGTCGCCTCCGTGCTCGATCGCATCAGCCGCGCGGTGGCGGCGCTGATCGGGGAGAGCGGCTGCGGCATCGCGCTCCTCGCCGAAGACGGCCGGTCGCTCGTGCAGGCGGCCGCCTACGGCTTCAAGACCGAGGGGTGGCGGGCACTGTCGATGCCGGTGGGCGACGGCATCATGGGACGATGCGCGGAAGGCGCCGCGCCCATCCGTGTGGACGACGTTCGCGTCGATCCGCGCTCCGCGCGCCGGGACGTCGATGAGGAGGAGGGGATCCGGGCCATGCTCTGCGTGCCGTTGAAGGTGGCGGGCACGCTGCTCGGCGTGATCTCCGCCTTTTCCACGCGGCCGGCCGCCTTCACCGCGCACGATCAACAGCTGCTGGAGGCGTTCGCGGAGCAGGCCGGGATCGCCATCCACAACGCGCAGCTCTTCGAGGAAAGCGTGCGCCGCGCCGGGGAGACGCGCGCGCTCCTCGAGGCCGGCCGCGCGGTGACGGCCAGCCTCGACGTGGCGGAGACGATCCGCGTGATCCTCGCCCAGGCGCGAACCGTGCTCGGCGTGCATTCGTGCGGGCTCATGACGCGGGAGGCCGACAGCGGCGACTTCGTGTCGGTGGCGAGCCTCGATCTGCCCGATGCGATGGTGACGCGTATCCGCGTGCGCGAAGGCGAGGGCGTCACCGGCCTCGCCGTGCGCGAACGGCGCCCCGTGCAGAGCGAGGACCTCTGGAATGACGCGCGCGTGCTCTACCCGGAGCTCCCGCGCGCGAGCGGGCTGCGCTCGATGCTGGCGGCGCCGCTGCGGATCGGCGACGGCGCCGTGGGCGCCATCACGGTGTTCCGCCGCGATGTCCACCGGTTCTCGCCCGCGGAAGAGGAGCTGCTGATCGCGCTCGCCGACCAGGCCGCCATCGCGCTCGAGCACGCGCGGCTCTACACCGAGCAGGAGCACATGGTGGCGGAGCGCACGCGCGAGCTGAACGAGCAGAAACGCTTCGTGGAGGTGGTGCTGGAGACGCTGCCCCTCGGCGTGTTCGTCGTCGACCGGAACCTGACGGTGGTTCGTCAGAACCGCGAAGGCGGCCGCGTGCTCGGCCTGGAGCCGGACGCGCCGTCGTCGCCCGCCCATGCGCTACCGGCCGAGGTGGCGGCGAGCGTGGAAGCGTTCCTTCGGAGCGCGTTCGCGCGACGTCTGGTCGTCAGCACCACCGTCGAGCTCACGGTGGCGGCAGAGCCGAAGATCCTCGAGCTGACGGCGGCTCCGCTCGGCGCCGACGGCGAGATGCCCTCGCACGTCGTCCTCCTCGTGGAAGACATCACGCGCGCCAAGCGGCTCGAGCGTCAAATTCTTTTGACCGACCGGCTCACCACCGCGGGCCGCCTCGCCGCCGGGGTCGCGCACGAGCTCAACAATCCGCTCGCCACCATCGCCGGCTGCGCGGAGGCGCTCCAGGCCCGTCTGCGGGAGGGCGACGGGGCACGGATGCCGGTGCTCGGCGATTTCCAGGCGTACCTCGGGCTCATCGAGGAAGAGGCGTATCGCTGCAAGGAGATCACCGGGAACCTGCTCCAGCTCGTTCGCGACCCCGGCAGCCAGCGCGCGCGCACGGACCTGAATGGTCTCGTCCAGAAGGCGGTGGAGCTCCTCTCGCACCAGTCGCGGTTCGCACGCGCGCGCTTCGTCACCGAGCTCGATCCCGAGCTGCCCGATGTCGTCGTGAACGAGGGGCAGATGCGCCAGGTCTTCGTGGGGCTGGCCGGGAACGCCCTGGAGGCGATGGAAGGCCGCGGCACGCTGACGCTCCGCTCGCGCGTGCGGCGCGGCGAGATCGAGATCGACGTGGAAGACGAGGGTCCCGGTATTCCCGAGAAGACGCTGCCGCGCATCTTCGATCCGTTCTTCACGACCAAGCCGCCCGGGCAGGGGACGGGCCTCGGGCTCGCGATCGCCCAGGGGATCATCGCCGACCACGGGGGTCGCATCGAGGTGGCGTCGCGGCCGGGACACGGCACGCGCTTCCGCGTGGTGCTGCCGGCGTGAGCCGCGCCGTCCGCGTGCTCGTCGCCGACGACGAGCGGAACCTCCGCGAGCTGCTCCAGCGGGAGCTGGCGCGCAAGGGCCACGAGGTCGAGACCGCCGCCGACGGCGACGAGGCGCTCGCGCGCCTGCGCGAGAAGCCGTACGACGTGGTCGTCCTCGACATGAAGATGCCGCGCAAGGAAGGCATCGAGGTCCTCCGCGACCTCCAGGCGTTCCCGGAACAGCCCCAGGTCATCGTGATGACCGGGTTCCAGGAGGTGTCGTCGGCGGTGGAGGCGATGAAGCTCGGCGCGTACGACTACCTCACGAAGCCTACCAAGATCGAGGAGCTGGACGTCGTCATCCGGAAGGCGGCCGAGAAGGGCCAGCTCCTGCGCGACAACGTCGC